>Ga0123356_10003399_pt1 | contig 16689 bp, 12 predicted proteins | sample TergutEmb28metaG_2_FD_92546 | JGI IMG/M metagenome (GOLD analysis project Ga0123356, IMG submission 92546) | Embiratermes neotenicus P3 segment gut microbial communities from Petit-Saut dam, French Guiana - Emb289 P3 | ecosystem: Host-associated > Arthropoda: Insects > Digestive system > Gut ...
ACTGTAATTAATGAACCTGCCTTGCCTCTATTGGGGTAACCTGATATGCACACTTGGCAGGTAGTTTTTTTTATGGGCAATAAGGCATATTCAAAACCGCCTCTGTCGGTTCCGGATCAGATAAAACTTCTCAAGGCTCGTGGTTTACATATTCCTGATGAGAAAAGAGCGTTTCGTTATTTGCAGAGTATTAGCTATTACCATTTAAGCGGATATATGTATCCCTTCCTGGCTGATAAAAAGCTGCATAAGTACAAACCAAATTCAAATTTCAATGATATTATCAATATTTACCGCTTTGACCGTGAACTTCGTATTTTGATTTTCACTGCTATCGAAAAAATAGAAGTTGCTATCCGCGCTCAGATAACGAATCACTTTGCCGTTGAAACAAATGATCCATTCTGGTACACCGATGCAAAACATTTTTTGATTTCGGCAGATCATAAAGCGTTTTTAAATAATATATCATCTTACATAAAACGCTCTGCAGATGTATTCATAAAACACTTTATTAATACGTACAACGATCCGTATCCGCCTATATGGGTTGTCTTGGAAGTATTATCAATGGGACAGCTTTCTATACTGTATCACATAACAAAGAGATCGCCTGCAAGAAAGGGAGTAGCCAGTTTTTTCGGCGTTAAAGAGCCTGTTTTAGCAAACTGGCTTCACGCTCTGGTTTACATAAGAAATATATGTGCGCATCACGCCCGCTTGTGGAATAAAGAATTAAGTATTCAAATAAAAAATCCAAAAAGTATAAGCCGGCTGTGGCTGTCTTCCGGTGATATTAAAAAACGGAAAATTTATGAAGTTTTGGCTATCATCACATATTTTTTGGATACGATTACTCCTACTAATACATTTCGGGATAAACTTAAACAACTGCTTACGAAATATCCCAATATCGATTTTGGTGCAATGGGATTTCCGAAAGACTGGAAGAATGATCAATTTTGGTGTGGAGTACCCTAAGGCTATTTTTATTAAAAGGACTGTGTCCCGGTAAGTTGTTAAGTCTTGTTCGTTATTCTCATTAACATATTTTAATAATGGCATATTTAGAGATATTTGACTATCATTAGCAATTAATCACATAAAGCATGGTTATCAGAATTAAATATCTCAAGAGGTAATTCAAAATGTTTAAATAATAATTTAGCACTTGCCATATCTTGATTGTTTAGGATAGAACCGCAAAGACAAGTTAAATCTACTTTTTTTTCTTCTCTTAATTTTTGAATATTACCAATAAGTACCATCAGTTTATTATTAAATAGAAATTGTTTATTATAAAAATACGCTTTACCATACGATACGATCACATCCTTCCAATTTTCTATTTTATCAATAATATCCAATTCGTTTTTTTTGTAACACCTTTCTTCATTTGTTAAAATAAGATAACGTGGAGATATACTTTCCGAACTACTCATTTAACCAAGCCTCCTCAATTCCTTCCTTCACGTTAAATAATAAATCAAAGATTATGTCTCCTGCTCCTATAGATCCATTATATTTATATATCAAATCAATAACTTCTTTTTTTCCTTTACTATTTAATTGTTTAAATCTAGCCAATGCATTCTTGTTACTATAACTTGGTATTCCTATGTATACAGAATTTAAACGATTATCTAAACGATTAATTATTCCTGGTGCATGACTTGATATAATCAACCTAGGTTCATTTTTGCGTTTTTTATTTTGGGAAGTATTTACATTTCGTTGATCGTAGCATTTTTCATCTACGCTTTGAAAAAAAGCATCTATAATATCTCTATAAAGCAATGGGTGTAATCCTACTTCAATTTCTTCTAAACAAACAAGAGGTGTTTTGTTTGCATAAACTTGGCTTAACAACTTAAATACACGTCTTGTACCATAAGATAGAGTTGTCGAATCTTCTTTTTTATTTTCGCCTTCAAATAATATATGAAACTTATCCGCTAATGGCTGTAAAGAGATATTTTTATATTGTTTTCCAAACATTTTACAAAAAGAATTTACGAAATGGTTGTACTCAGCTTTATTATCTTCCTCCAAATGTTTAACATCATTTGCTAGTTTTATAGGAATACGATATTCAGAACCTTCATCGGCTATAATCATTCCGATATTTTCACGTGTAAGACTTGTAAGAACTCCTGCAATTTCCTTAAGAACATAGATTAATTCATTTTCATTTTTTTCACCTACAAGAGCCATATTACCTAATTTGTGTAAAAATAAATACCATTCAGATGGATACAATTTTTCTTCATCTTCTTCAGAATCATCTTTATCATAAGAACTATGTTTTATATCTGCTTTAACTCCTCCTAATAAATTCGCTATAGAAGGATCTTCAACATCACGTTCAAACAAAGTTACCGATGAACCAACTGATACCAACTCTGCGGTATCAGTTTTTCCTTGCTCAAATAAAATATAACTTAGAGATTCTTCTATCACACCTTTTGCACTCTTAGGATCATTTTGATTTGTTAAATTACCATCAATTACCAATTTGTAATGATACATGCGAGTATCTATGCAATGTTTAGTAGATCGTTTAAAAAATTTTACCTCAAAGGTAAAGTTAGGAATATTATTATCTGTTATAAATTTATCAATATAACTTCGATTTCTTATGTAATCGACAACTTCCGTTCCTTGTTTTCTAATTAAACTAAATCCTTCTTGGATACCATTAATTAAATTTGTTTTTCCATAATTATTCGGTGCAAGTAGAATAATAATTGGCTCATCAGAAAAATTAAGGCACGTATCTCTGATATTTTTAAATCCATCAATGCGAATTTCTGTAATTTTCATAAATTAAACACCTCCTAATTCTAGAGAAACATACAATGCAACTTAATTATAATGTTGACGTTAAAACTACTTTTTGAGCACATTCAGCACATATAATTAAGTATTCTTTTGCAGAGTGAATTATATCACGTAACTCGTATTTATCCTTATTAAGAACTGCACTAAGAATAGAGAAAGATTGCTTTCCAAAATGTGTACATACTGTTAAATCAAAATTTGGAGTTAGTAGCAATGGATTATACTCTAAAGCACGAGTACAATATGAGGAACGTAATTTATAATTAGAATAATGATCTATTAATTTTATATTTGAGCCTGAGCCTGAATAAAATTTTGAGTTTATGTTTTCTACTTTTTCAATAAGACCATTTTCAATAAGGATTTTACGAATTTCATCTAAAGAACAATAACTATCTTCGAAATCATCATCTGTAACACCAGCTTGCAACAAGTCAAGAATCAATAAATTTATTTTGTTAATTATTGCATAACTTATAATTTCAAGCACATAATGCTTATTATGTTTTGTTAGAACAATATTAAATTTTACTTTATTGAATTTTGCAACAATTTCATTAATAAAGTCCTTAATTTTTGCCATGTTAACAGGTTTGCTTTTATCAAATTGGTTTAAGTGTACAGCACACATATCAAGCCCACTGACAGCAAGCTGTTCATAATATTTTTGTAACAAGGTTCCATTGGTAGTCAAACCAATTTTTTGAACACCTGAATTTTTCGCAATACATATAAAATTTAAAATATTTGGGTTAGTTAATGGTTCTCCACCAGTAAAGCGAATAATTTCAGTTCCATATTCACTCACCAATAAGTTAATAAACCACTTAAATCCATCCAGATCGTTTAGCTCGGCATGATTAAAAGGTTGCCCCTCATTAAAACAATACCAGCAATTTTCATTGCACGATGTCGTGACGGAAACTCTCAGATACTTTATTATATTCAAACCACACATCCCATTTAATTTTATATATATCTAGAAAAATCATAATCTTCGGTCAATTGTTCAATAATTGTTTTCTCAGAACCGTTTTTTTTCTGCGTCGCTTTTTTCGGTCCCGATACGAGCCCATCATCAAGCACTTTTGACAGTTCTGCCGAAGGTCTCCAACCAATCCCCATATAATCAGCAAGCGATTTTTTACGATACCAAAAAACTTCCATATATTTATGAGCAATATCCAATTTTGTCATTGCTTCGACTTCAATCGTAAAAGCTTCTACTTTTTCGGAAAAAATAGATATCAAGTTTATAATTTCATTAAGAGAAAGCGAACGGTTATCAGCTGTACATACTGCACCTTTCAGTAAAGTTGTAGCCATCGTACCTTTCTCGTCGTACAGATTATTGTAGGCATCAAAACTAATATTCAACAAATTATTGTGAATTGTGATTATTCGCAAAAACTCTGGAAGATTACTGTAATCTCGGTTAGACCATAATTCAACAGGACGCAGATTTTTAAACTCTCTAATAACTGCAAAATTACCATCCGATAATGGATAAGCACCGTGATACTCACAAGTTAACTCGTGCGCAACAAAAAAGTTAGTCTCACTGTACGACCAAAGTAGTCCTGCTAACATTAGTGTGTTACGAGCATCCTTCTTGTTTTCTAACATATCCACAGCAATCACTTTCCTTACATCGGAATCAGTCAAAATCATATGCTTGCCAATAGGCTCAAAGTAGTGGTTGTTGTTAAGAGCAGCAATACCTTCTAAAAAGAGGAGGATTTGTTCTGCTATCTCACTCGGAGCAACACCCTCATCTAATAAACCATTTACCAAGTGGTGTGACATCCTCCATAATTGCGAGGGACCATTAAAGGCTTTACGCCATTTATCAGGGCTACCTCTAATACCCGCTTCATTAATTTGTGAAACAAATTCCTTAACAAGAATATTACGAACAGGGAATATTACTGTTCCGGCACGAATAGGCCATTTCTCGCTGTCGGTTAGACCAACAGGAACTGCTACTGCTGCGGCAAAGTCACGAAGTTGTTGTTTTTTATCAATCAAGTACATTCAGAATCCCCTCCTCTCCATTTACAACAATACGATCACCATCCTTAAGTATATTTGTAATATTTTCTATATTGACTATTCCAGGCACACCAATTTCGCGGGCAACAATTGCAGTATGACACAGAATACCTCCTACTTCCGCAATCAATGCTCCTGCCTTAAGTAGTGGTACAGTCCAAGCAGGAGAAGAAGCGTAAACGACAATAACATCACCTTCTTCAACCTTACCAAAATCTGCTGTGTTTTTTAAAATTTTAGCTACACCTTCATATGTTCCACTCGAAACAGCAAGTCCCTTAAATTGTCTTGTTTCTTCTGGCATATTTTTTCCTCCATGCTATTATGTGGTTATTTGACGAATTTGTACAATCCATATCTTATTATCAGAAAAAATCCATTCTATATCAAGAGGGTAACAAAAGGCGTCCTCAGCGGATAGGGCTATACTCCTCAATTGGTTAAACATTGGATTATATGATATGGTTTTGTCTTTTTTTATCACCATATTGTGAGGAATAACGGTGCCACCAGTAACAGCATCGCTAGTTTTTTCTTTGTATTCTATAAGGATGATAGATGAATCGTTTGATAATGGATGTTTTGTAAACATTACACCAGAAACATCAGGATTAATATACTCTTGAATCAAAATTGCCACTTTAATTGTCTTTTTATCTATTCTCTTGAATTCGCAGTATTTAATGACTTCCTCAGTTAAAGGACTATTCAAAACATTATCAATTGCTATTAATAATTCACTTTTATTATAACAGACTTTAGATAAAAATAGTCCTGCAAAACTATCATTTGAATCTTCAACTGTGGTAGATGAGCGAGCGATTAACGGATAACCGATGCTTGAGATTACATAATCAGAAATATCCTTTTTTGCTGTAGCAATATCATTTGCATCTGATAGCAATACTGCACTCTTTGGTAAATTTAAGTTGTCAACTTTTGTTGACAATAATGCTAGATTATAAGCTTTGTTGCCAACTGCAACTTTACCGTAATTAAGCATTTCATCGTATCCAGAAACATATAATTTAGGCATTGCAGACAGCCTCCATTTTTTCAACATCATTTTTATACTCTGGATAATGTGATAAATATTCTATCCATTTTTTAAAAATAATTTTTATATTATTATTATTTGATAATTCTTTCATGTTAAATTTTTCATTGTGGTTTAACAACCAAATAACATAATGCAATTCATCAATTATAATTTTGTCACTTAAGGGAAATATTTCGTTAGCAATCATTACCAGTTGTTCAGAATTTGCCGAAAACATATATCCAAACCGAGCAATATCAATCTGTATTAACCGTACCATTTGTTTTTTCCTTGTCTCATATTTAAGGATTGATATAAGAAAAAGGTAGCATTGCCTTGCTTCCAGATTACCTGTAGAAATCAATCTCTCCATCTCACATAAAAGTGTAGTTCTCACTTTCCTGTTATCACTAAGTAAAAATTTTTCAATTGCATCAAGCATCATGCCTTTAGGAAAGAAATGTCGAAGTATAGCACAACCTACCGCAGATATAACATTATCGGAATTATCATCTGCGCCATTGCGAAGAATATTTTCATTCTCTGAAAATAAGTACAGGAATGCACGCGTATGACGACTTTCATATTCCCCATTTAATAGTTTTTTTTCAATTTCAGTAATTCTATTTGAGTACTGAAAATACATCTTTTGCATTTGCTCATACAATTTTTTTTGATCTATTCGTGTCAATTTATAAACATCATCTTTATCGCTGTACGAACCGAAAATTATATCAAAATTATTTTCTTCATTGTTAACTACGGAAAGCGCACGAACGCGCGCATCTGTTTCATACTGCCATAATAACATTCCATACTGATTTATTCCATAAATAGATTTGTCCGCTGATCCTATTACTATCTCTACTTCATGCGTCTTTGGGTTAACACAAATGTCTAATGCTGCAATCCATGATCCTGTCTCGAATTGCCATATTAAATTACCTTCGTAATCATAGACATGAATAAATCCGTCCTCATTTCCCGTAATTATTTCGCATTTACCATCATTATTAATATCAAATGCTTTAACAACCAAAACAAAATGTGGCGTGAGAAATGAATTGAGTAAGTTTCCGTCTTCACGGAAAAGATAAACATATTTATCATCAGAGCCAACAATAACAGTTTTGGTGCCATTTCCCTCCAAATCCGCAATAGTTACTGCCCTGATTCGTTCTTTAGCTACTGCCTCCCATTTAAGAACACCATTATTTGTGAATGCTAAAACTTTTTTATCTTCGGTACCAACGAATATTTCGTAATCACCATCATTATTCACATCATCTGCAACAACGAATAATGACCAGTTCTTATTATTAAAGCTCCATATAGGATTTCTGTTACTGTCAAAAACTTCTATTGAATTATCGTACATTTTGTCAAAACCACAATCCTTTGGATTATTTATAGTAGCAATAGCAATAAAACTATTATTAATATCTTTAAAAAAATGTCCTGCACAAACTCCGCGAACACCACCGCTACAAGAATGAGTCCATTCTTTACTACCATCATCGTAGTTTAGTCCCAATAAGCATTTATTCTGTGAAGCTACCAATACTGTATGACTATCAACGTTATTCATCACTGAAATAGCGTAAACACGTCCATCAGCATTATGTGACCACCTGTATTCTATCCCATTCCACCACATTTCCATTGCCGCTTTATGATATTTTTTTATCTCATTCTTTTTATTTGATGTCTCTGTTAATGTTTTATAGTTTGCAATTTTCACTATTGGGTCATTATCTATAAACTTAAAAAGTACATCTTTCTGTTTTCTACTAAATTGTAAGTCCAGCCACTGGTCAAAGGTCTTTTTAACTGCAACATCTCTTATTTTTTCTTTTAACAAACGGTCAACGCATAAGGTATATTTAAATAATTTGCACGATTCTGTACCAACATAAAGTGAAATTATACCTTTGTCTATTGTTGAAGCAGAAACAACTCGTTGTCCTGCACCTGTAGTAAATGACCATAATAGGTTACTATCATAATCAATACTATCAAAAATAGACAATGTTGTGTCCGAAGTTCCAATAATAAATTGCGGCTCACCATTATCTCCAAACAAGCGAAAAACTACCAAATCTAGTATTCCATGTTGCTTTAGAGCAAAGAATTTCTTAATGAGTTCTTTTTGATATTTATATATATGAACATTTCCATCAAATTCACCGATATATAAACGCTCGGTCTTTTTATCAACATCAATATTTGTTATCCAATGTGTGACAGCAAAAGGATCTGCTTTTTTTTCACCATTAGGATTTAAGAAGTAAACATGTTTATCTTCAGAAGCAATAACTATTTCAACCTCTTCATCTCTATTTACATCTCCTATTGCAATATCAATTATTCTTGCTTGAGCAGTAAAGGCAAAATCTAAAATACGCGAAATGTTTATACCATCCATTCTATATAAATAAACATTTCCATTAATATCTCCAACAACAATACGTTGTTCGTTTTCAAAACAGAATACTTCTAACCGTGATATGGGTGTATTATCATCTAATGCTATTTCATTAGAAACCAAAAGCGAACCATCTTTATATTCAAAAACATAAAGCTTATCTGCCCCTACAATAACTATTTCTTTCTTATTAACGGGGTCTTTTGCGATCACAATAGAATTTACAGATGTACTAAATGTTAGAGAGTTTGTATTATTACTGGAGGAAATAAAAATATTTTCATCTTCTCCAATAGAATTGAATGCAATTAATTGTCCACTTTCTGTACCAACTAAAATCTTTTGGCATTTGTCGTAATAAAAATCAATTTCCAAAATTGAGATTATCTTATATCCTATGTCACGATACCAATTTAGGTGTACGCTCTCAATACCTGCCGAGAGAAACGCACTTAATGAATCATCTGTATTACCAGAAGCCATAGCATCATCACCAATTTTAATAAATTCTTCTCTCTTCTGAAACATATTAGCCAATTCCAAGTCTTTACCTCTTGCTTCTATTTAACTGACGGCAATGTAAGATAAATTGATTTTAACTCTAAATACTCGTTCAAACCATATTCTGATTTTTCACGACCATATCCACTACACTTCATTCCACCAAAAGGTGTGAAGTGATATGCTTTATGTATTTTATTAACCCAAACTGTTCCTGCTTCAATTTGCCGTGCAGCTTGGAGCCCTATTCCAGCGTCAACAGTATAGATAAATGCTGAAAGTCCATAAATGCTATCGTTTGCAAGTTGTATTGCTTCAGAAAGTGTAGATATCTTTTTAATTGCTAGTACAGGACCGAAGGTCTCTTCAAACATAACTAACATATTGTGATCAGTGTTATCAAAGATTGTCGGTTCTATATAATATGTCCCTTCACGTTCAGGGTAAAGACCACTTCCACCACAAAGGAGACGCGCACCCTTATCTTTTGCATCTTTTATGTGTCGCATAACATGTTCAAAAATACCCTTATGATATAACGGCCCTAGGTCAACATTTAGTTCATCTGCTCTACCGACAATAAGTTTTTTTGTTTTCTCAACTAATGTATCGATAAAAACATCATAAATGTCTTCGTGAACATAGGCTCGATTAATTCGATAGCAGTATTGTCCAGAGTTATTAAAGGTCTGACTTATAAACTCATCAACTATCTTTACCGGATCGATTCCAGGCATAACAATTGCAGGACACTGTCCTCCCAATTCTAATGAAACACGCTTACATGTTTCTGCTGCTATTGAAGCTATTTCTTTACCCACTACTGTTGAACCTGTGAAAGCAATCTTGGCAATATTTGGATGATTAACAAGAAGCCTTCCAGTATTTTTTCCTGTACCAGTAATAATATTAAAAACACCTTTTGGCAGTCCTGCATCTAAAAAGGCACGCCCCAATGAAAACGCCGCTGCAGAAGAGCGTTCATCTGGCTTGCTAACTAATGAACATCCCGCCGCCAAAGCTGCTCCCAGCTTCCAAGTTAATAAAGCAATTGGATAGTTGGCTGAAGTAATAGCACCAACTACACCAACGGGTTCTTTTATGACTTGCACTTGCTCATTAGAGAAGTTGTACTGATAAATATCTCCTTTTATACGTAGCGCTTCTTCAGCGAAGAAATCTAAAATATCAGCATTTGCTAAGACTTCGCCTAAAGCTGATTTTAATGGTTTACCCATCTCTTGAGAAATTTCTTCACTAATTTCTTTAGCGTTCTTCCGCATAATACTGGCTGCCGTATGTATTATTTCTGCACGTTTCTCTGCATCTACACAACGCCAAATTTTAAATCCTTCATTTGCAGATTTAACTGCTTTATCGACATCATCTTTTCCACAATCAGGGATAATTGCGATTACTTCACCATAAGATGGGTTTATTACATCTAGTGTCTCAGTAGAAACACTAGAAATCCATTCACCGTTGATTAAAATCTTGCTAGTATTCATTTAATTCTCCTCTTAGCTATTATTTTTTGACTTAACAATGCGAAACCCCACATCACTTCGAATGCAATCAGGGTAAGAGTAAAGTATAAACGATGACGTAGCATATTCCTTACGGTAACGCCAAGAGCCGCCTTTTAAAATTCTAGTTGTTATCGGCTTATTGTCATCAAGTAACGGATCATAATCATCATTATATACAATTCTATCACTACACCATTCCCAAACATTTCCTATTAAATCTTCTACTAAAGTTAATTCTGATATAGAATAAATCCCACTTGCAGTTAAACTCCCCTCACCGTTGTCTTCTGATACATTGAATATTTGTGACATATTCTCTTTATTATCTAATGATTTATTAAAATTCTGATCAAAAACCAATTTCCACTCGCTAGAAGTTGGCAATCGAATAATATCACCTGTTTTCCTACTCAACCAATTGCAAAATGCATACGCCTCAAACCAAGTAATGCCAACAACAGGTTTATTCAAGTTATCTGCTTTTTTTTCTTTTGTGTTTGAAAAGATAAGATTATTATCAAAATCAGCAATATCACTCCATATGCCTGTGGAATAATTATAACCATCATCTTCTAAAAAGGTAAAATACTGTTCAACAGTAATGAGGTTTCTTGATACATACACTGGCAACATATCGGTTGTTCGCCAATCAATGTTAGGCGAATCAAATCGTTTTCCATTCAACACGGAAGATGTAATGCCAATACCTTTTCTCTTGTCACCTATTCGCGATAAAGCCTCTCCTGTTTTAGCAATTGAATATCTTTTATCTGGCGACTTTACTTCATTAGCAATCCGTGTAACCCACATTGAACGTATTTTATCTATTGTTTTTGCTTGTGGATCAAAATCTCTTCTATTCTCAATACATCTAACAGTTAATAACGGTTGAAATCTTGCAAGCCAAAGTAAAAGCGTATCAAATTCTTTTTTGGATGTTGCTTCTGAAAGCAAAACAACAGTTTCATCCCATCCTGTGGGGTTCCACCATTTTTCTTTGTCAAAAAAATTAACTTCACTAAGCTCATTGGTTTCGTTGATTATATCCTGTAATGCCATACTTGCAAAATACTCTTGGAATAGTTGATGATAAAATTTTATATTATTTTCCTCACTAACATCTTTTGCCAATACGCCAGCATTTCGAGCAACATCAAGTGCAAACTTTAATACATCTGTATCATTGTTTTCATTTATTATGTCACTTATTTTTAAATTATCTGTTCCTATTCTTCTTTCTTGAATTATTCTTGCAATCATTTTAAGAACGTCTGATATTTGTAACACTATTTGAAAATCTGTTATTTTTCTTCTTTTGAGTTCATCCTCAATACTTTTTCGAACAAATTCCTTAATCAATTTACCACGAGTATCAGGAAGCTTGTTATTAGAATACAGACCACAAGCGATCGACAACATTAGTGGATTGCTGCAAAGTGGCATAACGCCTTTATCAATCATGCTTTTATATGCATTTAATTCATTTGGAGAAAAATCTATTTTTTCAATCATTTGCCGATATTCATTCATACCCCCTATTTCATCTGAAAATAAATCTACCTCCCGCTTATAATACCAAAATTTTTTATGACCATCACTTGATGTTTTAGTTATTTTATTCCATGCACTTATAATATAATCATTGCCACCCAGTTGTTCCCAAAGATCATTAGTAACCGCATCACGAATTCGAATAGGATCAAGTGGAAGAATTTCGATTGTTGTTACCCCTCTTATATTTGAAAAAGATTCTTTATAATCTAAAATACGACAAGAAATAATGAATTTCCTTTGCTTTTTAATATAGTCAATAACTGAATAGATTGTGTCACTGATAGTTTCATTTAATGCATCGAATATTTTTATTACACGATTCTTAACATTTTCAGCTGAGTAATACTCTTTAAGTTCACGAAGAAATCCAAGAGTAAAAGTATCAATATCTTTATCACCCCTATATGCTCCAAGCGGTACTAGAATGGGAATAAGTGCAATATCATTATTTATTGCTTTTTTTGCATATTCTATGGCTATTTTCAAAAGAGCGACAGATTTACCACTACCTGGCTCTCCTAATAAAACAACTTTACCATCGTTATTCTGTACGCATTCACAAACATTATCTGTAGGATTAGAGGAAGATTCATATTGATAATGCATCTCTACAGTGTGTATATTCAACTCATCAATGTCATTCATACTATCTACAGAACTTATCTCTTCAGCATCAATAGAATGGCTTTTATATTCAAAAGCATTAAGCTCAACAATCTTCTTAATATTTACTTTTTCATTAAGCTGGTTTTTCCATACATTAATTCTATCTTTTAAATAAAACAACTCCTTCTCTCGAATATTTATATTACATTCTTTAAAAGCATTGGTATGTCTTTCCTTTGCCTTTTTCTCTGCTATATGCCTTTGCCATTCAATGATTTCATTATAAGTTTCGGTTTTATTTAATGCCAAAGCAAAATGGTTTCGATTGTTGAAAATGGTGAACAAAGCACTCGCTTCATTCAGGCTCCATTCGTCACACACTAGTATTTTTGCGGCTATGTCCGGACTCTTACGGAAATTTTTACAAGCAGCAAAGCTATCAAGCTCTTCATATAAAAACTTGAGTAGTCCTTCTTTGTCGAGCTTTAATATTAATCCACCGTCGTCTCTCGGAATATTTTTGTTGGCAAGAAGAATCAGAGAATCGCACTTACTGACTATATTGGGGGTTTCGCCGAATTGGCCGTATGGGTTACTTACCGGATGAAAATAGATTTCAATTTTTTGCCCGTTAATTTCGCAATTTTCTATCGCGTTATATAGTAAACGAGCGTCTTCCAAGGTACCCTTTTTTGTATTACCGTCTTCATCCTTATAATCATAAAAGTATGCGATAAACAAATTCCAGCATTTAGACATAGACGTTCATTCCTCCATTTTTCAAAAGGGTTTTTTCACTTACCCTTTATTAAAAACATACCCTAGACTTAAAATGACCTTCAGCGTTTCCAGCGAAGTGGCACGATCATACTCCTTTTCTGATTCAGGGAGATCTTCATACGGTACAAGGCATGGATGTGTTTTTTTATTGTCATCACGCACGTCTCCATATACCCAACCATCTTTAATCCGACCAGCAGCCCAAACATCATGTGTGTTTTTAGCAAGAACCTCATTTAATTCGATAATATCTTTGCTTAGTGAAATACTAGTCGTATCAATTGGATTTGGCTTATACATTTTTTCCTCCATTACTACTTTCAACTCCTCTTAAATACTCTGGAATATTATTAATAATATTATAAGTCTCATCTTTAAAATCCTTTTTTTCTTTTGTTATTTTATAGTAAGTATCACTAATTTCATCTAGTTTATCCCAAGGTACAAGACCTATATGCAATTTTGCTTTTAGATTTTTACGATATAATTTTTTTTCTTTATCATAAATAAAGCGAAGTTTCTCAAATATATTAATAGATTGCCTCTGCCATCCCATTGCAGCATGAAAAGCACACCAGCGAAGGTGCTCTGTTTGAGCAATAATTTCCATTAGCGCTTTATCATCTGTAAGGGTAGGTCTTTTACTGACTTCAGCCCTTATTTCATCTTTATTATTCATAAATTCAGTTGCTTTATAACTTACGTTCTTTCCTCCTTTTTCTAGAAAGAGCATAGCATCTATAAAATCTGCGGTAGCTCTATTACTTTCTTGTGAAAATAAATCAAGCATCTCCCATTCATCTTTTTTTTCTTTTCCCTTGTTATAAAAATTATTTACCGCCTTTGCTATAAGGTCAGTTTCCTCATCAATTATTACTGATTCTCTATATAGGGTTTCTCGGCATCCAAATATGAATATTTTTTCATCTTCTTTTTCTTTGGGCAAAATATCATTGTTTTCTGAATCTGAGATGATAGCAATAAATGGAAGTTTTAAACCGTTACGTAGATAATGAAATCGAATTTCTAACGCAGTTTTCTTGTTTATCTCATCATCATTCAATGCAATTACAATATAATCTATGTTATTTTTTTTATTAAGGAAATTAAAAAAACTTTCACCGGGTATATTAAATTTCTGATAATCTAAACTACAACTAAGCTTCTCTAATTCTGGATAACAATGCTTAAAATAATCTTCTATTTTATCAATATTTTTATCTATGACAATTGCATGCATTTTACTACCCACAAACTGTCCATTCATAATGAGTCGTAAAAGAGCAGCTTGTCCCATAGTTCCGAACCCAAGTATCATTACATTAAAATCACGTTTTGCAATACCGTTAGAAAAATTAAGACCAGGACAAGCATATGGAGGAAGTTTTTCAATCATCTGTCGGGTAATTAAATCTATTTCGTTTATAAGATGAAATGTAAATGGAAATATTTTTTTTCCGTTATCATTTTTCATTTCAATAATAGTTTCTATCTTTTTTTTCTCCCATTCTGATGGTGTAATAATAAAAATATCAAGATTGTTCTGTTCTTTTGTGCTTTTTTCTTTAACTAGTTTTACTAAACGATATGCATCATCAGAAACCGATATATCATTTGGCATTATTATTACTTTATACTTAGTTTTTTTATGAAAAGATAAAATACAGTTATTTTTAACTAAACTAATTTCTTTCAGAAACGACAATAAACTATTTTCGCTGTCAAGAACTTTTACTATCCCGCCAAAACGCATGGCTTTCTTGTACATTTTCTTTTCATCGTCATCTTGTTCAAGCCAAAAGATAATAAGTCGTTTAGGATCAATCGGTTTTCCCCCATCATGTGTGATAATATTATTACCCAAAAGTAGAGCGTTTTCATCATTTCCCTTAATAATATAAATTTCTTTGGATGGTAAACGCATACGTATTTCATCAATAAGTTTTCTACCAAATAAATTCAAAACAATAGCATTTACTGCCATTATTGCTACTAAATGGAATAACCAAAATAAGATATGCCAAAAATGATTTTTTTCTGGTTGTATAGCAATTTCATAATCATGCTCATTAAAAAACATTCTAAAGGTATTGTACATTCCAAATGTAGTAGAAAACAATGCATCTGGCAAACCTTCATCACTTGAAAGAAAATAACCATATGTATATAAAGTAAATCCTCCAAATATTGAAATAACAAATAACCATATACATATTTCAATTGTTTTACGTTTATCCTGTCTCAGTAGCCATAAAAATAACACAAAAAAAACGATAAAGAATATAATAGGTAAAAAAAATAACATTGTTATAACTCCAAATATTTTAAGCTGCGGATAACCCAGTTTCCTTTCATCTTACTGTTTTCCTATCCGTTTACTTTTCAAAAAAGCCAAAGCAATTTCGCACTTCTTTCTAATGTCCTCAGCCTGCGATTTTTGAATACTTTGATGATCTTTCATAAGAGATTCAACAGAGCGAGTCACCTTCTCTAGAAGATCAATCTGCTGGTCGGCATTAATATTTCCCATGTGAGCAAAACGCAGAAATTCCAACTGAACGCCGTTATCATCAACAAGATGACGATGCCCCGATGACAATTCAACTCCAAAATTATTATAGAGTGTATCAACAACAGCAGATGCTTTTAAATAAATCCCATCGGTTCGTAATGCCGTTATACTTGACGATAATATTGAGGCATCTTCCGCAACTGTCTCTAAACCAAGTATCTTTCCCCATTCACGAGTCAATACAGCCAATTTTAAAAATCGATCATAACGCTCTGCCGGTTCTTCTCCAAATACAATACGGTTGTCTCGTGTGATATAGCCGCTGATTTGTAAAATTGCAATGAGTGTCATGTATATTTGCGAAATAGCCGGAGTCGCTACTGTTTGTCCTTTTTGGCGTGCTTCTTCAATGCGTGTAAGTGAAGATAAATAACTAAGCCGCCGCCCTATAATTTTTTCAATTTCTTTGGCGCGAGCTAATCCTTTCTCATTTACAGCAAGCAGAGAAATCCCGGGAGGGACTGCAAGACATTTTTCGGTACTGAGTACAAGGAAATCGATATTTTCTAATCCAATATTTGATAAACTAATACCGCCAAATGAACTGCAAGCATCTACCAAGAAAAATATATCTATGTCCAATTCTTGTTCCACTTCTGCTATAACTTCATAAACAATTTTTGGATCATAAACACAACCTGTCGATGTCTCGTTGTGTATCATCGACACTGCGTCATATTCTTTGGTTAAAAGTATTTCCTTTAATAAATCAAGATCGGATTTTTCGATGTTCTTACCCGGCTTTATGTTAATACAAGTGCTCTCAATGGCGTGGCTGTCTGTTATTTCT
>Ga0123356_10003400_pt1 | contig 16686 bp, 6 predicted proteins | sample TergutEmb28metaG_2_FD_92546 | JGI IMG/M metagenome (GOLD analysis project Ga0123356, IMG submission 92546) | Embiratermes neotenicus P3 segment gut microbial communities from Petit-Saut dam, French Guiana - Emb289 P3 | ecosystem: Host-associated > Arthropoda: Insects > Digestive system > Gut ...
ATTCACAAGGCTCTTCACTGTCTCCTCTTCCGGAATCGTCAGCACAATCCGGACATTCACACACATCGTCCGAACACTCGCAGTCAGCACAGTCACAATCATCACATTCACAAATTTCTTCAGGTGACGGTTGTGGTGTTGGTGTAGCACCAACAGGTGGCAACTGTGTAACATCTCTAAACACATTATCTATAGTACCTGTAACAGAATCAGATTCAGGATTTTCATTCATTCCTACAATGGCACCTACATTAATACCTTCTGCAATAATTCTGACATTAGTTACAATTGCTCTGATAATTAAACTGTCTATTGAATTATGCCCTGTTATACCTCCGACGTAATCCACACCTTTAATCGTAGATGTTGTGTTTCTTACGATACAGTCAATAATCTCTCCGAAGTTGCGTCCCGCTATACCACCGACATACTCATTACCGATAATATCCATTCCGTCACGAGATAGCGGATCGCCTTCAACAATACAACCTTGAATGACACCATCGGCTAAATTCAATCCAGCAATGCCACCGACATTATCATTTCCGACAATTTTTGTGATCGGTCCGAGAGTGACTTCATTTATCTCGCCCTCGTTTTGACTGAACAGACCTACATTATCCTTCGGATCATCATCATCAGGCTCAGCATCGTCATCATCATCATCCGGTTCAGTACCAATCGTAAGGTTTCTGATAGATAAACCGTTGACACCGCCACTGGCAATTTCGTTGTTACCATTATAGGTACCTTTGAATATACCCGCTACAACAGCTCCGTCCTCATCAATTTTTTCTTGTACAGCATCACTAATGTTTGCAAAGTTAAGGTTTCGTTCTTGATTAAAGATTAAATCGGTCGTATCATCAAGTGTTCCTATATTTTGCATCTGATCCGGTGTACGTATTGCAAACGTGTCGTCTGCTGTTCCGGGCAAATCATATACCTGCTTTGCGAAGTTCGGGTGGAAAGAACCAACGGGAACAGGAGCACCTACGGGTCCAAACTCAACATCTAATAATGTTTCATCGGTGACAGCTGGAACATCAATTTTATATAGTTGTAATGAGTTAATTTCTTTCGGTTCTATTACTAACGTATCACCGGACAAAACTACTTCTCCGTCTGGATCATTGCTTAGGACACCATATCCCCACTCGGTGATTCTGTTACCGTCTTCGTCACTGAGAGTATCAATCGTTCCGTCAAATGTGTAGATTCCATAGCTTGTACCGTTGTATTGTTCATAGTAGACAAGATCATCATCCGAACCCAATACTACAACGGTTATTGTTCTCCATGTGGAGTGTAACTCAATCTCACCCGGCACGCCAGGTTTTGTAGCAGCCAACCATATGCGGTAATTGAAAGTGAATATACCACTCGTATTTGATCGAAATTCAAATTGACCTGTACCTACGTCTAAAGTAGCAGATGCATTTGTTCCTGTAAGCCTTAAAGAAGTACTTTCAATTGAAAGAGTAAATACGTCACCACCTGTACTTACAGTGTTTCCGGCAATAAGCCGTGTGCCTGCTGCGTTTGTAAATACTGCATCCGGTATTAAGTTATATTCGTCTGCTGTCATGAAGCCGTTAGGATTGGTGGGAGTTATTATATCAAGATAGCCTTCAGGAACTAAACTTTCTGATATAAGAGTATTTGCTGCTGTGGCAAGACTGATCGAGTTGGCTTTTGCAGATATTCCTACTACAGGTTGCGGGAAATTCATATTCATCATGTGCATATCTATATCGTCATCGTCATATATATAAATATATACAGATGACCTGAGAGCTTCCATAACATTCATGAACGTTATCCCGTAAGTACTTCCGATATACATAAGCTGATACGTATACACAATCTCATCAACAGTGTCATCGATATTGACATCCGAGATTGATATGAATGTTGTGCCATCTGTGTTACGTGTGATTCGTGCATTTCCGATATTTGAAACACCCGGACTGAAGTTATTAATAGGTGTGCCGTTAAAGTCTATAACTCTGAATTCTTTTGGAATTGTTTCATATACCATTCCTTCAGTTGTGAACTTTGCCAAATCACCTTCTGTATTGATAACCTTTAATGTAACTTCAAAGGGACCGTCTGTTTGCGGTGTTACTGTTTTTGTAAGCACAATAGGATTAACATGCACTACTGCAATATTTGAAGCTGTCTCATGAATTCTGTTTTGGTAAGCAGGAAGCTTACTGTTTTGTCCCTGGCGATATTCTACGATTGCTTGATTATCAATACGATACAGAAGAGTTCCTATTGTATTGGGAGCAGTTCCTTCTCTATCTACAAATGTAAGTATTTTTACTTTAAAAGTTATTTGAAGGCTTTGATCAGTTTCCAAAACTCTGCCGCCGAGGTTAATAATTACAGTATCTGTTGTTTCATCATACTCAACAGTTGCACCTGCGTCAGAATATGATTGCCCGCCAATTGTAATAGTGTCATGACCCATATATTCGATATATTCTGTATAAGGAGCGAGTTGATCTTTTATAGTAATTCTGTCAGCTCTTATTTCACCAAGGTTCTCAATATTGAGCTCAATTGTCAGTTCTGTATTTGGTGCTGCAGATGTTACTATATCAGTCCCTGTTGCGTCTTTAAATTCTTTGTTAATCGTAACATAAGCCGGTGATCTGAATGATATACCATCAAGGAAATTACCATCATTTTGTGCAGGTGATCTTGATTGGAATGCAAATTCTGTCGGATTTTGATTTTCCGGAACTGTGTACTCACCATAATAATGTTTCCACCCATAGTCGACTCCCCAATAGCCGATTACATTGTTCTGTGCATCTTCAAGCCATGCCCACGCACCACTGTCGTATTGTGCTTGAGTTAAACCGTTTAGATGAATATTGCTTGCAGAGCTTGCAGCATTATTTACAGTAAGGGGTGTACGGGATGACCAGAAAGTAATTCCATATCCTGTTCTGGTTCCGCCGTTTCCGCCGCTTACATTAGGATTCCCTGTGACATTTATATGCGCAACTCCATCTACATTATTAGTTGTAAGTCCGGTACTTGCTTGAATTATTCCTGATTCTGTATCAATCCAAACATCATACAAGTATATCGGAGTTGTAGGAATGTCTTGCTCAACATATTCACCGTTAGGCTGCAAATACACTTTCCCATGATGATACGGTCTAATATCATACGCAAAAAGGTCATTAGTATTGTTTGATACACCATAGTTCACTGTGTTCCATGCACACAAGTTAAACCTATAAGCAGGATTTAAATTACCTGCAGCTCCTAGTCCTCCGTTAACACCACGACCTACTCCGGCATTAGGTATATCATTTGTTTCAGCCATCGCAGGCATTCCTTGGTCAAGTGCACGTGGAGCTATACAGGGGCGTATCAACATCAATTGATCATCCCGTTCTTCTGCAGCCGGTCGACTGGTGACTTCAATTGTTCCCCCGGCAAAAGGTGACAGGAAGAAATTCATTCTGTCGGATCTTGCGCCTGCAGCGGTTGCGGCATTTAACCTTGATGCGTGATAGAATGAATACATGAACTTTGCGTTTGGACTAGATGTTAATACCTGATAAAGTGTTCCCGGTGCTTGAGCATTAAGCTCTACATACCGTTGAACATTACCGGTCTCCGTTCTGAACGGATTTGATTGTTCTGTAGCTTTACTCTGTCCTAAATAGTTTGTTGGCATCCATACTCGCCTTGCGTTTGGTTCCTGTATTTCTATAAGACGCCATCTTGGTGTTTGGGATTGAGCATTACCTGTATATGTCGGGTAAGCTATCATTGGTGATGGCCAACCGGGAAGTGTCTCACTTGGCCAACCGGGGCGATTGGGAAATCCAGGAATAGGTACAGGTGAAGGATTGGCTGCACTAATACCTCCTGTTGGTGAAGTATTAAATATGTCATTATTTACTGCTTGTGTTGCTGCTGTTGTGCCGGCAGCGTTTAAGTTTCTTGCATTTGCAGTTGTTCTAACAGTCTCTCCATCTGCTCCATCACGTCGTGGGAACCAATAACGAGCATTTCCGGTATCGTAAAGCTCATAGTTACCGGGACTGGGTCTTGTATACCAACCGGGTACTTCTGCAAAATCTACTGCAAACCATGTACGGGTTATCCAAAACTGCGCCGGAACATTATAGTTCATTATAAGAGCACTGCGGAAAGGTGCTGTAAAATCTCCATTTAGGAATGATGGAGCACGAGGTATTACAGTTGTTGTATCTACATCGCGGAAATCACCTTCTACTTGATCCGGTCTTTCCGGTCCTTCTGTTACAGGCCATCTGGTTGGCCATATTGAGTTCATGTTTCTTACATCTCTGAGTACAGGATACGGATAACCTCTTGCAGGTTCCGGTTGAATCCAGTTGGAAAGGTTAAGACGGTTGGCAAAGCTTATCCATTCAAGATCAAGATACATTGTCATAAGTCCCTGACCGCCGCCGCCGAGAGCCATTACCGGCGGTTGTCCTTCAAGACCTCTTATTGCTAAGTTATAGAAATCAGTTATCCAAGGTCCTTGGTTGCTTAATGTGGCAATAGCATGTCTATGACCAAACAGGTAGAAGCAGGTTTCTCTCGGTTCCGGTGTTCCGAGTCCTTCCGGAACATGCATCGCTGCAGGTTCGCCTGCTCTTACAATCGGATAAAATGTCGGCACGCCTGCTTCCTCACCTATCGGTGCGGGTGCAAGATAAAACGAACGTGTGACAACTCCCTGGTTGCTTCCGACTATACCTCCGCCATTACTCGATATGGGGATATTATCCATACCGGCAACAGAAAGGAAAAATACATCACTCACCAAACCGCCCGAATCGTTTAATCCGACAATACCACCGGTCGCATGAATATCATCTATAACATCTCCAATTGCGGGATGATCTCCCTTTACTGTGGAATATTCCACACCGGAACTGATTACATTACATGTTGTGTCATTTCTGCCTGTTATACCGCCTACATTTTGCGAACCGTTTATAGCAGTATTCCCTGTAACGGTAGCAGTCACAAATGCGAATTCAATATTGGCAGGAGTTACAGACACGGGATCCGTGGTTTCGAGTCTGAAGTTGCTGCCTGCAATGCCTCCGACATTAGTAACACCGGAAACAGTCGAATCTACTAAAAGTGTTATGCCGAGGACTACATCATTTGCGTTTTTAAATGCTCCGACATATCCCCTGTTAATTCCGGCGATACCGCCAACATCATCTTCACCTTCTATATTGGATCCTCTTACAGTACAAGCGCGGATTAATCCATCGTTGAAACCTGCTATTCCTCCAACATTTGTTACTCCTACAATGTTAGTACTGTGGTCGCTTCCTGTTATAATACCTGTTAAAGAGCAGTTATCGATTGTACCGTAATTGCCACCAACAATACCGCCGACTGCTTGACCGGTACTTTTAATTTCTGATTCATTAAGTATCAGATTTTGTATCACACCATAGTTAAGTGAAAACAGACCGATATTATCATTACTTGCAGGCGAATCAATCTGAACTCTGCTCACAGAGTTACCGCGTCCATCGTATAAGCTGTAGAAGTTATCTACAACAACTGAGTTGCTCGGGTATGGAGCAATCGGAGTGGTGCCGTTTTCACCTGTTGGTTTTGTTGTTGCATTTCCTCTGTCAGCTATGAAATCTATATTACGTGTTTGCCAGAAAACGATATTCGGAGCATTGGGATTCACATCAATCTTTAGAGGTTCGGTTGTTATTACATAGTTCAAACCGAGGTCGAGTGCATTATTTGGATTTGGTTGCGGGAAGAAATCGGCACCTCCGACTGCACCTGTTACGGGATTTCCAATGTAAAGACCATGGTTATTATTATTTCCGTTGTTGATAGTAAGAGTACCTCTGGCGGCAAAAATTCCATTATGCGTATAATCACCTTGCCCCCTCATTGTTATATTATGATTAGAATAAAACTGCGGGAAAACAGTTGCTGTTCCTATGCTTGTACCATTTTGACCTGCACCGCCGGTTACTCCAAGATATATAGAACCTGTTCCTGTAGTCATGTATATACTGTTTCCGAGTAATATATTAGAACCGGCTACATTCCTTTGTGCACGTATATCACCATTAACATAAAAGCGACTATTATTAATAGTACATACCGGACCTGTTGCTGTTGTTCCAACATTCATTCCGCCGGCAACGACAAAACTTGTACCGATGACAGGATCATTATTACTATTTCCGTTTATTGTAGCTCCATCTGAAACAGTCAGAGTTCCGTTGACAACAATTCCTTTTATATTGCTAAGATTGACTGTATCTGTCAATGTAAGATTTCCATCAACATACAGATATTCAACATTCGCCGGGATTGTAACATTATTTATTGTAAGACCGCCCGGGACAGTTATATATAAGTCGGTTAATAAGGAAACGTTAGCGCTGTTTATTGTAGAACTTTCGGTGAATGGTACTCCTCCGCTCGTGGGAATAATCCTGCCTGCGGCATTGCCCATATTCGGAGCAGAACTGATTAATGCAGCTAAATTTGATTGTGCTGTAGCTGCTTCTCCTGCGTTACCGGAAAGACGTTCACCGTTATGATCTCTAAAATATATTGCCCATGCTGAACCTTCAGGATAAGTTATCGTTGAAGGCGGGTATGTTAAAATGTTGCTTATACGATCGACATTTTGCATCTGCCACGGAGTGCGGATGATGAACGGGCGTGCTGCTACGCCGCCGGGGGGATTGTTAATCGGATCGTATAGTGCTTGTGCATACGCAGGATAAAGGACATACTCTATTGTTCCGTCCATATTGCCGGTTGTGAAGCTTGAGTTATTATTGTCGTAACCAAACCATAACGGCAGATCCAAACGTCGTACATCATTACGGATAATACTTTGACGTTCGAGGAGATAGCTCAGCGGCAGTTTTACCCCGTATACTCCGTCATTGCCTGAAGCCGGAATTCCATATGCTGTAACAGGATGAAATCCTCCTGTAATTGATACATTTGTTAAATCAATAAATTCAGTTTTGCTCGCTGCTTGGTCATCACGCCATGTATATAAACGGAACGCTGCAGGTGCTGTCGGAACAAGAGGCGGTAAAACTTCATCGCCGAGTGTGAACAACATATATCCTGCTTCAACTACGGGTAAATCGTTTCGAAGTGGTGGTTTTTCATGTAGAATATCGTGTCCCGGAATGTTCCAAAATCCATATGAGTATGATGTACCGTCAAAGTATATTTCATAGTAATAGAGAGTGACTTCGTATTCAATGAGTTCACTGCTGACGATTGGCCAATTATGATCGTTAGATACTATTCCATTCTGCTCGGTCAGGAAGTGATATGGATATATTGTATTACTTAGGGATACAACTGTATCTTCCGTGAGTGGAGCTATATTACTGAGATCTGTTTCATCCCATTTTTTTATCCACTGAGGCGGTGATGATATAAATGCACGTGTATACATTTCATATGTACTTAGACCTTCGCCAAGTCCATTTGCCGCTTTTGATTCAATATTAAAATCATTACGATGTCCTAAAGGCGGCATCAGTGCTACTGATGTATCGTCCGGTCTGATGGGGAATCCTGAAAGATAGAACGTATTGCTTGATGAATTATTTGTAAATGAACTGCCGTTAATCGGGGTAATAACATTATTTCCGGCTACGTTAAAATGCGGAGCAAGTGCAAGGAAAAATACATTTCTGAGTGTTCCGTCACCGGTTCCGACTATACCGCCGGTTGTGTTTACACTGACACCGCGAACATGTACTGTATCATATGGAGATATAAATACTGAGTTTCTGATATTGTTGTTATGTGATTCACCGGCTATTCCGCCTACGTTACCATTGCCAATTACTTTTATACGTTTATAATCATCTTCGTTAACACCGTCATAGACATCGCTGAAGGGTACACGAAGTGCGCCGCCTCGATACATAACATATGCTGAATCAATGATTCCGCGATTAATACCTGCAACTGCTCCTACAGAACATGCAAGAGTTGCTCCGTTACCTATTACGTCCGGATTCTCAAGAGTAAGATGGTTTACTGTGCCGTCAGATTCAATTATACTGAACAAGCCTGCATCATGTGGTACTCTTACAGTGAGATTTGATATCATATAAGATTGTCCGGTTATGTTGCCGATGAATTCTCCGGAAAATCCGGTTGTTGATAAACTTGCGCCGTTTTCACGTCTTATCGGGTCAAAGTTGGTAACTCCCGAACGTATGCCGGTTATATCTATGCTTGCTTGCTGTTGGAAAGTACCGTTTAAAACACTTCCTGCTCCGGGAGTGTTTTGAACCAAACCGGTTGTTGCATTAAAGCCGTCGAAACTATTATAAATAACGTGACGGATATTATATAAATGTCTTGTTGAGCTTATATTGTATGAAGTGCCCGAAGACCCTATACCGCAATAAGGATGTTTGCCGAAAGACTCTGCTTCGATTCCTTTTGTATCATTATTGATGCGTATTGTGATCAGTTCTTCAGGATCAAATATACCGCCAATACTGCGATCAGCTTTAAACAGCGGTTGTGTCGTATCACCATTAGTGTCACCGCGTACATCATCCAATATCCAAACAATAATATATCCATCTGCTGTCTGACTTTCGAGATATGGTCGTTTATTGTCTATATATGTTGTTCCTATATAGTCTGATAAGCTCGGATCTAATCCAAACGTGTGGCTTAGGTATCCGGGAATTGATAATGTAAATTTATCATTTTCAAAATCTGCTGCAAGACCTGTCCCGTCGGAAGGAATTCCGATTCTTGCAAAAAGGAAGTTGTCGTTAATCATCGGTACATTTGCAACACTTGGCATTAGTGTTAAATCATCTAATCCCAATGCTGTTATGTCATCATAGCTGTCGCGCAGAGTTATCGACATCGGGCTGATATCTGCAGGAAGACTGCTTGTGTTGTCAACACCGTAATAGCCTTGTCTTCTTAGTCTTGCTGTCGGTTCATATCCTGCCAGTCCCATTCCGCGTACATTATCGCCTCTTGTTGCTTGAGGTCCGGGAACGAGATTTGTCGGTACAGGCATTAAATTTGCGGGATCGGGGTTTGCTGCAGGATCAGATGCTCCGTAAGGAACATTAAATGTCCAAAGGAACTCACCTTCTGCACCCATAAATGCAGGTCTGAAGTTCCTGTCACCGTAAAAAGCTGACAGCACTACGCCGGTCACAGTGTTGATTTCAAGTACAATTGCACCATCTGTAATTACAGCCCTATCAACAACCGGGCTTAGTAATCGTGCCATAAGTCCTGCAGGTGCTACTCCTGCAGGTTTTATAAGAAAATGTACATTTTCGACATTATCGGGATTTTCAGCAGTAGGAATAACAGGAGGTGTTCCAAATTGAGTGTACACTCTTGTTGCAGGAGTTCCGAAACCGCCGGGTTCAGCGGCAACAGCAGCAGCAAGTTCACCTGTAATACGAAGCTCTGTCATTTGATTTTGTGCTGATAAGTACAGAGTTCTTGCGATGTTCATGCGGTTTGTTTGACGTCCGGCTTCTACGAATGCAAATAACGAAGGGATACCGACTGCGGCGAGAATGGCAAAGACGGCTACCACCATAATCATTTCGATCATAGTCATGCCTATTTTATTAAAAATCCTTTTCATCGCTAAAGTATCTCCTTCATATTAACTTAACAAATTGTTAAATTAACTCTTTGACCGTTATTACATATTAACGTTCTTGCTCATCAAGAATTGCCCATGGATCTTCTGCTTCTTCCTGAACTCTCGCTTCATAGTCATCGGCTTTTAATGTAGTAAGTTCAAAATCTATAGTTATTCTGTCTGGAGGAGTTTCTACACCTTCAATTGGAACTTCCCATGAATATGTAAGTGAGCTTATACGTATATAATCAATTTCACCAACAGCATCCAAGAGACTTTTTAGACTCAAGTAATTTCCATTAAGTGTCATAGTAGCGGAGGTTATTAGAAATACTGTATCATTATCTTGACCTGCTGTGGTAGTTTCATCATCACTCGGAATTTTAAACTCAACAGGATCTTTTATAGCCAATGTCATTGGCATAAGCTCGTATTCTTGGCATAGTTGTGTCAGCATGCGACCGATTTCACTGCTGTGAGAGTCATCAAGAAATCTTGAGCTTTCCATTTCATGTCTTGCTACTGCAGCATTTCTGCTGTCTCTTATGTTGTTTTCCTGTGCAAACAGAGCTTCGACCTGCATTTTTTCAAGATAAACAGAATAATATTCATCCCTTTTCACTTCTAATGTATTTAACATCGGGATAATTACATACATTACCATGACAGCAAGAATAGCCACCACTATTAAAATGAACATCATTACTTTTTCGCGTTTAGAAAAACCTTTTTTTTCTGCTACCATTATTAAGCACCCCCTGTCTTAAGGGTAATATCAACAGTGAATGAAAATACCCCTTCTGCAATCGATCCGTAACCGGTATACTCAACACTTTCAACAACACCGCTGGCATAGAGTGAATCTACATAATCAGACGACACATTTGCATCAGCACATGTAGCTCTTATTCTAACAATTCTTGTATTTTCGTTAAACTCCATATTCCGAACGAATATGGGGACTCCATGAGAAACAGTGAGTAAATCAAATGTTCGGCTTGTTGCTTTGGGAAGACTGTCTTCCCAATCGGACTTTTCATCCATTTGACGAAGTATTTCGTCATAGTGGCGTATATCTCTACGTAGAAGTCCAAGTTCGTGTTGTTTTTGCACAACATCGTGTGAGTATAGATATTCTCTTATATCGTTAATTTTCTTGTTTTCCTGGTATATCAAAAATGCAATTACACCTGCTATGATACCAAGAACTAAAACTAAAGCGGCAAGAGAAGGTATCCAGAGTTTTTTTGGTCGTTGCGATTTTACGAACTTATCAAGAGCATCGCGTGCTGCAAGAAGGTCAATATCGCCGCCGTAGTACATGTTCAGACATGCAAAGTGAGCTTCGGGGGGTATGTCACCTCTTCCGCCGTAAATCGGTAGTGTTCCGATTATAATGTCCGAATGAGGGTTAAACGCTGTGAGAATCTGGACATCGGCTTCACTGACTCCGAGATAATAACTGTGGGTTATTTCGTTAATTTTTTCCGATCTTGTAAATTGAATAAGACCGTTGAGGTTGCCGAGTGCGCTTTGGAATATCTGCTCTTTTTCTTCGCCTATTAAGCGGGTTCTTGAAATAAATATGTTTCTGCCGTTTTCAAAGAGCATTGAGAGCATTGTAAGCCCGTCGATTACGTTAACTACTATAGTTGAATGGTGCAGTTGCGTGCTTGCTTTAACAAAGCCGATAACTGCTTCAACGCCGATGTGAATTCCGCTCAGTCTTATCCCCGCATCGCTGAATGTTGAGATATAACTGTCGACTTGTAGCCTGTTGACGGCACAGCCAAGAATTGCATTTTCGGTAGAATCAATCTTGTGGTAACCGCATACGAGATTAGCCGTACTGTCTACCGAGTCGGCAAAGTCGTCGCGTACCAGTTGAAGGTACTGTTTTTGATTCAACTTCGGAGCAATCAGCCTGCGGCTCAGAATCGTGCTGCCGTCGACAATTAATGTGACGCCGCTCTTAAACAGCTCAGGATGCTCCTTCTTCATTAGTACAAGGCATTCCGTTAAAAATGCATTGTCGGTAATTGTACCGTTATACATGGTACCTTCAGGTAACGGGTAAGTTACATACTGTTTGGCACTGCTGCCTACATATCCTATCACCTGAATTTGCTCTGCTGAAACATATATTGATGATTTCATGTCCACCTCTTAGTTTCTTCGTAGAATTTATTATACTCCAAAGCTTTGGTACAACTCTGCCATCGGAAGCATTACAGAGAGTAATACCACCATGATTATCAGAGCCATAACAACTATCATTACGGGCTGAACAAGCTCTACCAACGCACCTGTGGCTTGCTCGGCTTCATAATCGTATGCATCGGCTGTTGATACAAGCATTGCATCTAACCGTCCTGATTCTTCACCTATAAGAATCGTGTTGGGAAGTTTATTGTCAAGTCCGTCTATTTTGCGGACGGATGCGGAGAGTGCTTCACCGTTTCTTACATCAGTAACAAGCTGCGGGAACTGGCTTTCGATATATTTGTTGGAAATTATTGTTGCTGTTATCTCAATGGCACGAAGCATTGAAACGCCGCTGCCGTAAAGTGATGATAATGTTCTTGCAAATCGTGCTGTATAAATTATCTTGAGTAATTTACCAATTACAGGAAGACGAAGCTTTAATTTATCGAACGCAAGTCTGACTTTCGGAAGCGAAAGTACATACTGCGTAACAACAATAACACATAATAATACTATTAATAAAATATACCAATAAGCTATTAGGAAATCACTTGATGCTATAATTATTCGTGTAATTAAAGGTAGTTGAACTTCCAAATCCAGTAACATTCCGAAGAAATTCGGCATTACAAATATAAATATAACGGCAACTACTAATACAACTGCACCGGCGAGAATTTTCGGATAACGCATTGCGTTTTGGATTTTACCATTGAGTCTGTGTTCCTTTTCGTAGTGAACAGCCATTTTATTTGTGACATTTTCGAGCTGACCGCTTGCTTCGCCCGAGGCGAACATATTTATGAGCAGTACCGGAAATGACTTACCCTGATTTATCATTGCTTCTGACAAGGATTGACCTTGCTGGACATCCTTGTGCATTTTTTCAAATACTACTTTTAATTTCGGTTTAAAATCGCGTTCTTTTAATATCTCCATAGCGCGCACGGCAGTAATACCGCTTGAGAGCATGCTTGCAAGCTGACGGCAGAATTCCGCCACTTCGGGCGGTTTTAGTTTGTAGGTGCCGAGTTTCTCGTCGATTGCCTTGTACTTTGTGGGTACAAGCGCTCTTCCGCGCATGATTTTTCGGAAGTGATCATCGTCGCGGGCGTCTACCACGCCTACTTCCTTATTATTTTTGATGTCAAGGGCTGTAAAATGATATTTTGCCATCTTATCCTCTTCACTTTATTAAGGCTTATACAAATAGACCGAATAAGCCCAAATACCATGTAATTATTTCTCTTCCGTAAATAAAGGCTGTCATTGCACCGAAACATAGATATGGTCCGAACGGCATTTTTGCGCCTTTTTTTACTTTTTTGCCAATTATCAATACGAGTGCGTATGTTCCTGCTATTAACACTGCAACAAAGAACGACAGAAGTGTGGATTGCCATCCTAGAAGAACACCGATGACTGCCATGAACTTGATGTCTCCGCCTCCGAATGCTCCTTTTATAATAAGTGCAAGCAATAACATTGGAAGACTTATTGTGAGTAATCCTATTGCTCTTGATATAAGTGATATATCGGGCTGGGCGAAGATTGCTCCTATTGCGAACGGGAGTAACGCAAGAACCAATACATCCGGTATTTCCATGGTTGTCATATCAATCAGTGCAATGAGTAACAGAATAACCATTACTCCGAAAGCGATAAGGAAGCTCCATGAAAATCCGTATTGTACAAAGCTCAGTGACAGTGCTGTGGCTCCGGTAACCTCTGCAAGCAGATAACGAATTGATATTGGAGCTTTGCACCGGCGGCATCGTCCGCCTTGAATCAGCCAGCTTATGATCGGTATAAGCTCGAACCATCTGAGCGTCCCGCTGCAGCTTGGGCAGCGGGAACGCCCGTTAATAAACGATTCACCCTTTGCACCGCGAAGTGCAACTACGTTTGCGAAGCTGGCTATGCATGCACCGAACACAGCAAATAACGTTATTAAAATAATGTTGAGTGCTTGTTCGTTCATGCTTTCCTCATATGGTGTTTAGTAATTTTTCTATGTGAATATACTTATGGTCCAACTGTCACACTGACGGTATTTGTTCCAGTTGTATTACCAATCCTTGCTTCTTGGCCTGCTCTTGCATTTGCTGCTGCTAAAGTACAACCAACACCTACAGCACCTTCAAAATATACTGTATAAGTACCTGGTCTTACATTAGTAGCTGCAGTTAATTCAGCAGTAATCTCTGTTCCAAGTAATGGCGTTCCTGGAGGTGTCCGACCAAGTCCGGCGACTGAGCCTGCCATCATGACTGTTCTTGCATCTGCTTCGTCGGCGGCGATGTTTGCTCTGCGGATTACGCCGAGGATTGCGGGGGTTAGGGCAGCAATCAGAATCGCGATGATTACGATTACTACGATGAGTTCGATCAGGGTGAAACCCTTTCTGCTTGTGAGTAGTTTCTGCATTTTCAATTCTCCTTTTTTTTGTGATTCGTTAATTTTTTCTATGTCAATCCCATTTGCAATAACCCTCTTGCTTGGGAGTTGGCACCAAAGTCTTGCAAGCAAGCCTTGGAAAAAACAGCAAGCTGATTTTTCTATAGCCTGTTGACTTCGCTCATGAATTCGGGGCGGTTGTTTACTTTTTCGAGGGCGGCTTCCATGCTGATGGCTCCTTTTCTTACGAGGTCCGAGAGGTAGGAGTCGAGGAGGACCATGCCTTGTTGTTTGCTTGTTTGGATTGTTGAGTTTAACTGATGTCCTTTGTTTTCTCTTATAAGTGTAAGGACGGCGTCGGAGCCGAGCATTATTTCGAATGCTGCTAATCTTCCTTTGCCTTCTATTTTCGGTACCAAGGTTTGTGTGATGATGCCTTTTAGGACGGAGGCGAGCTGGGTGCGGATTTGCTGCTGGTTGTGGGGCGGGAAGACGTCGATTATGCGGTCGACTGTCATTGCGGCACCGGTTGTGTGGAGAGTTGAGAGGACTAAGTGACCTGTTTCTGCGGCTGTTACGGCTGCGGAAATTGTTTCGTAGTCTCTCATCTCGCCGACGAGTATGACGTCGGGGTCTTCGCGCATTGCGCTTCGGAGTGCTCCTGCGAAGGAGCCGACATCTGCGCCTACGTCGCGTTGGTGGATTAGTGATTTCTTTTGTTGATATACGTATTCCACCGGGTCTTCTATCGTCAGTATATGGCAGGCTCTTGTGCTGTTGATGTAGTCAACCATAGCGGCTAAAGTTGTTGATTTACCTGAGCCTGTGGGGCCTGTAATGAGCACAAGTCCTCTCGGTTCGTCGGAGAGGCTGCGCATGATTTCCGGGAGATTGAGCTCTTCAAATGTGGGTGTGTGCTGATTGATGATACGGATGACGCATGCGAGGGCGCGTTGCTGGCGGAATACGTTGACACGGTGGCGGTAGCCGTTGTCGAGGGCGTATGCCATGTCGACGTCTTCGCCTCGATCTAATCTTTCACGTTGACCCTCATCAAGCATTGAGATGATAAGTCCGTATTTTTCTTCTCGTGAAAGGTTGAATTCGGATTCGAGCAGTGTGCCGTCGATGCGGAAAACGGGATTTCGCGAGACAGTGAGGTGAATGTCACTTGCCCGGCGGTCCCTTGCTGTCATTATCAGTTCTTTAATATCCATTTACTATCCCTTCGTTTGACGGTAGAAAACGCTTGCGTTTTCCTAATGGCTTGCTTTGCAAGACTATGGACACTACCTTTTGGGCGTTTAAGGAATGTCCCCTTATCTTTACTATTCCACAAAATAAGTCAGTTTTAAGAGTTCTTCCATTGAGGTTTTTTTGTCGATGACCATTTTTACGAGGCTTTCGCTCAGGAATTTTACTTTATTATGTTGTCTGACGTAGGCGTAGATATCTTCCGTCGGTGCGTTTTGTGCTATCATGCTGCGGATTTGTGAGTCTACTATCATTATTTCGTGGATGGCTGTGCGGCCTTTGTAGCCGGTGTTGTTGCAGTTGTGGCAGCCTTTTCCTCTTGCGAGTGATTCTACAAATGCGCCGCCTAACATTCTGCGTTCGCTTTCGTCGGGTGTGTATTCCTCGCGGCAGAAGGGGCAGATTTTTTTGACGAGACGTTGAGCAAGGACACCAATCAGGGAGTTTGCAAGAAGGTAGTCTTCAACGCTCATGTCAAGCAGACGGACAATGGCGGATACAGAGTCGTTGGTGTGAAGGGAGCTCATGACAAGGTGGCCTGTGAGTGCGGCTCTTACGCCTATGCTGGCTGTTTCCGTGTCGCGGGTCTCACCTATCATTATAATATCCGGGTCTTGTCTTAATATGGAGCGCAGGCCGCTTTCGAATGTCAGGCCGGCGAGCGGGTTTATTTGGGTTTGGTTTATTTTTGCAAGGTTGCGTTCCACCGGGTCTTCTATAGTTGAAATGTTGACGTTACGTTTGGCGAGCATCTCCATTATCATATATAATGTGGTGGTTTTACCGCTTCCTGTCGGGCCTGTGACGTAGATGACGCCGTGCGGGAGGCGGAGCATTTGCATCATTTTTTCGTAGTCTTCCTGCTCCATGCCAAATGTTCCGGCATTGTCGAGGGTGCCGCTTTGTCCCATAAAGCGCATGACTATCTTCTCGCCGTAGACTGTCGGGAGGCTGGAGACACGGACGTTGATTTCTATGTCTTCAAGCTTTGCGCGGAAGTGACCGTCCTGCGGTGCGCGTTTTTCGGCTATGTCCATGCCGGCAAGGATTTTGATGCGGGCGACTATCGAGTTATGGAGCGATACCGAAAGGGAGAGATAATCGACAATAAGCCCGTCGACGCGGATACGGAAAAGTGTATGCTCGTCAAAGGG
>Ga0123356_10003401_pt1 | contig 16685 bp, 13 predicted proteins | sample TergutEmb28metaG_2_FD_92546 | JGI IMG/M metagenome (GOLD analysis project Ga0123356, IMG submission 92546) | Embiratermes neotenicus P3 segment gut microbial communities from Petit-Saut dam, French Guiana - Emb289 P3 | ecosystem: Host-associated > Arthropoda: Insects > Digestive system > Gut ...
ACAGAAAAGGCGGTGTTTTGTAGGTAGCTGGCGGTGAGGCGCGGTGGGGAGGGTGGTGAAGACGGGGGGGGGAGGGGGGGGGGGGTGGGGTAAAACATTGATTTATAACAAGTTACGGCAATTTTGCTAAACCAGCGCATTAACATCATGATATTAAAATACATATCAATTATGATAGCGCTTTGAAAATATCCTGTAATCAAAATAGCCATAAGAAACCCGAATCTCAGAACCGGTTATTGTGATTGACGGCTGAAATAAATTAACCGCTCATATTGTATATTGTAACATATTTCGGGATAAAATTCAATACTTTAAAAAAAGGTGTACCGCGCCGGTTTGTGAAATATTAGTTTTATATATTAGTAATTTAGCGCCGCTGCCGCCGCGCTGTTTAATAATTTGGTAATATTTCTTAATAATAACGATAATCACAAAAGAGAGGGGCTACGGATATGATTACAGGGATACTGCCGTTTTTGCTTATTATTATTGTAGTTGGCGTTTTAGTTGTTTTGTTTTTTATCGGTTCCGCGATTCAGCTGTGGATGCAGGCGATTTTTTCCGGTTCGCGAGTTGGGCTTCTCAGTATTATATTTATGCGTTTTAGAAAAGTTCCGCCTAAACTTATTGTAGAGTCCAAAATTACGGCAGTAAAGGCTGGAATAAATTTGTCGATTGACGATTTGGAATCTCATTACTTGGCCGGCGGTAATGTGCTTAGAGTTGTGCAGGCTCTTATTGCGGCAGATAAGGCGAATATTCCTCTTACTTTTAAACGCGCAGTTGCAATTGACCTTGCGGGCCGCCACGTTTTAGAAGCTGTGCAGATGAGCGTTAATCCAAAAGTTATAGAGACTCCCGAAGTATCGGCTGTCGCAAAAGATGGTATTCAGCTGATGGCTGTTACAAGGGTAACAGTACGTGCAAACATAGACAGGCTTGTTGGTGGAGCTGGTGAAGAGACAGTTCTTGCGCGTGTTGGTGAAGGTATCGTAACAACTATCGGTTCCGCCATTTCACATAAGCATGTGCTTGAAAATCCCGACTCAATTTCAAAGAAGGTGCTTGAGCGCGGTCTTGACGCGGGAACCGCATTTGAGATTTTGTCAATTGACATAGCAGACGTTGACGTAGGTAAAAACATTGGCGCCGAGCTTGAAACCGACCGCGCCGAAGCGGACAAAAAAATCGCTCAGGCCAAAGCCGAAGAGCGCCGCGCTATGGCCATAGCGACTGAGCAGGAGATGAAAGCAAAAGTTCAGGAGATGAGGGCAAAGGTTGTGGAAGCTGAGGCGCAGGTGCCGCAGGCTATGGCTGAAGCTTTCAGAAACGGTAATCTTGGCATAATGGATTACTATAAAATGAAAAACGTAGCCGCGGATACACAGATGCGGGAAGCTATCGGCGGGCATGGTCATCAGCAGTCAAAACTCAATGACCATAATGACAGTGAGAGAACTTAACAGAGATAATCATGGAAATATCAAGCTTATTTGATAAACTTGAGGGACTGCTGCCCATATTGATATTTGTTATATGGGCAATAATCTCTGCTGTCGGCGCGGCGGCAGGCAAGAACAAACGCAAGCCGCCTCAGAGTCAACAGCAGAGGCAGGGGCAAGCGCCGTCTCAGCAGCCGTCTCACTCGTCAAGAGAGCGCGATAGCGGCGGCGGGCACTCCACAACTATTTCCGATGAAATGAATCGCGCGCTTGATGTGATTTTTGGAAATCCGTCCGCAGATACCGGTCACAGCCGCAGGCAAACCCGCAGTGAACCGGTGCGCAAGGCTTCGCCGCCTGCAGTTCACAATAAGAAGAAAGCAGTACAAAAAGCCGGTGAAAAAAGCAGTATGAAAAAGGGAACGTCTGCGGCTGATACGGTAAAAGCTATAGAGCGGTCTGCAAATATCAACCGCAAAAATAAAATCAGACCAATAGAACGGCCTGCCGCGCAGCCAAGTTTTTCAGCCGGTGAAGCTGTTAAGGGAGTCGTCTGGTCGGAGATTTTACAGCCGCCTGTGTCGATGCGTTAATAAATTATTACTTCAATATGAAAGGATTACTATCATGACAAAAAAAATCAGTGCGTTTATGGCCGTTCTTGCAATTGCGGTTTTCTGTTTCGCTCAAAAGACCCCGCCCCCGTCAACAATGACCCTTACATTAGACGATGGCCGGGATGTAGTTTTACAGCCCGACAGCACGTGGGATTATGTGGGCAACCGAAGCATTTTGGCGGCAAAAGAGGAAGACAGGTATATCACTCTGAGCGACAACAGAATACTTTGGCTTAAGAGCGACAATACATGGACATTTACAAAGACACAGCCCAAAGTTTCTAACAGACCCAAAGAATATCCTTCGCTTGCAGTAGTGGGAACCGCGACACGGCCTGCCCTTGACGCCGCGACTCACTTTGCGGCGGAAGACGCGTTTACAAAAGCTGTTACACAGCTGCGCCGCCATGCTCCTGCCACAAAGAAAAACATACAGCCGCTTCTTATGGCGTGTCTCAAAAATGAAGTCGGCAGCCACGGTGTGGAAACTGCATTTAGTAAAACAGGTCAGAATTTTAAAGCAGACGCTAAAATCAGCCTGACAAATCTGCAGGTTGCGAAAGTGATGGACTGTCTTGATGTTCAGCTTTCAGAATAGAACTTAGAGTTTAGAACAGAGAACTTAGAACAGAGAAAAACTATAAACGATTCGCAGGTCATAGTTAAAAATATGAAGTATATAGGGCCTCATGTATCTGCTTCTGGCGGAGTTCATAATGCTCCGCTTAACGCGCAATCTGTTGGCGCTACAGGTTTTGGCCTTTTCACAAAGAATCAAAGACAGTGGAAGGCCAAACCGCTTGACGGCGCTGAGATAGACGCTTTTAAAGAAAATATGTTTACGTGCGGATATGCGCCGATAGCTGTGCTTGCTCATGACAGTTACCTCATTAATATCGGTAATCCTGATTTCGCTGTAAGAGAAAAATCAACAAACGCGCTGATTGACGAAGTGAAACGATGTGAGCTTTTGGGATTGCCGCTTCTCAATATCCATCCCGGCAGCCATCTCGTTTCAACTGTTGACGAGGGACTTGCGCATATCGCTGAATCCGTCAACAAGGTTCTTGACGAAACAAAGGGCGTGACAATTGTCCTTGAAGCGATGGCCGGACAGGGAACCAATATCGGCGGACGTTTTGAGCATTTAGCGTCTATTATTCATAATGTTGAAGATAAGGCGCGCGTTGGCGTGTGTCTTGACACTTGCCATATATTCGCTGCCGGGTATGATATCAGGGACGAAGAGAGCTACAGTAAAACGATGCTGGAATTTGACAGTGTAATAGGTTTTAAATATTTACGCGGATTGCATCTTAATGATGCTAAGGCCGCGCTTGCAAGTCATCTTGACCGTCACGAAAGTATTGGCAAAGGAACTTTGGGAGTAGAGGCTTTCAGGTTGTTTTTACAGGATGACAGATTTGACAATATACCATGTATACTTGAAACTCCCGGCGAAGAGTTTTGGCCTTCTGAAGTGGAACTTCTTAAAAGTTTATTAAAATGAAAAAAGTTTTAGTTGCGATGAGCGGCGGAGTAGACTCTTCTGTTGCCGCCGCGCTCCTTAAGGAGCAGGGGTTTGAGGTCTGCGGTGTTACTATGCAGTTATTTGGCGATAAAGAAAACACTGCCGTCAACGATGCAAAAATTGTCGCTGACGCTTTATCCATCCCGCATTATACAGTAAATGCGGTTGATTTGTTTGAACAGGATGTTATAGGTTATTTTGTCAGCGAATACAAGTCAGGCCGTACTCCTAACCCTTGTGTAAAGTGTAATCACCGGTTAAAATTTGGTTTACTTATGGATAAGGCCGTTTCTCTTGGCTGTGATTTTTTGGCAACCGGGCATTACGCTGTTATTGAGGATGGAAATTTACGGCGCGGCGTTGACCCGCACAAAGACCAGTCCTATTTTCTCTATCCGGTACTTTCATCCGATATCAACAAAATACTTTTCCCGCTGGGCGGGTTAACTAAAGAGAAGGTAAGAGAGATAGCTCAAAAACGCAATCTCCCCACAGCTTCAAAAAAAGAGAGTCAGGACATCTGCTTTATACCGTCGGGTGATTATCTTCAGTTTTTAAAATCAAGAGGCATTGGTCTTGACGATTATGGCGCATCAGGCGATATTGTTGATATCAACGGAAAAGTTATAGGCAAGCATACAGGCGTCTACAACTTTACAGTAGGCCAGAGAAAAGGTTTGGGCGCGCTTGGAAAAAGAATGTATGTCAAGCGGATTATTGTTGATGCCAATACTGTAATAGCTGCCGATGAAGAACAGCTTGAAACTGATATCATTGAAGTTAAAAATCTGCTATGCTCAAAAAAGAGGGAATTAAAACCGGGCGGCCGTTTCCATGTACAGATAAGATACCGAAGCAAGCCGGCATTCGCAGAAGTAATTAGTTGCAATCTTGCTCTTGACAGCGAAACTATATGTCTTCAATTTGACGAACCTGTGAAAGCTGCCGCTCCGGGGCAGTCCGCCGTTCTTTATGACGGTGATGTTGTAATTGCGGGCGGAGTGATTCAATAATTTGGGTAATTTGGGTAATTTGGGGACGGAGTTGCTTTTTTAATTTGGGGACGGAGTTGCTTTTTTTGCGTTGGCACATGCTAATTTGCAATAAAAGCAACTCCGTCCCCTAACTAATAACTAATAATAATAAAGGAAACGTTGTTTATGAATATCAAAAAAGCGGCGGCAAGTACGATTATCGGTTTGGCGCTGGGTATGATTTCGATAACTTCGGCTATCGATATGAGCACCGGCGGCGGCGTGTTCTTCTCCAACAGCTTCGACGGCGGAAATAAATCTGATTTTTTATATAAATCCCAAAAGTATTCCTGGATGGGCGGCGGCTTCAATGTTTTCTTTGACGCAACTTACGCTGAACTTGGCGTTGGTATTACATTAGGCAGCACTATATGGGAAACTCTTATTAATGAGGCTTCTTTTGACGATGATTATGATGATGATTGTTATTATTCCGGCTGGAACACGGAATTCACCGCCTTTAAGGCTCTCAATATCAGCCTGTTAGCTAAGTATCCGTTTTTATTAAGCGAAAGTTTCTCTCTTTTCCCAATGGCCGGCGTTGACTACCAATGGCATCTTTCTGAAAAATACAGGGGAATTAATATTGAGTACTGGGATAACCCAAACCGGCTGTGGCTCAAGTTTGGCGTCGGTGCGGACTACAGCGTAACCGACAAAATCTACATCCGCCACACGCTTCTTTACGGTATTGGGTTGAGCAGTAAAGCGGAACGCTATGGAAGGGAAGCGTTTTCATCGATTGATGAAGATCTATACTTCAAACTCCATCACGGTTTTACCTTTAAAGCTGGCGTTGGATATCGGTTTTTAGTAAATTAACTTGCAGATTGCTCGATTAGTGGGGAAATAAGTGTCGCCCTTCGCGTCAGCCGTACCACTGTACTGGGAGATACTGATAAGAAATGTGTAACATCGACACACGTGTAGCCGTGAATCTCGCGCGCCGTTTTACAAAACTCTGCCCTAATCAAAGATATTGGAGAACTATGTCTGCCGCGTTTCAAAAGTTGTAGTTTAGTTACCCCTTTCTCGTTGCAGAAAATATCGAAAAGATCAGATAGCAGTATTTTATTTGCGATCGCCTTTTCCTGCGGCGGTCTTCCTCTACGGGATTCAATCAAAATTTTTCGTATGTATTCAGGCGTACCGCAAATACGTTTCTCTTTTGTCAGATCTTCAACGGCTTATTTACAGCATATTCTTTATCGGCAAAAAAAGTGTGGCTTGACCACTGATAGTTGGTAAGTTCCTCCGCATCGCGCAGCATATTCGCGCGTAATGGATTAAGATTGACGTACATTATAAGGTTGCGCAAATACCAATACTCTTGAGCAACAGTTGAAAAATAACGACCTCTGAAGACGTAGCCCTCCCGTTTATGGCAGGAATTATAGTACCGCGCGTATGCGGTGTTTATTCTGCGCATGATAGTCGGCAGTGGAGTATCAAGCGGACGCAATATGAGATGATAATGGGTATCCATTATGACATAACCATAACACTCGCAATTGCTTTCGGGGAGAACTTTGTCTAAAATCGTGAGGAAATGTTTTTTGTCGTTGTCGCAGGAGAAAAGCAATTGCCCGTGAAGCCCACGTGAAATCACGTGGTGCACCTCGCCGAGAGGGGAGATGCGAACTTGTCTAGGCATAATTATAAAGTAAATCTTTTTCACTGGGAACGCAAGAACTATTTTCTTTTGGGAAGGGGACGGAGTTGCGTTTTTTCCACTAACTCACCAAAGTCCCTAACGCAACAAAAGCAACTCCGTCCCCAAAATAAAAATTAAATTCATCGTTTAACAAAAATTCGTTCCGCGAAATTAATTTCATTTGTTTTAATTTGCAGGATTACCATCTGATTTTTAGCGATTGATTTTGGCAGGGTAACGCCCGCAAAATTTGTTGTTACTGTGATATCACGCTCAAAAAGCAATCTTCCGCGTATATCATATAACGCGATATTTGCGTTATTCGTGCCTGCTGGAAATGAGAGGTTAAGCTGTCTGTTCATAATTGAGGCGTTGATTGTTTTAGATGTTTTTGACGCGGCGCTGTTTTTTCCTGTAATTGATGCTGTGCCGTTGTCTTTATCTTCGTCTTCATCTTTTGTAATGCCTGCCAGCGTTTCGTATCTTATCCAGTCGAATTCTGCGTAGAACTCGCTTTCTGGTTTCTGTGTTGAGTTGGGCTTGCCATGTGCAGACCAGTTATTAGTGTGCCAGAAATTAAACATAACAAAAGCTGGTTTTTGCGAGATTCTTGAGTTTCCAACTTCGGCGTTTCCTCTGTAGTTCCACAAAACTATTGTGTCCGATTCATCATTGGGGTCAATTATCCACCAGCGGATATTATCGGTTTTCCAGTCAAAGCCGTAGACGTAGAAATTTTTTGAGGCGTCAAATTCGGTAATCGGGCGGATAGTTTGGGGTTGATTTTCGGCGCCTGTAAGCTGTTGAGTTGGGGGCCATGCGCCGACTTTTTCGGAGTAGTATGTATTCAAAATTTGTCCTGTCGCAAGATTTACGGTTCTGGATATACTTCTGCAGGTCCCGTTTTCTTCCTGGTCAGTCCAGGCCGTCATGTACACTACCTGTGGGTTAGCGATAAGCCACTCAAAATCAACTTCGCTGTTGTCGCTTATCCCATTTTCATTCTCATCTTTTGGTAGTTCATCGTTATAAAGGTCATTGTAGTAAGTGAAAAATCCGACAACTCCGCCGACCTGCGGTTGGTTTTCAACGCTCGGGATTTTTATCCGTGCTGAATATCTGCCGAAAAAGGTAAGGTTTTTTGAGGTGAAGTTTGGCCCTTGCCACGGATTCGCATCGTTATCAGGGTGCAAAGTAAGCCGCATTACATTTGTTTCCGACTCAATTTCTGACTCAATTCCGTTTGTCCAGGTATTCCGGTTTGAGTTACGGTTGGTTCCGAACTCGAAGTTGGATGGTAAACTGGAACTGTTAAAATTCTCTGTAAAACTATTCATCATAGGCGGTTGAGGCGATTGAGCAAAAACTTGCGTTGCTGCCACAAATATTATCAAAAAGATAATTTTTTTCACATTCTCTCCCTGCAGCTATTTTTACGGTGTTCAAGTGGATTATATATGTAATATAACAATATTTAATACATTAACCAAGTCAAAAACAAAAAACATTCGGTTGGCCGGTTTTCGGTTGGGTCGGTTGGGGACGGAGTTGCTTTTTTTGTTATTGATTCCTGTGAACTATTGCAAAATTAACGCAACTCCGTCCCAAAATTATGGTCCCAAAATTATGCATTGCTGGCTCAATTGAATTGGTGCAATTAATGCAACACCGTCCCCAATTCAATCTATCCGTCACACCTTTTTATGACAAATCGTTGATGTTTAGCCTTTTTTGGCAAAGTCATTGTTGAAGTTCTGTCGCGAATAGATTTTTATACCCAACAATCCACACTTAACTTTTTTTAGCGAAATTATTGACACTTAGCCTTTTTAGGTGTATAATATGTAGAGGTGTAGGGGGATATGCCATTAATTTGGGGACGGAGTTGCTTTTTTTCTTTGCTGGTTCAATTTAGTTAGTGCAATTAACGCAACTCCGTCCCCAACCAAAAAATAAGCAAAAGGAGCAGGGCAATGTATTGTGTTATTATTGGGGAGATAGTTAATCCCCGGCAGCTTACCCCTGATGTACTTGAAAGGGCTAACCAGGCGGCAAAGGACGCCTTTAACAGGATAAACACGGAATATATCGACTCGTTGATGATGACTTTTGATATGGTCAGGGGAGACGCTTTTGAAGGCGTTATGCTTACGCGTCATCATGCGCCGCGAATTGTAGAGAATATTATTAAAGCGTTTTACCGTGCAGAAAAAGTGACTGTGCGTATTAGCGTTGTTCTTGGAGAGCTCACAAAAACCGGAAGCGAACGTAATGATATGGACGGCCCCGCGTTTCATGAAGCTGTGAGCCGTTTAGAAAAAATGCGGGAGACAAAAAACACGCATTGGCTGCAACTCTCTTTTGCTGTGAATCCGCTTGCGCAATCGCTTGTGGACAGCCAGCTTGCGCTGCTTGCTGCCTTAACCTGGGGATGGACGGATAAACAGAGAGAGATAGTATGGGCAATGGAATCGCATGGCGAACAGCGTAAAATTGTAGCCCGTCAGTTTGGCGTCTCGCTTCCGGTAGTGAGCAAACAGCTTACTGCCGCGCATTATGATGTGTACTGTCAGGCATGGGACGGCTTGTCCGGCTATCTTGCTAATATAGATGAACATGTTATTGAAGACAAAACCGCTGCCGAAAAAAGCTACCTTCCTTATTTTAATGCGGCTATGCGTAAATTTGAACAATATAATTACAAAGAGGCTTTGCCGCTCATTCAAAAATCCTTAGATTCGGCAAAAGATGAATTAGGCTCAAATGACCCGCTTTTTATCCCTGTCTACAATAAGTTAGCGGATATATATTCAATCAATAAAGAGCACGGCAGCGCAGAAGCGGCGCTTGAAGAATCGATGCGGCTTCAGGAAAATATGCCAAAAACACGGTTGCAGTATATCAAAACATTATATTTGAAAGCGCATGTTTACAGCGAAAAAAATGATATTGATAAAGCGCTAAATAATCTTAAAGAAGCGTTAAGTATAGCACGCAGCACCTTAAAAGATAAGCATCCTTTTTTGGGCAGAATATATAACGGTCTTGCAATAATTTATCGTAAATCAGCTGAATATGAAAAAGCGATAGAACACTATACCGACGCTCTGGCTATTACCGGTACGTCTCCCGTTGATTATGCAGCTACAAATTATAACATTGCGAAGTGCTATTGCCGTATGGGGAAAAATGAACGTGCGCTCTCTTATGCCGAAGAAGCGTTAAAATTATTTAAAGAGAATCTGTCTCCAAGTCACAAATGTATAACAGATACCAAGAAACTTTTATCACATATTAAAAAGACGTAATTTTATTTTTATAGATATATACCGATTTCTGATTAAATATTACACTGTACCGTTTTGTAATTTGGGACAGAGTTGAGTTTGTTGCGTGCGGGCTGTTGCAATTAATGCAACTCCGTCCCCGCAGTAGGAACACAGTATATATTCAATCTGTTTTATAGGAGGCAGAGATTTAATGGAATTATCCCGAAGAAAGTTCATTAAAGGCGGACTTGCGGCTGTTGGGACTGCTGCTGCTGCATTGGGCGGATTGAGTGTTGCGCGCAGTTTGTTCGCAGAGGGCGTTTCCGGCGGGGATATTCCTGATGATGGAAAGGGTAAAAACGAAGTGCGGTTTCTAAGATATCTTGACCTTGAACGCAGCGGTGAACTTGAACGCCGTGAAAAGACGCTTTGGGCGCTGTTTTCACCCTGCCGCCTCTGCCCGCGCCTGTGCGGAGCCAACCGTGCGGCAGGTAAGGCGGGCGCCTGCAGCGCAGCCGAAAATTTCAAAGTCGCATCATTCGGCCCCCATCACGGTGAAGAGAGGCCGCTTCGCGGCAGGCGGGGTTCGGGGACAATCTTCTTTTCTAACTGCAACCTGCTCTGCATATTCTGCCTGAACTGGCAAGTCGCTCACCGCGGTGACGGGACTCAGACAAATCATAATGAACTTGCCGGTATTATGCTTGATCTCCAGCGCAGAGGCTGCCATAATATCAATTTAGTCACGCCAACGCACTTGGCGCCTCATATTATAAAAGCGCTTCGAATAGCTATTACCGGCGGATTGACAGTGCCGCTGCTTTATAATTCCAGCGGATACGAATCACTTGAGGTAATTAAACTGCTCGATGGTATTGTTGACATCTATCTGCCGGATTTCAAATATCAGGACTCGGCGTATGGAGCGCGCTTTTCGCAGGGCGCGCCGGATTATGCGCTCCATACGGCGGCAGCTATAAAAGAGATGCACCGGCAGGTCGGAGTTCTGCGGCAGACCGACGGCATTGCGCACCGCGGACTGTTGATTCGTCACTTGGTTTTGCCGGAAAACGTAGCTGCCACCGATGCTTTCGCCCGCTGGGTAGTTTCTGAACTCGGCCCCGAAACTCACGTCAATATTATGGATCAGTACACGCCGCTGTTTAAGGCGAAAGAGTATCCGCCGTTAGACCGGCGGCTTAATCAGCAGGAGTTTGCACAGGCAATGCGCTGGGCGCGTGAAGCCGGTTTGAAAAACTTTCATTAAGAACTGCTTAAAAACGCCGATAATATATCATTTGTATTGATTATACCGGCGCCGTTTATTGTATATTTTAACAATATATGATTCCATTTAACAAATCTTACTTAACCGGCAAAGAGACGCAATACATAGAGCAGGCCGTTTTATCCGGTAAAATTTCCGGCAACGGAGAGTTTACAAAGAAGTGTCAGGCGTTTTTTGAGCGGAGATACGGCTTCAAAAGCTGTCTGCTCACTACATCCTGTACGGATGCGCTTGAAATGTGCGCGATTTTGGCGGATATAGGGCCTGGCGACGAAGTTATAGTACCGAGCTACACGTTCGTTTCCACTGCGCTTGCCTTTGTCCGGCAAGGGGCGAAAATCGTTTTTGCCGACAGCTGTCCCAATCATCCGAATATTGACGCTAACCAGATAGAGGCGCTTATCACACCGCGCACCAAGGCTATTGTGCCTGTGCATTATTCAGGTATGGCTTGCGGTATGGAAAAAATCATGCAGATTGCCGATAAGCATAATTTATTAGTAATTGAAGACGCTGCTCAGGCAATTGACTCATTCTATAAATATGACGGTGACGCCGTTGAACCCAAAGCGCTCGGAAGCATTGGCCATTTGTCGGTTTTTTCGTTTCACGATACTAAGAATATTATCTCCGGCGAAGGCGGGATGCTGGCAATTAACGATGAACGGTTTATCCGGCGGGCTGAGATAATTTGGGAGAAGGGGACAAACCGCGCAGAATTTTTTAGAGGTGAAGTTAACAAATACGGATGGGTTGATACCGGCAGCTCATTTTTGCCCTCAGAAGTTACAGCCGCGTTTTTATGGGCTCAGATTGAGAATTTAGATGACATTCAGGCAAAGCGGAAGAGAATTTGGGATGCTTATTTTCAAAAGCTGAAGCCGCTGGCTCAAAAGGGATTCTTCCGCTTGCCCCTAATTCCTGAATGCGCGGTAAATAACGCGCATACATTTTATTTAGTCTGCAACTCACCACAGGACAGAGCTAAGCTGATAGAGCATTGTAAAGCAAACGGCGTATGCGCTGTCTTCCACTATCTCAGTTTGCATAAAAGTGAATTCTATAAAAACAGACATGACGGACGCGAATTGAAAAATTGTGACAGGTTTACAGACTGTTTAGTGCGTTTGCCGCTGTTTTATGAGTTAACGGATGAGAATGTGGAATATGTTTGTGACGTATTGGAGAGGTATTTTGAAGATTAGCGGTAAACATCTTTCCGGTGATCAATATGAACAACCATAACAATCAACACACCATATAACTAAAATACGAATTATCCGCAAAGGTTATTTGTTTTGATGCCGCAAAAAATGTGCGCACAAATACGGCCTTCTCTCAAAGCTATCTTACAGGCGAATATTTTGTCCAGTTTTCTTCTTTAAAAATGTTTTCCTTAACTTTCAGCCATTCGCTGTCTTTAATGTTGTAAGTATATTCGCCGTGGGACCCCCATTGCATCCAGCTAATGGTTGGTATGAGCGCGCCATTGTTTTTATCAGTATAGAGCGGTTTTTGCGTAAATGGGTCTACAGGATTTTCTATGATATCTTTTAACATGATGGTTGGAACATCGGCGGTTGTCATAAATGTTGAATCAACAGCAAATTCTCCCGCTGCGCCGAAATCTTTTACCATAAGTAAAGAGTTGAATCTTGACAGTTTACCGCCGTCCGGCAAGTCTATATTTCCGGGCGGCTGACCAACTTTACACTCGAAACCGTGGTCTGATGCGATAATGATTCTAAGGTTATCCCAAATGCCGTTTTCTTTGAGATAGTCTAACCATCTCGAAATTAATAAAAAGGCGAGAACAGCAACATTGTAATGCGAATCATCCGCAAATATTCCGTCCCCTCTGTCTGTTACCTTTCTGACAGGCTCATAGTCTGGATACGGAAGCAGGTTTGGCTCATGCGTAAGTTCGTTTACCGCCATTAAACAATTATTGCTGTTATCGTCGGTAATTTGCGTCATTACAGGATAATGCAGAAGAGAAAGATAGTTCATAAGCATTGGCCAAGAGTATCCCTGCCAATATATGCGGTTGATGTTAATGTTCATATAGTTGCCATTATTATAAATTGTTGACCGTATTGCGTATGGAGCGCATTTAAAAAGCGCGAACTGGAGAATGTTTTTCTTTATAACATTATCATAATTTTTGATTTTAACGTCATTACGCATATCCATGCTAAAGTCACGGTATCTTTCAATAATATCCACTGTCTTTATATTATCCAAACCATCAAAAATCTTTGCTGCGTAGTCATAATCATTCAGGTTTGCTGTCGCATTTACAAAAACTGTGTGATTTGCCGCAACCACATTGTAATTGTTTGACGCCATAATTCTTGGAAGCACCTGAACTCCTTCGTCGAACTTATTCTTGAGCGTCTGATTTTTGCGTTTTTGCATCTCGTAAGGCGTATAATAATATCCGCCAAAAATCGTCTGCGCGCTAAGCGCAGTTTGATTGCCGTACGATACCATATTCGGATAGAACGTAAATCCCTGAAATGATTTTAAGAGCTCCGGTTTTTCCTCAAAAATATAAGGAATATGCTGCGCCTGCGCTCTGTCTAACATAAGTAAAATTACATTTTTACCATTTCGTGAAAAATTGAAAACTTTATCAGCGTTGTCAAATTGATATTTCGACTGCCTCTCAAGGCCATGCTCTCTTATTCGTACAAATCCGGTATTGATTTTTACAATGTCAGTTATCCCATATACGGCGAACGAAATGACAGTTATAACTAACAGAGACATTATTATCAGTTTCCACTTGATTAGCAATAAAAAGTACGCTGCGGCTGACAATGCGGTTATTATAGTAATAGCATAAATTTGTACAAACAGTTCCTGTTCGTAATAATTGCTTAAAACAAAATCCTGTGTTAAAAATCCATAATTTCCCCAAAAAACAAACGTGTTCATTATAGACATGATTAAAAGCAAAACCGTTGCAGCCGTAAAAACCGCCTTCGCTTTTTTCTTGAACAGAAAGAAAAGGATTATTCCCCAAAGGAAAAATCCGCCGGCCTGCAAAATCGAGTGAATTATTAAACGAAGCGGAGAAGCGTAATCTCCGGTAACCAAATACGAAAATTTCCTGATATCAGACGAAATAACTCCTGACGGAATCACAAGCCCAATCAGAAGCGTAAGCGCAAGCAGCGCCAGTATAAAAGTCCGGCTGTCATTAAGCGCGTTATCCTTTATGGGTTTTGCAGGGACGGCTATTGATTTCGTTTCTTTGTATTTGTAAACTTTTTGGATGATATTTTTTATAAGGCTGTACACATTATTACTCGTCCAGTAAAGAGCAAGCCCTGCAGGTGAATTGTACAGCAATACGAGAAAAATACCCGCCATTATATATAATTGGGCTTTATCTTTAGTACCCAAGCCCTTGCTGTAAATCATAACTGAAGCGAGATTTATGACGGTCATTATTATTGGCAAAAGATTGAATCCAAAAAGCAGCTTATCAGGACTTCCCAAGTCGGATATGAACCAAAAAGACGCTCCTTTTAATGCTTCCAAATTACTCAAAAAATGATACGCCGCTATAAAAAACGGAATTTGAATAAGTAAATTAAGGCTGTTGCGAAGCTCAAACACCGGACGGTAATTATTTTGACGGTAATGCGCGCTGATAAGCATAAACCGCTCATAGCCTTTGAACGTGCTCTTAAACAAATCAACGCCTTTTTTAAGTTTTTTCTCAATGTCGCGCTGTTTTTGCTGTTGTTTCTCTGCCATAAGGTAGATTGGCAGGGTAATTATGGACACAAGGGCGCTTACTGCGAGAATAGCGATCCCAAAGTTCAGGCGGTATGTTGTATAGTAGTAGAAGAAGCAAATCTCAAGAATCTGCTCTATCGGGAAAACTATCAATAAATAAAGGACATTTATCATTTTGCTGCCAAGTCTTCAGTGTAAAGTTGTCCGGAACTGTCAGGCTTTGACATCTGCAATACTTTGTTCACCATGAAATCAACAGTAAATTTCCCCGCTTTCCCGCGATTCACCCAAAACATCTCCCTGGCTTTGGCCCTCAAGACGCTCATATCTTTATCACAAACAGTTTCCTCTATGATTTCACCAATACGCGAAATATCATTTTTATCTAATTTTTTGGCAATAGTGGAGAGCATTTTCAGGTAAACCGGCCTGTTTTTGAGCCAGTACGCATCGTAATATTTTAAGTCCATACTGTCTCCCATATACAAAACCGGCCTGTCTAAAAGGAATGCGTAGTCAGCAATGATCCCTGAAAAATCCGATATCATTATGTCAGCTTTTACAAGAGAGAATATATTGTCCGGGTTGTAATCCCACTCTACATCAACGGCATTTTTGTATTTTTCCGTTAATCTGCCGAGTATCTCCTTATCGGCGGTCTTTGACTGCGGGTGCGGGCGGACTATGATTTTGTAATCAAGATTACACAGATTGTCAAGCAGCTCTTCTCCGCATACCGCCAGCAATCCGGCTTTTCCCCACGATGGGGAAACAAGTACGCAGGTTTTGCCGTTTTTTTCTATATTTATACATTCTAATTTTTTTAGATAAGTGTCTAAATACGCACAGCCAACAGCAACCATTTCTTTTTGCGGCAATTCACGTAAATTTTCGAGTTCACGGACTTCCGCAGTCTCTGCAACACCAGTCAGCAGAATTGAATCGTAATAGTCAAATCCGAAGTGCCGGCAGCGCGAAATCCCGCCTGACGTGTGTAAAATGTGGCTGTAATGTTTCACTGATTTTGACCGCTTCCACTGGTAGATGTCAAGAGACGGCGTTGTGGCGAGGACAATGTCTGCTGATAAGTAATTTAAACGCGCGAACGCTCTGTTCCCCTTACCAATAAATTCCGATTTTACAAATTCATATTTTTTACTGAAAGCAGGGTCGTCCTCTGAAGAAGTCAGATATATTACCGCAATTTCGCGATTCTCAAACTCATCCAAAATCGGTTCGAAAAGTGAAAAATATCTTTTGTCTTCACCATATATTATGTATTTGTTTTTAGCTCTTTTTATTGATTTACTGCCCAGCGAACGCAAGCGGATCCACAATGTGCCGGCCAAAAAGTAAAGTGCCGCCACAGTGCTGACGATTATGGTGAAGAGGGCGCTTCCGGTGCCGGGATCTATGTACAGCGGTGATATCATAGTATTAAAAAATAATATATTCCACTAATTGAGGTAATCAGACAACACATTAATACTCAAAAAGATACAACAATTTGTAGTAAAGGGGCCGCGAACATTGATTTTTACGTTTACGGTGCTGCCGTTACTTAGATTCGTAACGCGCACTATTGTGTGCATTGGCTTACGCCGCAATAAACACGGTCTGCATTTTTATTTTAAAGCAGATTTAATCCAACCTTTGGCAGCAAGCGTATCAACAGCAAGACTAATCTGCCGTGGTGTAAATTGTTTTTTACGTTCGTTCCACGCATAAGTAAAGTTTTCTACATCCGCTTTATTCTTAACATTCTCATGCTCAATAACCCAATGAACGGTTGAAAGCAGTTCCAAGCCAAAAGATGATTCAAAACCGTCAACAAGGTCAGCTACACGGTCAAAACGCTTGCGAGTATCTTCACAGGATGAAAGAAATTCAGACGCATCTTCATAAGCTCCGGGAACAAGGTGCAACTGTTTATCAGGCGCATCACCGCCATCTGCGTAACCCGATATAAAATGCCCCTCAATTACATTGAGAACATGGCGCAAATTCTCAGCATACGGCCCGAAAGCGGCTTTAGCGTAGCGCAGTTTTAAATTCTCACCCGCTTGCTGTAAGAAATACATAAGTTTATGCACTTCA
>Ga0123356_10003402_pt1 | contig 16682 bp, 4 predicted proteins | sample TergutEmb28metaG_2_FD_92546 | JGI IMG/M metagenome (GOLD analysis project Ga0123356, IMG submission 92546) | Embiratermes neotenicus P3 segment gut microbial communities from Petit-Saut dam, French Guiana - Emb289 P3 | ecosystem: Host-associated > Arthropoda: Insects > Digestive system > Gut ...
AAACTCATAAGGTTTTCCGTACCATTCGCTGTAAGTTACTTCATCATCATCAAAGCGGAAATCAGCAGAAAGATCGATATAGTGAACTTTTTGCTTCATACACATATCGGCATACTTTTCTCCGACAGCATGTGGTAAAGCAGAAAATACAACATCGGATGCTTTAATTACTTCTTCAGCTGTTTGGAGAGGATACGAAACCAGACCTAAAAAGCTGGGGTATACATCTTCTATTTGCCCGCCTTCAAAGCTGACAGAAGAAAGAATGAGTTTTTCTATTTTTGGATGCCTTGAGAGGAGCCTGACCAGTTCTGCACCAGCATAACCTGTAGCTCCGATAATACCTGCAATCATAATGTAATTATGTACTTTTTCATCATTATGGTCAATTATTCCGGTTGTTACACTTTACTTAAATTGTTGTTATAGCTATACTAACTCTATGAAAAAAGCCATATTTGCACTGATTGTTTTATTATTCCTATCCTCCTGCATTACAGCAGTAACAATAAGTGATGATTTATCTCCTGCAGAATTAATTCAACGCGGACAGGAAGCATTGGACAGGAATCGCTACAATGTCGCTATACAATATTATCAGGCTTTACATGAAAATCATCAGGGTAATATTGATTTGATAATTACCGCAGAATACCATATTGCAAATATACACTACAAACAAGGACGATACGAACAAGCCAGAACAGAATTTAATGCCATACTTGCATATTACGATACCCCGGATCAGGAACTGCTCCCCCAGCATTTTAAACGTCTTTCGCAAATAGTGCTTAACAGCATCGATGAAAAAGAAAAAGCAAGGAAACCCTTTTCCAGATTTAGAAGATAAAAATTAGAAATTGTGTGAATGCAAATTAGGAATCTAATTCCTAATTCTTCATTTATATTCCGGCAGCCAGATTTTATGCGATTCCAGTAACTCATCTGTCATAGCGAAGATATCATCAAGAGAAAGCTCAGCTGCACAGTGAGGATCCATCATAACGGCATGATATATGTGTTCTCGTTTTTTGGTTAGCGCAGCTTCTATCGTAATAAGGTGGACGTTAACATGTGTCATATTCATCGCGGCAAGCTGAACAGGCAGTTTTCCAACATAACAAGAATTGATACCAGAACCGTCAACAAGACATGGAATCTCAACACATGCTTCTTTAGGAAGATTTTCTATACAGCCGTTATTTATTACATTTCCGCCTATTTTATATGGATTATTTGTAACAATCGATTCCATTATATAAGAAGCATATTCACCTGAACGTTTATGTTCCAGAGCATCCGCTTTTGAGAGATTTTCATATTCGGATTTCCATTCATCAATTTGTTTTATACAACGGCGCGGATATTCATCCAAAGGAATATTAAAATCATTTATTAAATTTGGATATTTTGATTTGATATAAAACGGATTATACTCTGCATTGTGTTCGCTTGATTCCGTGCAGTAATACCCCAGTTTGTCAATATAATCAAAACGGACCATGTCATTATGTTTTTCTAATTCATTTTTTATTTTTGCTCTTTTGCGGATTTCCGGGTATAAATCAATACCGTTTTTGTCATAAATATTTAAAAGCCAACCCATATGATTTATACCTGCAATAAGTTCACGTCTTCCTTCTAGTTTATCTTCCAAACCTAAATTTTTTAAAAGCGAGCGTGAACACCCCTGAACACTATGGCATAAACCGACTGTTTTAATACCTGTATACCTTTGCATAAAACCTGTAAGTTTTGACATTGGGTTTGTGTAATTTAAAAACCAGGCATCAGGACATACCTTCTCCATGGTACGCGCAAAGGTTTCCATTACTGGAATTGTCCTAAGGGCTCGCATAATACCGCCTATGCCAAGGGTATCACCAATAGTTTGCCTAAGTCCGTATTTTTTTGGGATTTCAAAATCAACGATAGTTGCCGGATCGTAACCTCCAATCTGTACAGCATTAACAACAAACGAAGCGCCTGTTAGAGCTTTTTCAAGGTTTTCAACTCCGCAGTAGCAGGAAATTTTAGAGGGACTTCCCTTCCCCTTATTTATTGCATTTATAATACCTTCACTTTCTTTAAGTCTTAAAGCATCAATATCGTATAACGCGATATCGCAATTTTTAAGCGCTTCTGTTGCCATGCAATCACCCAATACATTCCTAGCAAAAATTGTACTGCCTGCACCCAAAAAAGTAATCTTTAACATATTTACTCCTTAAAAAAAACCGGCATTCGGTTACCAAAATGCCGGTGTGTTGTGTCAGTTACAAATCTCTACGGAATTGTAGTTATCATATTGTCAGGTCTTTCAGAAAAACTGGAATTAAAACTATACCTGGTTTGACGGGTAAATGTCGGTGCATTATTACTTAACCATCTGCGTTCACCCGGAACTGCGGCATAGTATTGTTTTAACGTGGTCCATTCTCCGGTATTTCTGGAGAAATACCTTGGACCATATTGGAATATTCTATTCTGAAAATTAGCTACTTCAGTTGGATTTGTAAGATTCACAGGAGTATCATCATATCCAATGTAAATATCATAATATGTAACTGCATTTATATCCCATGAAACATATTGCCATGTCGAAGCCTCCAGATTATTGCCGGCAGTTCCTGATGTTTTGCTCATTAACCTAATACCTGCACGTTCTCTATTCACCTGAAGATTAGTCCAGTTATCGGTAATAGTTAGCGGGAAGCCAGGAATTGTTGTACTATTAATTGTGTTTCCGCCGCGTATCCATAATTGATGCCCTGCTCCGCTGCCAAAGTGACTTGCAGAGTAGAAATTTGGAACATTAACACCCTGGAAAACAATTACAGTTCTAAATGCAACTTCTTCAGCATGAATTGAACTAAAGTCGCTGGCATTTCCTCCATTGTTAACCATTCCTGCGGCTCGTATACGGAATTTGAAACCCTGGAACAATCCTGAAGCTTCTGCCGCAGGACCAATCCCTAACGAAGGTTCTAAACCTGTATCAGTTCTTCCGAATAAGTACCTGGTACCATTAACAGGACCTCCTGCCGGAGCCTTATTAATTGTACCTGTATTTATAGCTGTAGGTGCTGCAGGTGCTGTTGGCATTCCTGCCGAAGCTGGAAATGATACAGGAAATGAAGGATCGGTTCCTGCTCCTATCCAGCTAACAGCAGTATTGTTTCCAACAGATGCTGACTGTGCAATATATACAACTCTTGAAGAAGGTGTACGGGAATCCATCATTATTTGGGCTTGCCCTGGCTGCTCTGCATGAATTCTTGCAGTTGTGGCATTTGCTTGCCTTACAACAATAGACTCCTGTGTTTTTAAAAGTCTTATTGTTGGACGCGCAGCCCTGATTGACGTAGTATGTATTCTTCCAGCATCAGTACTGTTATAAGCGCTATTTGGACTTCCTGCTTCATTAAAAACAATACCGCCTGTGAAACTAACAATATAATTTGCGCCGATTACTTTCAGCGCGTTCGCGCCAGTAAGATTAACTCTTATTTCATAATCATTTTGAATAGTTATTGCGCTTGAATTAATTGGAATGTTTATACTTTCTGCCTGCCTCATAGCTTCAGCAAACCTTTGAATATAAGTTCCGGTGCTGTTCGGCACAATTGCATAAGTATCATGTTCAAATTTTAGAATATATTTGACTGAAGTATCTGGTGTATTAGTTGTAGGATTATAACCATTAGTTCCCCTGTCATAATACCTGTCAAAGATGAATTCTCCGGGTAACATTGGCGGCTGAATGCCGCTTGTATCCATCAAGCTGTTAAGTATGGGGCGATAACGTGATCTTTCTGTTTCTGTTAAAACCGCTGGCAGTCTGTACCCTGCACTTTGCTGAATAATGGAAATTGACCCAACTCCGCCTCTGGAAACTCTTTGTTTAAATCTGATACTCAAAAAGGTATTGTATGATATACCATCTGGGCTTGTTCCAGTTTCAAAGCGCGGATAACCATCTTCCAGTTCCGGGAAACCTGTTTGTACAATTATTTCTTTATCTAAATCCAGCCTGTTATTAGAAGGATTAAGATTTAACATACTGCTGACATCAACACCTGTATTAACAAAACCGGGAGGTGAAATTGTTTCCCTTAGAAGTGTAGCCGTGAAAAAAGTATTGGTTTCACGTATTGCTAAATTTACACCTGTTCCTGTAGTATCTGTAGGTTTTACATAATATGTAAATGTCCATGTTTTTTTGTCAGCAGAAGACATAACAGATGGGTCTCTTCCTGCAGGAGCAGCTTCTGTAAACGGATTAAAAATTCTTGTATAGGGAGCTGATTCTGTCAGTCTGTTTCCAATATTAAGATTAAACTGCGCGGCAGTAATTTCCACAGGGTGGCGGAATGTCATAACTATTGGGATTTCATCCTGTCTGTCAAGGCCAAGTTCAATTGTATTTGTTTTAATTCCATTAGATGCCGATGTTGTAACAAGTTCAAGAAGAACTCCATCATCCCATGTAAATGTTATAGGCACCAGCCAATTTGAACGATTTCCAGCTCTATCAACAATACGAACAGTTATTTGATTTAACCCGCTATTAGGAACCGGAATGCAGAAAGTAAATGGCAGACCAGGAGTGACTATATTATGAGGACTCCATGATCTTCCGTTATTTGTAGAAAATTCTACAAAACCTGCCATGGTTTTTCCGCTGGCCTGTAAAGGAACAGTAATTTCGATTTCCAGGTTAGAATAAAAAACAGTTCCAAGCTCATTAGTTCCAGGTATTAATATATTTGGATTTGACCATGGCGGGGTTGAACCATTGGAACTTCCTACACCTGTCGGTATTCCTGTATCATTAGTCACCATTCTTACAGTTGGAGCAACAGGCTGAATTGTATCAACAAAAAGCCCCGTATAAGTCTGCGGTATTCCAATAATTGCGGTAAAGGCATTTCCTGCAAGGTCTGTAATTGTGTTATTATCTAAACCTAAAACCTGAACAGCACTGATACTTCCTGCAGAATTTCCGGAGTAATCACCGGTTTTTGTCTGGTATGAGAATATCAGGCGGTTATTGTTTACTGTTACATTTTCTGTTGTTACAAAAGCTCTAGTATCACCGCCGCCTGTATTTCTAATATTTAACCTAAGAGCAGGTTCAACTCCAATCATTATTGGATCAGGTTCACCATTTAGCGTAGTAAATGTTAAGGTAATAAATATTGTTTCATTCTCTCTCATGAAACCTGTATTGGGCATTCTGGAAATATCAGGAGCTCTAAGCGGAGTAGTATCTATACGGAATGTTTTTGCTCCCATAAGGGTTCGCATATATTCAGTTATTTGATTCCTGTCTGTTGTGACAGGCAGTCTTGCAAGAAGATCATCTGTGGTGTGGCTTACATCTAAGTAATCATCATCACCTGCAATAGTAGAATTAAACCTTGTAACAGAAGATATGGCATTTACATTTAAATGAGATGAATTCTGCCCATTAGCTACTTTGTATTTAAAATATTGCCTTACATTCCCTGCAGGATTGTAATTTGGATGCGAAGTATCATATTCTGCAAAACCTGGAATACCTCCTGTAGTATTAAGGTGAAGCGAAGGAGGAGATGCAGGATTTGCTAAAACTACTGGTTTATTAAAGTCAATAAATATTTCTATCTCGTTATCAACTCTAAAAAATCCATCAGGAGTATTACTGCCAATCCTTAATAGCCGCAGCTTCTGGCTTGCGATAAGCCAGGATGCTGTGTTTTCGCTTGGGTTTCCTCCCAAATCTACTATGTTTGCGTAAATTACCAAAGTATCAAGAAGATTTCCGGGTTTTACTGTACCTTGCGGAGCGCTTTCGGCTTCTACTGTAACTACCGATTTCCAGGTACCTTTGGATTTATCGTTAGGGTTATCATAAAAGATGTCTTTAGGTACATCAATATTGTTTATTGATACACGTAAATTTCGCTTAAGAAAACTTTCCTCAAAATTTGGGATACCAGATGCAGCTGAATCTTCTGTCCATGTTCCTTCGATTGTTATTCTGTCTCTTTCGCTGAACAAGGGGAGTTCTGCACCAATACCTTCAAACGATAAAACTTCCGGCGGATAATATAATGATGTTTGCGAATTATATCTTTCAGTTATAACTCTTGTTAATGTTACAGTTGGAGGTCTTGAATCTCCCTGCGGAGACCAGATAATAATTGTTGATTTATCATCATCATCAGAAGCCTTAATTACAAAAACCTGACTTTTTAGATAATCAAGTATTAAATCTTTGTTTCTCTCTCTTTCATCAGCTGTCATATTATGAGGAACCTGAACCATTTGATTTTTAGAAGCACTTGTCCACATCATTCCAGGCGCAATATTAAGCTCCTTTAAATAAATTCTTTTTTTGTATTGAAACTTGTTATAAACAATATCATTTCTGGAAACCTGTAATTCTGCCGGATCTGTACTAAGTTCCATATTCCAGACAAGGTTCGGATTATCCGGATCATGTCCTATGTCTCTTCCAGGCGGGCTTAATGGATTACTTGGAGCCATATACCAGCCGTAAGTTTTAGCTGCCAGAGCGCCTTTTGCTTCGCTGCCGTAGTGTTCATCACGGAAGAAGGCAAGCTGGCTCATAGCGGCATAAGCTCTTGATCTTGGATTTATCCAAACCATAGAAACCTGATCAATTTTATTGTTATCAAAAGCATAACCTATGATATCGACATACCAGTCTTCGATATTTGGAGCTGTAATATTAGGATCGGTTTTAATATAGTAAAACATTGGGGAAGAACCGACAGGATTAACCGGAGGATCTATCTCCGGGAAACTCAAGTCAACAATCTGGAAGAAACCGGAAAAAGTAGCAGATTTCTGTGTTTTAGAAGTTACACCAGGTGTTACATAATCAAAAATAGTTGCCTTTAAAAAATAGTGGCCGCTAATTGGAGGCGGCTCAAATGCCCATGAAAATATCCTGGGATGAGCAGGATCTGTTTCTATACCTGTATGCATTCTTTCCTCTGAAATACCTGTTAAAGGATTTACTCTCCAAAGCTCATATTCAATCCTGTCAATTCCATTATTATCAAATGCTCTAATGGGAATAACTGAATTAGGAAATACAGTATATATATCATCTGTAGAATGAACTTCTTTCATAACATCAGGCAGTTCCAGCCAGGGAATATCAGCATCAGGCCAGAAAATTAAAAGACCGTGCTCACGTTCTTCTATTTCGTTTGTTTCTTCCAATCCTGATGCATCCATACATCTAATAACTACACGCAGAGTTGTCTTGTCTGTAAGGCTCTTTTTTAATTCTTCTTTACGGTTTCTGTCTGCGTCTATTATCCGTTCTGCGAATACAGCTCCTGATAAATCAGGAATATAAAAATGATAAAATGGATGCAGAGTATCTTTTAAATCCGGTACAGGAGGACGGTTTTCCATATCATTTATAAAGGTACGATAAACAAAATCCTCTTCTTCTGATGTTGCCCATAATTTGTCTTTTTCGTAAAGCCTAATATCTACTGCCCATACGTCTGCATTACTGTCAATCTGAAATAAAATCTCGATTTCTCCGGTAATAAATTTTCCCAAATTCGCAGAGCTGCGGCGCATGTTTAAAGCTTCCGGAGTATGATCTTGTATTTCATCAAGTTTGTAGAACTCCGACTCTGGATCTATTAAATCTTCTTTATGAGCAAGTTCGGGGAAAATAACTTTAACTATAGGAGGTTCGCTGTTAAAAATAACAGTTCTTGTTATATAAGAATTTTCATCAGAATTACCAATATTGTCCCATGCTGTAGCACTGAACATATACTGACCATCTAACAATTTTGGACGTGTTTTTCCGGTACGAATACATTCCTGACATGGAGTATTTTCGAAAGATTTCATATCTATCGGTACTTCCCAATCAGCTTTTTTATTGTCGCCTAACCATATTGAAGATTTTGTTTCTCCATTTATAACAATACCGGGTATTTCCTGCCAGGTTTTACCATGATCGCCGGATAGTCTCCAGCCAATACTTGTATGCTGCCATTGTGCACAATACTCTATGTTTTCATAAGTATTTGAACCTGGTTCTGTCTCTGTGTTAAATGTAATTCTTATAAGCATCCTGCTTAAAGTAGAGGAATTAACAGCTTCAACAGTTCCGGTCATTAAAAATGCACCATCAACTGGCTGGCGTGCAAGAGGAGTGTTAATTTGTACAATAGGTCCGTTCATGTTAACAACCGGTCCAAGAGCAATATCACAGGAGAAAAAAACTGCAACCGACATTAAAAGTATTAAAATAATTATTGTTTGTTTGTTTTTCATAATTGTCTCCTAATTTTTCCTGTCTTGCCCAAAGCTGTAGGTTAGGTCTCCGTAACCTCCGCTCATGTATGGACCAACTTCTCCAAGTATTGTCCACGGCTGTGCCATTGCGCTTGATCCATCCCTTCTGGATACAAACCTTACATACATTGGAGAAACAACTTCTGTAGAAATCCAAATTCTTCTCATATTAGTAGTATCAAGAGCCATAAATCTGACATAACGGGAATCCACAGCTCCAACCATTAATGGGAAACCTGGAACCGATGTTGAACCATCAGCATTCGTACCGCCTCCAATTGCTACAAATTGGTTGCTGTCAAAATTAATATGGCTGTTATTAGGTTCATTTACACTTCCGTTAAGAACGGCAACAACAGTTTTAAATACTCCCTCATAACCCAAACCTGGAGCTCTGTTACCATTATGAGGAGGTGTAGCCCATGCTGCAACATAGTTTTTGCTTGCCACACGTACTGGGATACCTGTTATTGCATCTACACGCACAGTAGATGCAGTTGCTGTACCAGGATTAATTAGTCCCCTTAATTCACCTAATGTTATATCCCTATTATAAGAGCGCAACATACGTAAATTTCCCTGTCCCTGACGGCGAACAAGTATGTCATTTTCTATTTCATAGAAAATGATTCCAGGATTAGGTACATGTAAGGTATTAACAGTGGCACCCCCAGGAACTATCGTTTTTCTTAATAAATTTGACCTTAACCAGTTACCATTGGTAGCGGTAGTAAAAGGCGCAGGGTGGTTATTTGAAGCATTCCAACCTCCGCTAGTCCATGGAACGTTGCCTTCTGTTGTTCCTGTCCAGGCAATTTCCTGTCTCATATTCCCGCTTCCAATTAATGTACCAACATGAATAATTACTCCGGGTGTTTCAGATTCATATCTGTAACCAATACTGTTAAACCCATTTGTAAGGCTTACTTCGGCAGTTGCATTCACAGAATATTCATCTATGTCCTGAGTGACAGTTTGTCTGTGATCAAGACTTTTTCGATCTACACGTATTATAGGCGCTTGCACTCCATCAGACCAGAACCACCAATTGGGATCAACTGATGCCGGGACTCCTGCTTCATTTGTAAGCGCTCCAGGAGTCCAGGTTATATCCCACCTCATTCCTTTGGGAAGAGGAGATTCAAGTTCAATTGTTACTGTCTTCCTATCATGTATCGAACAACCTGGGAGACAGGAAACAGTACATTCATTAATGGAAATATTACCGGATGCAACTTCCATTTCTACCCATCTGAATTTTGCCCTGCTTAAAGCATTACGGATATTTAATATTACCTGTCTTCTTTGGGTAGTTGTATTAGCGTAATTCCATCTAGTCATATCGGTTGCACTGTGAATAACAGCGCCTTCAACAAGAGCACCTGTTGTCGGGTTATAACTCCATATTGTTTCTGTTATCGCAAATTGATAATCAAGTACAAATTTTCCGGTAATATCCGGAACCAAGTAGTGATCACAAGAAACACTTGTAGGATGATTACATACAGTAGTAGAACCTACCGTGTACCAGCCGGGGTTAGTTACGCGAGTACCATCAATGGTGTAATGAGGATCACTTCCTTCTACCAGAACCGGAGTTGAGCCTACAGTAGCGTTTCCTGTAAATCCGAGTCCTTGAACAAGCCCCTGTGTTGTTAATCTGTAAGGACCAACATGAAGTGCTGTTCTTGCATCCAAAGTTGGATTATCATAAGTTCCTGCGCCGGTTTCAGTCTGTACTGTTGTGGAAACCGCCGGACCTAATCTTTGTCTCATTACAACGCCTTTTCCTGTATCATCAAGGGAATTGTAAATCTCATGGAAACTCGGATAATAAATTCCATCTTGTGTATAACTATTTGCAGGGAATACAGGCGGAATTGGAATCATGTTTCTGCAGTTGAAATTGTGTGTAGCTATAGCAGGATTACTATTATAAGCACATGAGCCTGGGTTTGCCAGAGTTCCGTCACATTCGCGGGGTCTTATCGTTATTGTTCCCATTCCCTTTTGCATTGCGGAATTAAAAGTAAGCTCTATTTTATTTCCGGATAGAACTGCAGTAGAAGCAAGCGACATTCCGGTTGGAGTAAAAGCGTTTGTCGGAGAACTATTAACAAGGGTTACAGGTTTAGTAAAAACTTTTATCCCTGCACCGTTTAGATTTGTTCTTGTAACTGGAGGAGAGCCAGGATAGTTAATTGTTATCGTGCCAACACCTGGTGAAGAAGCTGCAGACGAACTATTAACCGCAGGATTGGTATAAATATCTTCGACACCGCCTAAGAGTCTAATTCTTGCAATAATGATTCCGTTTGCCATTTCTTTGTTTACAGGCTGCCATCTGAATAAAAGAGATGTAGCGCCGTCATTGGGAATAACCTGCGGATGAATGATAGCTAAATCATCCTGAGTCGCAATGTAGTTTGTTAATGCAGTTATAGTACCGTATCCATTTAATGTTGATTCCAATACAGCAAGATTCCTGCTTCTGTCTGCAACAATGATGTATGCATTAGCAGGATTTGTTGTCCGAACTCTGTGGGAGAAATCAAGAAGTATATTGATTGTAGGCGGATTAGGACCAACTGGTATCTGGAATCCGTCTGTATTTGTTGATCTGATATCAGAAATCCTTGGGAAATCTCCGATTATTTCCAGAGCTCCTCTGTAAGCAACACCCTGGTTACCGGCTTTATCTACCTGACGTGTCATAAAGGTTGGAAATCTGCCGCTAACAATAACAAGTGAATCTGTAAGCGTGATTTCGTTGGTGCCTTCATAGAATATATTTGTTGTCCATCCGGCTCTTGGCTGCGGGAACTCTACCCATTCAAAACCATCAAATGAGTACTGCATATTAACGCCCCATGGTTCCAGTTCTGCACTGTCCGCAGGAGGCATTCTTAGAATTGGCTGTCCGTTATAAGATGCAATTGGTGCCGCTCCGTTAATTGTTGGTGTTGATGGTCCTGGCACTCTTTTGTCAACACGTAATGTTTGAGTAAGAATAGATCCAATACCAACAGTATTTAATTCATTGCCGGCAGGATCTACAATTCTTCCTTCTGCTGTGTTGATTCCCTTTATAACAATTTGACCAGCTCTTGCGGCTCGCACAAATGTACTGTCCGGTAATGTAGTACTATTTATCACAAAGGAAAAATCCATTCCCTGATTTCCTGAAGGATTTTGATAATTTGCAAAAAAGTCTACAGGTCTTTCAACTCCGCCTTCTTCGATAATTCTGAATACCAACCTTGGATTCGGCATATTAGTATCACTTTCCGGGCGTATTTGATTATTGTTGCCCTTATCAGGATTACTTTTCATTCTTAAATTAAATGTAATTGTATCGCCGTCCCGGAAATAATAATGTCCGTCATCCTGGTCAGGAGCTTTTCCTGTAACAGTAATAGATTCTAACTCCGGAGCAAGTCCGTCCATTCTTATCGCCTTTCGGTATTGAAGTGTTTGATTCAGGCTCCATGGGAATTCCGGCGGCATAAATGCGCGTATATTATCACTTGTCGCGTCCATTATGGAGCTTCCCCCACGAAGAGAAATCGGAACCTGAGTTACCCAGCCAGGTGCTCCTGTACTAAATGTTTCCAATCGTCCAAGCGCGCCTTCAGGTACTACCCAGTCAAACTCCAGGTACATAGTAGGTTCATTAAAATTACCGGTGAACGGAACATCAGCATATTCCCAATTATTCAGGCTCTTTTCGTATCTTAAATAAAGAGCAGGTCCCTGGTTACCAATTCCCGGCAGCACAATTACCTGATCCGTAAAGTGCGCTTTAATATTAATAACAGTACCCTTTGGATATGTACCGCTTGTCTGTTCTGCGATTATTTCGTTAAGCATTGCAGTAGATAAAACTGCCGCTGTTCTTTGTATTTTTGTTTCGATATTGAGTTCGTTTATTGCTTCAAATTCAAACATTTTTTGAGGACTGCCGCCATCAAGCACTGCAATGTAGGTTAAAATGTTATTCTCATAATGTCCTACCTGCCTGGCTTCTATCCTGTCATTCATTAGAATTTCTGTAATTGGAAGTCCGCCATGTTCATTACCCTCGACAAGAAGCACAAGAGTTGTTCCTCTTGGGTAGGCATAAAAAGGTTCTGTCATTAAATCGGCATCATCACGCGATATTGCTTTTATCGCATTATGGTATTTAAACTGATCATTAACGTCTATCGATGGCTGAAAAATAGGATCATTTAAATTAACTTTGCCGGATAAATCATAAATATTCAGCTGAGGCGGAGCGGTATTACCCAGAAGCCTTATTGTTCTGAATGTTCCGTTTCCGTCAAGATCTCTTGCATATAAAACAAAAAGTTTTGGTTCGTTTTCTACGCAGCTAATATTGTGAACAGGATTCTGACAGCCTGGTTTATGAAAATTACGCCATGCGGGATTAAGATTATCAGGTCCGCCCATGATATCAAAGCGTTTTCTAAAAACCTGTTTGCCGTACCACGAAGAAGAAATCTGTTCTCTTGTTCCGTCTATAAAATAGCTGGGTTGTGTATGATTTGTAAAATTGGATAAAGTCCAATACTGTACTCCCAGGGTATCAAGGAGACTGTTTGCATCAGAATTATTTAAACGAAGAGCTTGTTTTACTTCTTCAAGCCGCTCTTCCTGATATCCCGGTTCTTTATAGGGAATCCATGCCATTCTGAATAAATCAACTCTTCCTCTGCCATTTGTATCTTCGTCTAGCGTATAACCATTAATATCAAAGTATCTTTTTTGACCGCCGTTAATTGCATAAAGAATTGGGAATGTGTTTTCTTCCGGTGAATTGCCAGTACTTGCTCCCGGTATTGGATCAGGGCTTCCCGGAGTTGTATCTATTACAATTAAGGGATTGTTTTTATCGACAATGGTAACTTGATAATGTTTTGCAACCCAAATCGGCTGCGCTCTTGTTTCGATAATTCCAGCTGATGTACTTGTATTATGCGGAGCGGATTTTTTATCAACTACAAACATAACAAGAACATAATCGCCGTAATCTTTTTCTGTTGTGCCGGTTAAAACATTAACATGAAGCTGTTCCGAGTTCGAACCTGCAAGATTCTTGAATATCGCATCATCATCGGTATATCCGCTTGTGCCGTAATTACCGCTGCTTTCGTTGTAATGTCTTTCCCTTATCCAGTTGTATACTGTTTCGCCGGCTTTAAATTTTTGCAGAAGTATATCCATCCTCTCTTCGTCATTAAGACCAGGTCCGTAACTAACAAATTGAGATTCTGTTAAAAGTCCTACATACGCTTCGCCGATTAAATCATCATCAAAAATGAATACTGGGATTTGAGACCTAAGATCTAAAAATCTTGGATTTGCAAGCGGAGCAGCTTTCGGAATATCCGCTGTACGGAAAACACAGAAATAGCCAAAATCATCACGAGCAATATTATCCGCCCTGTCTTTTGCTGTTGCAGTTACTCTGAAATAAAGCCTTCCGCCGCCGGCAAGAACTGTTTCATAATCCCAGCCTCTTCCTGCTGCAGCATCAATAAGTTCCTGTTCGGTAACAAACCATTCAGGAGTAAAAATTGTACCGCCTGTTGTTTTCTTTTCGATTAGGTATTCGCCTTCATTATCGTGATAAGCATCGTATATGTACAATGTAACACTTTCTCTGTCTATCGGGGTTTCTCTGTCCATTAACTGAGCTTTAATCTGGAAAGCTCCATTTTGATAACGCTCAACATTACTGAATCTTGATCCGTCACAGTAATTAGGATTACGGATTCCGTCAATAAATTCAGTACCTATATCAACCAAATCAGAGAGCGGCTCAAGACGGGTAAACCTTGTATCAGAGCGCCATAACATAAGATTAGAAAAAACAGGATCTCTGACATCAACTATAATAGTCAGGTTCTGTATCGAATCTTCTCCGGAATTGCCAACAGCGTCAAAAGCAGTAATTGTAAGCAATATTCTTTGTCCGTTTAGTTCTTCTGTTACATCCAGCTCCATATTCCATCTGTTGGTGCTGTTGTTAATAACCAAATTTTTTCCAAATTCACGTGCTTCTCCGTCAACAAGACCTACAGCAGTAATTCTGGTTACCGCGACATTATCAAAACATGATCCTGATATAACCGTACTTGCATTTATAAACCTTGGGTTTGGACCTGGATCAATCATTAAGGTAGGCGGTTCCAAATCGACTTCTTTCCCCATGCCAATACCCATATCACAACTGGAAAAAACAAGTGAAATAACAAAAATTGATAAAAATAACCCAAATAAAACAGGTTTTTTCTTAAGATAATTACAATTACCCATAAAAATCCTCCGGAAGAGAGAAAAACATATATACTACAATTATAACAATATTTTTTGCTTTTGTATACTTTTTATAGAAGAAGTTAAAAGAAAACCCCGGCATATAGAAGACCTAAATACCGGGGTTGTGGGTGTTAGTTAATAAATACTATCTTGCAGGTTGAGTCCTCATATCTCCTTTAAGGATAGCACCTTCAAAACTGGTTGTAGTCATGTATCCAAGCACAATAGAGTTTGCTAAAATAGTTGTTCTTCGGCTCAGGGTACTTGGTGTTTGCGGTTCTGCCCAGCCAGTATTCGCTGTAGGAACACCATGACAGATATATTCATCAAAAACAGGTACAGTTCTTGCAGGAACAGTCATTACTTCCCAATCTCCAGTAAATAAATTTCTTTCATTTGTTCCATGAGGTATAGTTGTAACACCGCCTGTCATGTTTTTTCGCCAGGCAACTCTGATTGTATTTCTGGTTCCTGTAAACGCTCCATGGAAATAAGTTATATAGGGAACAAAGTTATTTGTTCCTTCTTCTCTTAGATTTAACATAATTTTCATTCCAGCAGGTAGGAATGTATCTACCCGTGCGAATTTAGTATTAGCAACATCAGGAACTCTTATTGTAGTATTTGCAGGAGTAGCTGTGTTATTAAGCTGCCTTCCGCTTGCAGTCGTAAAAGGTATTAAAGCATAGTGAAGACCGCCGTTTAATGCATCATAATAAGCAAGATGTATATTATCCAACCTGTCTACTACCATATTTACATGAGTTCCGACATTTCTGGCAATTAAAGTATAATTATTTGACCAGTTTGTTGTACTGGTATGAGCTAGGACTGCCGAATTATTAGTTGCACTAAAATAATTTGCAGATCCCGCAGCTGCAGGTATTGTACCAGGATGTGAAAGCCACAATCGATCATTTGTATCATCATACCATACAACAACAGGCAGACCATTTGACAGAGCTCCAGTTGAGGAAAATTCTCCGCCTCTAACTGCTACTCCATCTCTTTGAACTGTATTTTGACTATTAACAACAACTTGCGCGCCTCCATAATTATTAGCACTTGCATTATCATCAGTTGCTAAACTTCCGCCCCAACTATCCCTGTTTGCTCCAACATTAGAATAGTAAAATAACAATGGATTATTATTGCCTGAACCAACAAAATGACTCATAAATACCCTTGTCGGATTTGTTGCAGTAGGAGCATTGGTAATTGTTGCTTGTGTAGATTGAGTAGAAATATGAGGATATCTGAAACGATCATTATCTCCACCTGTCTGCATTAAACGTCGTTTTCCTGCAGTGGTAGCGGCATGACCTCCAAGATGGGTAGTCGTCGTTGGAGTAGCAGGTCTGGAAAAGAAATTAATTCCAGAAGTGCCGAGCGCTGTAGTATTTGTAGAAGCCGCATATGTTAGGCCGCTAGGATCAATTGCCAGTGTATTATTATAATATCTGTTCTGATTTGCTGCAGATTCAATAATTCCTGTATTCGCTGTAGTTGAAGAACCGGCAGTTTGTGTTCCATTTGTAAGATTCAAATTATTAGGATGTAATCTTAATAACCCTGTACCTGAATACCTTCCGTAAATAATAAATCTGTTAGCGTTATTATCCATTCGCATAAAAGGACTTGTCATAAGCGGATCATTAAGTAAAAATCCAACACTCCAAACAAACAGGTTACGTGAGTTTGTAAGATTATCATTATTAACGCCATTTGGTTCCTGATTATAAACAGCAGTTTTATTGTTGTTTGCCAAATTGTTTACAGACGCGATTCGGGAGGTATCTGTAGCGCTGCCAACTCTTATCTCTAATGAACCTGAAGTTGCTGTTGTGCCGACATTAAGACGAATCTCATTACGGCTTAATACCCTATAATTATTACTTGGCAATTCGTCAGGAATTGTCCCTGCAATATGACGCGTGAAATTATCAGTTTCATTTAATTTTACAATTGTTGTGCCGTCATTCAAACCAAAGTTAAATCCTTTAATTGTTATTGTT
>Ga0123356_10003403_pt1 | contig 16680 bp, 14 predicted proteins | sample TergutEmb28metaG_2_FD_92546 | JGI IMG/M metagenome (GOLD analysis project Ga0123356, IMG submission 92546) | Embiratermes neotenicus P3 segment gut microbial communities from Petit-Saut dam, French Guiana - Emb289 P3 | ecosystem: Host-associated > Arthropoda: Insects > Digestive system > Gut ...
ATTTACAGTTGGAAATGGTGATGTAGTTCTTATTGACCATCTCATTGTTGTTTGTGCGCCTGTTCCCCCTAACGTAGCTACTGTAGAGGCTTCAAGATAGTATGCTGTTGTTCCAACTGTGTCATCAGCGGTCATAAATAGTGTAAAACCAAGCGGTTTAGGAGTAATGGTGTCTGCCAAGAATCCTACTCCATCTGCTACGAAGAATATTTTTCCCCCACCGGGACCCGTATCACCTATTGTATAATAAAAATCAAATGCTCTTGTTTCTGAATATCCGCACTCACCTCGTTTGCAAGTTCTTGTTTCAAAACCTACAGGATTTGCTAAAGTTGCATTGGCTCCTTGAATCCAGTTGTTCCAATCGTGTCCGGCAGGTACTACCGCTTCTGGATTTGGTTCATCACAATCTTCTCTGGTGCAAGTACCTGGAATGCTTTCTGTTATACAAGTTGCAGGTATTGTATCGAATGTATGCACACCATGAGCTGGTGTTATTAGTTCATCACATACTGTACAAACCTGATTAGTATTACATGTTTCCTCATCTCCGGGAGTATGTCCGTGTGCGTCTGTAATTACATCATCACATACTGTACAAACTTGATCTGCTTCACATGTTGCCTCATCTCCTGGAGCGTGTCCATGTGCGTCTGTAATTACATCATCACATACTGTACAAACCTGGTCATCTGTACAAGTTGCTGCTTCTCCAGGGGTGTGTTCAAGCGGGTCTCCAATTTCCTGTGTTTGAATATCACCGCATAACGAACAGATTTTCTCTTGTACTTCTTCTGCTGCACAGGTAGCTGCAGTTTTTGTTGCCCACTCGCTGTATTGATGAGAGCAACCGCTTTCCTTTTCCTTTGCTGCTGGAAAAAATGGATTACTGCAAGCAGCCAACAGTATAAAAACTAAAAAACCTAAATTAAATCTTTTCATATTTATTCTCCTTTATATTCTTCCGCGTCTTTCCGCGCGTACCGCAGGTACGAAAAATCCGCGGACTAAAATCTAACTCCTGCTAGCACACCTACGCCGAATGCAAACGGATACCCTAGCCTTCCAAACGGTTCAACAAAAAGCGTCTCGCCAAGCGGCAAACGAAGTCCTGCGCGAAGTCCGCCCAGAAACAGCGGTGTTAAATCATCATCTTCCATAACAAGGTAGGCTCCGGCGTCAACCTGAACAAACCAGCCTGCGTGATCACTACCCAAAAAATACCAGCGAAAGTTCGCGGCAGGTTCGATTACGATAATTTCATCAAAGTTTGTACTGACCGTTGCGTTTATGCCAAAAGATAACGAAGAACCAATATTTAAATAGAACGCAATGACTCCCCCTGCTGCAAAATTTTCGCGGGAGTTCATGTTCCATTCAGGACCAATGCCAATGGCGGCTTTTGCGGTTTTATCAGTTACTTCTTCTGCAAAGATAAAATTTGTCATACAAATAAACAGGCAAAAAACAAGAATTTTATTCATGATAGACTCCAGAAAATTGATTTAAACAGAGAATATTTATCGGTAAAAAATGGGGGGGGGGGGAAATTTATTTACAAATAGAATGGAGAATGAAAAATATTAAAATTAACGGACTTTTCTCTCATTGTGATAATAATACCATTTTTATGCGGAATTTACAAGGTTTAATTTGCATTATTTTTTTAACAGGGAATGCTGAAGCTACTCATCCCTCGACTTTAACACCGCCAAGAATGCGCTCTGAGGTAGTTCTACGTCTCCTACCATTTTCATGCGTTTTTTGCCTTCTTTTTGTTTTTCAAGAAGTTTGCGTTTACGGGTAATGTCACCGCCGTAACACTTGGCAAGTACGTCCTTACGGAGTGCGTTAACAGTTTCGCGCGCAATGACATGGCTGCCAATCGCCCCCTGAATTGGGATTTTAAATTGTTGGCGCGGAATCTCGTCCCGCAGGCGTTCGCAGAATTTGCGCGCGCGGTCGTATGCGCTTTCTTTAAAAACAAGCTGGGAGAGCGCATCTACAGGTTTTCCGTTTAAAAGGATATCAAGTTTTACAAGGTCTGTGGGTTTATAACCGGAAATATCATAATCGAATGACGCATAACCGCGGCTAATGCTTTTAAGACGGTCATAAAAATCAAATAAAACTTCGGCAAGCGGCATATCAAAAACAAGTTCGACCCGTTTTTCGTCAAGGTAAGTCATGTTAGTTTGTATACCGCGCTTTTCCATGCAAAGAGTCATGATGTTTCCAAGATAATCTGTAGGTGTAATTACAGCGGCGCGAATATAAGGTTCCTCTGCGCTTTCAAGCCGGCCTTCATCAGGGTAATCGACAGGATTGTCAATCATCACTTCATTACCGCCTTTTACTTTAACCCTGTATTTAACAGAAGGAGCAGTAAAAATTACAGACTGATCAAATTCGCGCTCAAGGCGTTCCTGTATAACCTCCAGATGTAAAAGTCCCAAAAATCCGCAGCGGAAACCAAAACCAAGAGCAGCAGAAGAATCTTTTTCGTATATAAGAGATGCATCATTTAGTTTTAATTTTTCCATGCTTGTGCGCAATTCTTCGTAGTCATTGGAATCCACAGGGTAAATCGAAGAAAACACAACCGGTTTAACTTCGCGAAAGCCAGGAAGAGCGGCGGCGCAAGGGTTGTCCGCGCCTGTAACAGTATCGCCGACACGCACATCGCTTACGGTTTTTATACCGGCAATAATATAACCAACATCACCTGCAGAAAGTTCGCCGGTTTCCACAAGAGCAAGTTTAAAAACGCCTGCTGTTTCAACTTCGTAAACAGAGTTGTTGGACATAAAGGTAATTTTCATTCCTTTTTTTAACTTGCCTTCAAACAGGCGAAGATGTACAACAACACCGCGGTATGCATCATAGTGACAGTCAAAGATAAGCGCGCTTAACGGAGCATTAGGGTCTCCCTTGGGAGCCGGGACTTGATAAATAATCGCTTCGAATAGTTCATCTATTCCAATGCCTTGCCTTGCAGAAACACAAATTGCGGTATCGGAATCAAGCCCAAGGTCTTTATCAATTTGTTTTTTAACACGCGGAATATCTGCCGCAGGCATGTCAATTTTATTTATTACAGGCACAATTTCCAGATTGTGTTCAAGAGCCAAATACATATTTGAAAGTGTTTGCGCCTGAACCCCCTGAGCTGCATCTACCAAAAGAAGAGCTCCTTCGCAGGAATTAATTGCCCGGCTGACTTCGTAGGTAAAGTCAACGTGACCAGGAGTATCAACAAGATTTAAGGTATATTCTGTGCCGTCTGCCGCCGTATACGGAATTGTGACTGCCTGGCTTTTAATTGTTATGCCTCTTTCTCTTTCAATGTCCATGTTGTCCAATATTTGATTTTGAAAGTTACGATCGTCTACGATTTTGGCTTTTTGGATAAGCCTGTCCGCAAGAGTGGATTTGCCGTGGTCAATGTGAGCGATAATGCAAAAATTACGTGTATTCTTTGTTTGTGCCATTATGTTTATATTAGCGAGAATGAAGAATTATCGCAAGGGGACAGAGTTAAGCTTTAGTTATTTTTTTCTACGTTTTTCAGCAATAAGGAGCAATTCCTTTGTAGGATCGATCATCTTTAACACTACAGGCGGGTAATGCATAACTGCTGCCCAGCAGACACGTTCATATATTTCTCTGCCAAAACGCTGTAAAAAAGATGTATTATTTAAATAGTTAAGGAAATCAGCATTTTTATTATGCAGCGCAGCTTCAATGCAAACCTGAATGTATTCATCATCAATTAGCGATGCTTCATTGATTAATTTAAATATATGCCTGCTTTCACGGTTTTTTGCCGCTTCCATACAGACATAAAAATAATGGGATTTAACCAGCATTTTTGGATCAACATTTTCCAAAGCAAAACAATTTTTCCTGACTGCCTGAATACATAGTTCTGCATAATAACTGCTGCCGTTAAGTTTTTCTTTGTCTATATATTTTATTGAGTATGGATTTTCATTCACTGCATCCATGCAATGTTTATAATAAACAAAGGAATCCATTGCAGCAATGTTTTTAAGGGTACGCAGTTTTTTTACCATCTGCCGGTTACCCTGTTTGTCATCCATTAGTTCAATATTTTTTCCGCTCTTGTTTAGTTCCGCTACTTTACTTCTGATATCTATAATATCTTTTTGTTTAATTAAGTTTTCTTCCAAGTTAAGCACTGTCAGGCGCGGCAGATTAAAAATCGTATCAGGCAGCGTTTCCAGCATGTTATCAAATAAATGTAATGTTTCAAGGTTTTTAAGATTCTCAATTTTTTTATCTATTTCTGAAATTCCAGTACTGCCAATTTCCATATATGTTAATTTTTCCAGATTGTATATTGATTGCGGCAGATGCGTAATAAAGTTGCCTGCAAACGAGAACGAATGCAATTCCTTAAAATTACTGAAAATTTCCGGCAATTCAGTTATTTTAAATTCGCTGCCCCAAATACACAGCTTTTCCAGATTATTCAAAGAAGTTATTGACTTTATAATACTTCCGTTTACAAGCAAATGACGCAGCTCAAGATCTTTTAAACCGCCAAGTACAGAAAGGTTCTGATGTCCTTTTTCAACAGCAAAACCGCTTAGTTTTAAGGATTCAAGTTTTTTACAGGAAGATAAAATCTTTATTGCTTTTTCCAGATTAAAAGTTTTTCTGTGTTTATAAAAAGGATCGTTAATATTTATCTTTTTAAGATTTGAATGATTGGAAAAAGAATCCGGTAAATGCGGGACTGTCCCTTCATCATACTTAATGGAAATTGATAAATCTTCAAGGTTTGGCAGCTTTCCAAGTTTTTTTGGAAAAGCAGCATTGGAATAAATATCCAAAGCAAGCACCTTAAGTTTATTAAGAGCTGTAATATCTTCCGGTAATGTCCAGTCTTTATTAATTCTTATATGAAGAAACTCCAGGTTTTTTGCTTTTATTATTTCTTTTGGAAAAACTATTAGTTCGCTGCAGCGGCAAGTAAGCGAGCGCAAAACAGGTAAAGTAAATATAAATTCCGGGATTTTGGTAATCTTTGTATGCGAAATGTCAAGTTCTTCAAGCATTTGACATTCTTTTAATACATCAGGAATTTCGGTAAACGAATGCTGATTATCAAGATTTATTTTAGTTACTGTATCTTTAACTTCCAAGATTCGCTTGATAATCTCATTCATGTCCTTGCAATAGACACCTTCCGGCTCAATACACAAATCAGGATCATCATCTACCCAGTGCAGGTCCAGTTCACTCATAGATGTATTATGGTATAAAAGTGATAATGTCTCAAGGGTTTAATTCCGTACTAGCTTCAGCATGGGGTCAATTTCTGCGCGCACACGTTTTAAAAACGAAACTGCAATAGAACTACCCTCTTCCAGCACGGGTTTGCGGCCGCCTGCTAAATCGGGGAAATGCGCCCATAGATAATCGCATTCTTCGATTAACACTGAAAGCCGCTCTTTGTCCGCCGCTGCCGACTCACCGGTAAGAATCCCGCGCAGTTCTTCCAGCCGCTGCCGCTCGTTATTAAAAAAAAATTCTAATTCTTCTCCGCGTCTCTCTGCGAAAATCCGCGGACCCTTTTTTCCATTGTTCCGCGGACTATTTTTAAACATATCCATTGCTTCGTTCATCGTAAGCGTTTTAACACCAAGCGGCAGCCCCGTACTTTCAATATCAAAAATACGCGAATCAAGGCCGAATTCCTGCTCAAAAGTATCGCGGTAGTTTTTCATTATAGGGCTTGTATGAACAGCCAATCCGCTCTTTGAAACAGCGGCAACAGAAGATGAATCAAAAACTGCCGTATTAAGTATTCTGCGTAAACGTGTCTGAATACCCAGGCGGCTTCGATGCCCCGGTGTAGAGCGGGCATGGTATTTGTTATGTGTAAATGAAAAATCAATTCCTGCGCAGATAATTTTTCCGCTGGTAAGAAAGCGGGCAAGCGCGACAGCGGTTAAACCAACAGAACCAAGAGGAGGAACAGCCGCCGGAAGAAGTTTAACATCTCGCAGCCTTTCAAATATTTTTAAAGATGTCCATGGCGTAAAAAACAAATACCCTTCCCCGGCAAGAATATTCGCAGATGCAGGAAGCGAAGAAAGATCAACCGCTGCAGGAATATTCCAGCCGCGGCAGCCGATAAAATCACGAAGGTTCCAGTGCTGACTTTCCAGAATAACAACTAAATCCGGAGTTATATTTCTGTCTTTCAAAACGCCAAGACAAGTATCGACACAGACAATCTTAAAAGAGCGGCTGGCAGGATCTTCCAGAACATCTGCAAAACTGCCGCTTAAAACATCAAGAGTTTCGTCAAGAGAGGGGCCGGCGCCAAGAACAAGAACAGGCGCTTCGCCAAATGACATTTCTGAAACAGACCGGTACTTTGAAACAAGGGTAAGATTGCGCAAAACATTGCGAATATATAACCGCCCAAGTTTTGTCATGGTTAGCGCATTACTCCAGTCTGCGGCTATCTCGCGGCGAAGCGATTCGTTTAAGCTGTCGTAAAACTGCGGATATAACTGCCAGCCGCCTGTAAAGCGGATTGTTTCTATGCGGCGGAAAGCTCTGGCACCCCAGGTATCACGGACAAGATTATAAACACCGGCGAATGTTGATTTAAAATCGTTAATAGGATTTACATTTATTATTTGCAGCATTTTATCTGCAAAAAGCGAAGGTTCAATATTTTTTTTGGTTAATTCAAAAAGTTCAATATCTGCTTCCAGGCAAAGAACAGCAGAATCGGGAGCTTCGGTTTTTAAACGTGACAAAAGCTGCTCTAAACCGTAGCCGTAAAGCGGCGAGGGGCAAAAGTAAAGGGTTCTGTCTTTTACAGAGACAGCATCCGCCGTACGTTCAGCGCGGCGAACCGGATCAATCCCGGAAAGAAGTGTCTTTCCGTCACGGACTAACGGCTGTCCCTGCATACTGCAAGAAACTAAAATTACATAAAGTAACGGAAGAATACATCAGAGAAATTATCTTCCATTTTTTCATCGTTGCTTAAAAAGTAAAACTGAAGCGATCTGTCGGTAATTGTTTCTACGTAAGATGCATAACCTGCCGCAACATTTTCGATAAGCGATTCATTAGTTTCGCTTTCCTGTACAGGAAAGAATACAAACACATAGTTTCCCTGAACAAGAGGTTCCGAAGGAGAATTTACAGGAGCAGAGAAAGCAACCCGCCAGAAATTTTCGTTGGATGACAGCTCCTGAAGTTCCTGCGAGCTAATACCTGAGTTTTCAAATGATTCAAGAGAAGTAAAAAGATCCACTCCTCCGTAGTTCAAAGGAAGAGGTCCAAAACTGTATCTTTCAAGATTTCGTGAACGCACTGCATTACCAAAACCGGATTCCATTGAATCGTTTATAAAATTATAAGCTTGTTCTATAGCCCAGTCTTCCATGCGCCCCCTTGAGAAACTTCTTAAATGAAAACGCACTCTGTCCATCATGCCGGAATCATTAAAGTTAGCATCAATTAATTCGCTCTCTACCCTGAAAAATGACCAGCCATCTGTAGTTGAAACTATATCGCTGATTTCTCCCCTTCCTAAATTGTAAATAGTATCTCTGTCAAAAAAACCGGGGATTTCATCGTTTAGTTCATAACAGAAACGAATACCCATATCTCCGCCTCTGTCGCTAAAGCCATCAATCGATTGTGTTCTGGCAGCATCTTCAAAAGTAATTGTTCCGTTTCTTACAGAATCAAGAATTCTTTTTGCTTCCCTTTCCGAAGACACAGAGATTTTGGATAAATGTATTGTGCCAAAAAGAGCGGAATTATCATAAGCATAGGAAAGATATTCGCTTTCGGGGTAATCGTCAACAAAAAAACGAACAGCTTCAAAACTTCTGTTCGGCGATCCCATTGCAGCTATAAAATTGGCTTCATTTTCGGGAACCAGCAGTCTGAAGAAATCCCTGAAAAACATTCTTTTTGTAAGATCTTCCTGCGTCTGCCTCCAGAGGGAAAGACGGGCAGAATCGGACATCCGGTTATATAAAGTCATGGAGAACCGTCCATTATCGTAAAATTGAGGTAATTGAACGATTTCTTTATCAACGGTTTTCCCTGATGCCTTGTAGTTGGACTTATTGGTCATTTGTAAAACAGCGGTATGTACAACTGTTCTTTCGTATGCCTGCTTCCAGATATAGTATGATACCCAGGAATCATTGGGGTCATAACCCTGGGAGCGGAAGTTAAAAACTGCCTGTTCATAGTACTGAGACAACATGTTGCCGGGCACCCACGAAATAGGTACTTTATCGTAATAGCCAAAAGTCAGATCCCCTCCGCTGCTGCCTAAGCCGCCTCCTGAGAGAAAGTCACCGCCAATGAATGTTACCGTTACAAGAACCAGAATTACTACTGATCCTATGTAAATACCAGGACTTTGCTTGAATTTCTTGATAATTTCTGCCCCAGCCGACTCTCTTTCCTGAGTTGGACCCTTTTTGTCTCTTTTTGCCATAAAAGTACCTCTGAAAAATATTTTGCATTTTTTTTCATTTTCGGTCAAGCACCACGCATGTGCGCGCCATATATAGACGGAGGAAAAAATATGAAAAACTATTTTTTACTAGTCGGAGCTTGTTTTATATTGAGCTCCTGCTCTACCCCGGACGCGGCAAATGCCGCACAATTACTGGGAGGCAGTTCGCAAGCGCTGCTTTACCTGAATTGCCGGGCGGTGTCACAGGATGAGGTCGAATTTGAGTTTTCGCAGCCTGTGACAGTCAAACACATAAGTTTCCAGCCGGAACTATCAGTCGATTCGGTGGAAAACGGCAAAACCGTAAGGGTCAAACTGGGAGAAAAACCGGAGTCTGGAAAACTTATAACCACTGAAATATTGGCAGAAGATGAAAAAAGGAACACCATCAATGTGCTTGTTTCGTTTCGTTCAAGGAATGACCGGATGCCCGACCTTGTTATTAACGAAATCTGCACAGAGTATGCCAATGCAGCCGCAGGAAGAAAACCCGAGTTTATCGAACTAAAGATGAGATCGGACGGTAATCTGGGAGCAATGCGCGTGGTGATAAGGGGAAATACTGCCGCCTCAAGGCTGACGACCTTTGAGTTTTCCCCGGTCGAAGTCAAAAAAGGCGATTATATCGTACTTCATTTACGCACTTACGACGAAAACAACAAGGATGAGTACGGCGATAATCTTGCGGAATCCGGCGGAGTAAATGCATCGCCCAATGCGCGTGATTTCTGGATACCAGGAACAGCAAAGCTGATACATAAAACTTCTTTTGTGTATGTACTGGATCAGGATGACGAAGTTATAGATGCGGTAATACTCTCTGAAAAACCGGACAGTTGGTGGACAAAAGATTATTTTGCCGAAGCAGCGGAATTTTTATTTAATAAGGGTGTATGGATATCTCCAGAAGGAGGTATCTGCCGTCCTGAAGACGTGGTTATAAGCAGCGGAACTACGAATACACGTACAATCTGCCGCGATGAAACAATGGAGGAAACCGGCACACCGCAAGCCTGGTACATTACAGTAACCAGCGGAGCGACACCGGGGAGATTAAATAATCCAAACAGGTATCAAAATTAAATCAAGTTTTTAAACAAGGATTCAATATCGTGTTTTGGGGCGGCTCCGTTTTTCTGAGCCGCCATTTCTCCATTCTTGTAAACAATTAGAGTGGGAATAGAAGTTATCCCGTGTTGTTCTGCAAGAATACTGTTTTCGTCTATATTGATTTTACCGACTTTAATCTGTCCGGAATATTCTGCGGCAATTTGATCAATTACAGGGCCTATCATTTTACATGGACCGCACCACGGCGCCCAAAAATCAATTAAAACAGGAACAGGCGACTGCAATACCTCTGACTCAAAGTTATCGTTGTTTAATTCTATACTACTCACAATTATTCCTCCCCCTCCGTATACCATATTGACAGCTTTCTCCCAAAAATTCAAGGGGGTCATTGACTCTTTTTTTGCTTTATGCCATGATCTGCTATGGAAACACATTATACATTTATCGATGGCTTATCTTACGATGATGTTCTTTTACAACCCGGTTATTCGGAAATTTTACCGAGAGACTGCGATGTAAAAACAACTTTATGCGACGGGATTAATTTAAATTTACCTATAATTTCCGCGGCAATGGATACTGTTACAGAAGAAAAACTTGCCATTGCAATCGCTTTGGAAGGCGGCGCCGGAGTAATTCACCGGAATCTCAATCCGGATGAACAGGCGCGTCAGGTATCAAGTGTAAAGCGTTTTCTTAACTGGATAATCGAATCTCCTGTTACTGTTCCGGAAAATGCTCATGTAAGGGATGTAAGAGTTCTGGTTGATACATTTGGAGTATCAGGACTTCCTGTTGTAAACAGCGAAGGAATATTAAAAGGTATAATCACAAACCGCGATTTACGTTTTTGCAAAGATGATTCCCTTCCTGTCACCAAAGTAATGACAGAAGAACTGGTTATAGTAAAAGGGGATCCTTCAGTAGAAAAAGCCCGGGAAAAATTCAGCGAATACCGAATAGAAAAACTTCCTGTTGTAGACGAAAAAGGCAGATTGACAGGTCTTATTACTGTAACGGATATGGAAAAAAATCAGAATTTTCCAAATGCATCGGTTGATAAAAGCGGCAGATTGATAGTTGGAGCGGCAGTTTCACCTCAGGATTTTTCCATCCGTCTTCCGCTGTTAATAAAAGCAAAAGTAGATTTTGTTGTCCTTGATACAGCGCACGGCGATTCAAAAAATGTAATGGATGCAGTGCGTCAGATAAAAAAAGAATTTAAAATTCCTGTGATCGGCGGAAATGTCGCAACAAAAGAAGGTACAAAAAAACTGATATAAGCAGGAGCCGATGCGGTTAAGGTTGGTATCGGGCCTGGTTCAATTTGCACGACGCGGGTTGTTGCAGGAATCGGCGTTCCTCAGTTTACTGCGGTTTTAGACTGCGCCGAAGCGGCAGCAAAAGCAAATATACCGATAATTGCCGACGGCGGCATAAAATTTTCCGGAGATATAACCAAAGCAATCGGCGCCGGGGCAAGCGTAGTAATGGTTGGCGGTCTTTTTGCAGGTTTAAAAGAAGCTCCCGGAAACGAAATCATTTTTGACGGACGAATTTACAAGGAATACAGAGGCATGGGCAGCCTTGGCGCCATTTCCGACGGCGCAGGCGATCGTTATCAGATAGGTAAAGATGAAGAACCTGTACCGGAAGGTATCGAAGGCCGTGTTCCCTACAAGGGCGAACTTCGTTCATATTTAAACCAGCTTGTCGCAGGACTGCGCAAGGGCATGGGTTATTGCGGCTGCAAAAACATCGCAGAACTTAACAAGTACAGAAAATTCGTAAAAATAACCGCAGCCGGTTTACGGGAAAGCCACCCGCACGATGTACAAATAACGCATGAAGCGCCGAATTATTCACGATCTTGATTTAAAGCGCTCATTCCAAAAAGCGCAAAATCATACTTAACAGGATCACTTAAATCAAACTCGCGCAATTTCTCTGTAAGCAGTATCACAGACTTTTTATCATTGGATTTTCGTTCCAAAAGACCAAGTTTACGCGCTGTTCGTGCAACATGAACATCTAATGGTATATATAACGCTGATGGTTTTATATTTTTCCATAATCTCAAATCCACAGGACCTTCTCTAACCAGCCAGCGTAATGCAAGATTTAATTTTTTACAAGCTGAACCATTTTTATTTTCAATTCCCGGATCTGCAATATGCCTGGAATATATTTTTTTATTTGCATTTGCCATTTCTTCCCGAAATATACGAAAACCTTCCCAGACATTAACATTTAAAAATAAATTTTCTATACTTCCGTACATGGAATAAATTCGTTTAAATCCTTTGCAAAAGTATTTTAGATCACTTTCAAAAAACGTCCGATGGATATTATTTTTTTTTAATTTATTGTATCCATCCTTCATAATAAAATCATATAGGCTTGTTCCCATAATCGTAAACATTTTATGTGCAGAACGAAGTATCATATCGCGCCGTCCCCAGGCAATGGTAGCAGCAAGAAAAGCGGATATCTCGATATCTTCGCGTTTTTTGTAACGATGAGGAAATTGAACCGGATCCAGAGCAATGAACCCAGGCTTACATATTATCCTGTATGATTTTTCCAATTCTTTTAATAAAGAAACATCTTTCATTATAATCCGCGTTTTTCCGCGCTAATCCGCGGACACTTTTATCTCTACCGCTCGCCCAATAAGGTTTTAAGTTCCTGAATATCGTTGATAATTTTACTGCGCGGCATTCTTTGGAAGCGTGCAGGAATCATTTCCTTGGAAGTACATTCCAGAACAGCAACAAGATTTTGCAGCTCTACTTCGTGCGGATAAGCCGCAGGCACAAAGTCACCCATTGCTTCTTCCATGTCTTCTTTTTTTACAAATATTCTGTCAGCCATTGCCGAAAGTAATTTTGCGCGGACAAGCACAGCTTCCAGATCCGCGCCGGAATATTCATGATCGTATTTTTTAAACAGATCCGAAATAGAAAAATTGCGGATATCCAAATCCAGTTTGCGCACAAGAGTCTTAAACAAATCTTCCCTGTCTTTTTTAGATTCGGGATAAAATAAAGCAAGATGTTCTTCTGCGCGTCCCTGCCGTTTAAGGTCGATTGGAATTAAATCCGGGCGGCAGGTAATTAAAAACCAGATAATTTTTCCGCGGTATTCTGTGTTTCCCATAAACGAAGCGATTTGCGCAAAGACGCGGTTACTGGTTCCGGAGTCACCTTCCTGCGAACGGTCGCCCAAAAAGGCATCAGCTTCATCAATCATAACTCCCACAGGAGCCATGGCAACAAGAATATTTAAAACCCTTTCCAGATTAGATTCTGTTTCGCCCTGCCACTTTGTACGGAAGTTACGGAATTTAACCATTGGGATTCCAATTTCTCCTGCAAATGCGTTAACCATAAAACTTTTACCGGTTCCTACAGGACCGGCAATCAAATAACCCATTGGCAGCACATCGGGTCTTCCCTTCTTTATTGCCTTAGCGGCATTCATAAACCGTTTTTTAACAAAATCGTGCCCCGACACATGCGAAAGATCATAAGATGTTTCCATGAACTCCAAAAGCCCGCCTGCTTCGTTTTCGATAATTTCTTTTTTCTTTAGCCGCATAAACTCAAGCGATAACGGTTCGTCTTTTTCGTAACTTTCCGCAGCCAGACGATTAAGATTCATAAGATTAAGACCCGATGTAATCGCAGCCAGTTTATCCGGAGACAAACCGCGGTCAAGCAAAAGTTTTCCTTCTTTTTCCTTTGAACGTAAAACACTTTCTCTTATTTTTGCATCCGGAAACGGCACACTTATTTTTACAGTTGCCGGAGAACTTGTCAGGCGCGATGATATATCGCCAAGGTTCTCGGTTAACAGAATAATAGAAATATCGCCATTATTAAACTTGGGATCCGTCGCCCAGCGGCTGAATGTTACCATGCAGTAGCGATCTGTGTCGGAAAGACGGATTAGATCCCCTGCAGGAACAATTTGTTCGGCAAAATCAACAATAAAAACCATGCGGCATTTATTTTTTTTATCTTTTGGTATTCTGGAAAGGAAATATTTTTCCAGATACGGAAAACTAATTTTTGGATCGTTTGATAAAAAGTCGCCTTTATCAACATCCTGGCTTGTTGCAAGCCCTGACGCTGCGGTTAGATATTCCTGCTCCATCTGCGGTTCGCAGAATGTTACGCCGTTAGAAAGATCGTAATAAGAAATAATATCCCTGTTGCCGAATAAAATATCGGAAATATAATCCTGTACCCTGGTAAAGGTAAATTCGCCTTCTTTTCTTTCGTGCGGAAGAATATCCCGGATATTACCATGCAATATGTAAAGATTCGCTGTCTTTGAACCGTATTTGTTTGCAAGCTCCTGCGCCCACACAGGCAGGATCTTTATATATTCATTACTTCTGTAAATATATTGATCTGGCATTATTCCCCCCCGCTTAATAATACCAAAAAAAAACGGAAGTGAACACTCCCGTTTTATGTAAAAGCCTTATCTTTTAGGCAGCAACTGGGAAAGATAATTGGATAGTAAAACCTTATATTCTTCGTTTATTTTGCGTTCTGCCGACATAAATGCGCGATTTTCCGCCTCTGAAACAGTGGTATGCCCTTCCCTGTTGCTGAAATTATACGGTAAAACTACAGACCTTGTGGTTGTGTCGGTAAGGTTTGCATCAAGTTCCATTCTGACAAATCTATTGGGATTATTGGGATTGTCAACAGGAGAAATGACAACATCAACATTTAAAATATAACGTGAATTGGTTCCGCCGCTTCTAAAACCAAGATCGGAAAATGCTTTTGCAAATGCGCCCTGGATTCTTCCGGATCTGTCATTTCTTACAACTACGTTTATTGGAATTGCTCTTATAATATTCTGCGCTTCCTGCCTGAATTCATTTCCTCTTGGAAGACCAGTAACTGGAGAATCCAAAACACTTAAAACATTTCCGTAAGTTATATTAACATCTGCGATAACTGCAGCAAACTGGAACCTTGAATAGCCTTCGAAAGAATTTTTTTCCGCATCGCTCATAGTAGTAAGGCTTTTAACAAGAGCGCTGTTTGCCTGAACCATTTCTGTATAAATTCGAATTGTTCTTGCTCTGTCCATAACAGCTACAGCATGAAAGACAGGATTTCTGGATCTTGTATCCTGCCATATTTCTCTTATTTCTACTCCTATAAGAGAATCTATAGAAGAAGAAAATCTCATATTTTCCTGTACATTAAGAGTTTCAGACCAGCCTGCGGATGCCCCATTCCTGACAAATTCCTGATAAGAATGGGAAATATTTTGATCAACCTGAATCTGCTGGCCAAATAACGCAACGATCCTTGCAATTGCGTTTCTTTCTGCCTGTTCTCGGTTTTGCCCCTCTCCTCTTTCCGCAAGAAATTGACTTTTATTATAAACCGATTCCAGATTACTAACCCATGCCGGCGGAGTTCTGCCTGCACTTACAACCTGTGCAGATAAATTAGCAGCTATCAAACATAATAAACAAACACCAATTACAATAAATTTTGACTTAAACATAAATTAACGCTCCTTTTTTAATATAATATATTATTCAGACTTTCTGGCAATTGCCAAAGTCCATATTGTTTTCGCTCTTGGATCGACCCATGTATCAAGAATATAAAACCCGTTTAAAGTGCCGTATGAATAAGTAATGTTGTCGTTAGTTGTTTTATATCCGAACAAACTGCCTGTTTCCTGGTACAGCATATCACTGCTTCTGGAAACAGTATTTATATTTCTTATAATTGCAAAAACTGCATTTTTAGATGAGTTAGCATATGTATCGGCAATAGAAGAAAAACGATTGGAAAAACCTATGCCTGTTTCGTAACCGTTTATTTTAAAATCAGGATTTGTTACCCAATCCGGTTTATTATCCTGTCCGCTGTAAACCGGACGATAATTCACAGAACCAGGAAGCGAAGACGGATAAACAACCCGGATAAAAAAAGTATTATCTATTTCCATCGTGTCGGAATCAACATCAAACTGAAACGTATCAATATATTGATGAGATCCTGCTTCGTCATAAAACAGAGAAGTAAAAGTGTTATGCGAATAATCAAATGCCCCGGAACCTAAATTATTTTCCATGGCATATTCGCCGGAAACCCTGTGGAACATTGAGACCCGTTTTGCAGCGTCTTCCAGAGCATACTGCAATGTATCTTTTGGATTTGATCTTCTTCCGGCAGCGCCAATAAAAACAAGCCCGTTACCGGATGGGGATGTATTAAAAAAAGCAGTTTCTGAATTTCCGGAAGCGGTCGAAAACGCAGGCACGCCAGCGCAGGCCGTAAAATAAACCAAACACGATAAAATTAAACTGCGTATAATAATTGTCATCCGGATTTCCAAAAAAGATAAAAATAAACCAACAACCCCATTGGTAAAAAATGAGGCTGTTGGCTTTTGTTAACTAAAATTAGTTATCTACACGTAAAGGTCTTTCGTTCTTTGCAAGCTGAGCATCGAGCATATCAAGAGCCTGCTGTGCCTTAAACTGAGCAAATGCTGCTTCCTGATTTCCCATGATACTTGCAATCTGGCCTTTTGCATCGGATTTCTTCATTTCTACGAGGAACCACCATGTTCCATCCGGAGCCTGCCAGCGCTGAATTGGTCTTGCGCCTGAAACGTCCATATTGGTAATCTGGCGGCTAACATCTTCCTGTAAGGAAGAATTGGCCTGGTTGTTAACATTACCAGCATCAAGGTTATAGTCGGTAAACATTGCCTGAACTTTTGTGTTCATCTGACGGGCAATAGCGACTCTGGCTCTTGCTTCCGCTGTGGTCATGGACATCTGCATGGATGACTGTCTTGCGGTTCCAATACCCCAAAGAGCATCTTCCGGCGGGAAATCATTCAACCACGGAGGGGTGTTTGCCGGACCGGTTGCAACGGCTGCTGCTGTGGTACCACAGGCTGCAAGCACGATAATCGATAAAATAAAAAGAATTGATAAAGCTTTTTTCATTTGAAAAACTCCTTAATTTGATATACGAAGGCATACACCTTCATATGCTAATATACCGCAAACC
>Ga0123356_10003404_pt1 | contig 16675 bp, 16 predicted proteins | sample TergutEmb28metaG_2_FD_92546 | JGI IMG/M metagenome (GOLD analysis project Ga0123356, IMG submission 92546) | Embiratermes neotenicus P3 segment gut microbial communities from Petit-Saut dam, French Guiana - Emb289 P3 | ecosystem: Host-associated > Arthropoda: Insects > Digestive system > Gut ...
AAGTGCCAAACGATATAAAAGAGATAGAGTTTGATGAGGTTTGGCGTTTTGTTGGTTCAAAAAAAACAAGCTTTGGGTCCTTAGAGCAATTGATCGCGGTACACGGAAAACTATTGCCTGGGTCTTGGGTGGACGAAATACTGTAACATTTAAACGACTCTACCAAAAAGTTAAGCACTTAAAAACTGTATTTTTTATACTGGTGATTGGGGTGCGTTTGCTAAAGTTTTGTCAAGGGGTGTCATGTTGTGGGTAAGGTTCATACGGTAGATATTAACGTGGTAATAGTAATACGTGTTATCGTTTTGGGTGGTTTACTGGGTGTGCTAAGGTTGTTTTGCATAGTCTATGCATGGTTGATTTGACTTTGCGTGTTTGGCGCGCCGTTGCCACCGCCGATGGGTTCAATCAGCTGCAAAACACAGTGATAGATATATTTAGGTTAACACTCTCGTGAAAAGCTAACCGTATATCCACATGTAAAGCGTAGTTGATCTGTCTATAAGCCACGAAGGATGTATTCAACTACGAACGCATAAATGACTACTCCGGTAAAAATTAGTCCGAGCAGTAGTGTGATGAATTTGGTGAGATCTTTACTTAGAAACTTTGCTGTTGTATACTCTGCAATAATGTTTGCAACAAATGACCCGCTAAACATGATGAAGACGATTCCGATAATTGGTGTAATATCCATTTAGGTTCCTCCGTTTTGAGCTTTGGCTATGATGGCTGCGTCACCGTTACTGAAAACGACACTGCTCTTGCTTAACACATCGTTAACGGGAAAGTGAATAACGTTGAGTGGCCCTTGCCATAAGCCGAAGTGAAGATTATAGTAGTCGAGAAGGAAATATGTGCCTGTAGTGTTATTTGGAGGCTCTTCGCTATAGTCTAGCCCCATTCTATACGAAGAATAGAACCATCCATTCGTGAAACCTGCCCAGTATGTTTCATTTTCGATAATGTGTTGATCCAACCAAGCGGATGCTCCATACATAGTTGGCCAGATGATGTTTTGATTTATAGCGGTCTCTGGGTTAACTGTTTCTGTGGGCTGATACAGCAGGTATCGTTGATAGCTCGGAACAACCATGTTCATCGGGACATTAATAACCAAAAACATCAAAGGAAGGGCTACAGCTAAACCTTTGAATACTTTCTTTTTTGATGTTGCGAGCTTTGCGCAGAAAACCAGAATGCTTAGAGCAATAAATGTAGCAAAGAATGGTGATCCCATGCTAATTACGCGATCTAAGAATAACCCTAACATTGCTTTGCCAAGAACGACCCATACGGCCAAAAAGCCCAGCATAACTAGTCCCCCTATGACCCAGGGCATATGGACCGGTTTTTTATCGTATCTAAAAATCAGATATAGCAACCCAATTGGTATTAGAATCATGGATAGATCAAACCAGAAACCAATCACGGGTCCGGCGGGGTTGTTGAAGAACCATGAGGATGTTGGTGTGGTGGCGGAGACTGCACCTGGGGTGGCACGTATTTGCGAGGTAACTAGGTAAATTTCGTTATGAATATCAATTAGGAATGGGAAGCTGTTGGTGAAGTAAATCCAAAAGAGACTAAAGCCTACGAAAAATATCATGATTTGGCTGCTGATAACCTGTTGGACCCCTTTGAAACCAGATACTTTAAACAGTGAAGATAGCTGTCGTGGAAATCGGCTGATTGCTGCACACAACAAAAAGATACCTGCAAAGACTATGACACTCCAGTAGTCCATCGTGTAGTGGGTGACTACTAAACCTACTATGGAGAGAACGGCTAAAGTCATATTTGCAAGGCTATCTTTGCCTTTGTAGGCTCTGACTAGAGCATAGATCGTTAGGATAAGGAATAGTTCGGCGACTCCTTGTCGGATTAAAAAGTTGAGTAGATTAAAATTGTAGTAGAACTGGATAAAAACTAAGGCTGAGAGAGCTGCTAATCTGATGTCGCCAAAAATCTCGCGTACTGTTTGGAAGAGTGCCAGAGGTATCAGGGCTAGTACTGCGCGAAAAACCCATTGAAAGAGTGGTATCAAGTTTAGGCTCGTTATTTTGGAGACGATGGCGGGGTACAGTGAAATTGAGGCGGCAGTGAAATATCGATCGCCGATTGCTGCTCTTCCTATAGACCATGTACTAGTCGTCATCGTAACTTTGGAAGAAGTGTACTCCCATACTATGTCAGAGCCTTGCAGAATGTTGAACCGGATGTCGTAGATCGTCATCAAAAAAAGTGAAGTGATAAACACGACAAAGAAGAAGGGTGCTTTATGGTATGTGACAGTTAGGAAGGATAGGGCGTTTCCCACCGCAAGAATAATCGAGCCCTCGACAAGGAGGACTACGGAGGCTCCGTTCTCCACGTTTCGCAAGTAGAAAACAAGTGCTATTATACCTATTGTGGTGAGGACTATGGATAAAACTGAGAGAAATCGGAGTTTTTCAGGTTTATCCATCATTCAAGCTTCCTCCCGAAATGATTAATGCTATTTCTGAGTCACCGTTACAGTATATTTAGGTTGTTAATAAGAAGGGTTATTTTACCCCTTTCAGCTTACACCGCTTTGCATACTGAGACCTCTCTGCAGTAGGCCAAGTGATTTTACTTGCAAACTCGAGGGCCTGACCTGTTTGAGAAGCGAAACAGACTACACGCATCCTAATATCAAAAACGTTCACTTTATTGGTGTGTAAAACTCGCGTAAATCTTGTTTATCCTCTCGGAGATATTTTCCCACGAAAAATCCGCCAAGGTGGCTTTCATTTTTTTCTTATTTCTAATTTTAGCAAAATCGGCCTTGCTATAATACCACAAAACGCCTCTTTCGATCTCCTCGGGGTTAGCTGGATTGACCAGTATTGCAAAACGGCTGTCTTCAAACTGTTTGGCGACTTCTTGGGCACCGCCTACTCTTGTGCAAACTACCGGCTTTCCAACGCTTAGCGCTTCAAGCAATGTTAAGGCGAAGGTTTCAAAAAGTGAGGGCAGCACAAACACATCGCAAATCGCATAATAGCTGGGAAGCTTTTGCGCTGGCACATAGCCTATAAATTTTACTATGTCACACAGCCCCATTTGGTCTACCTGCCTTTTAAGCGCCGATTCTTCTTCACCGCGTCCACAAATCAAGACGGCTATGTTGGGTATATGTTTCTTGAGGGAAACCGATGCTTGAATGAGATATTTGATGCCTTTTTGGACAGATAACCGTCCGATTGATAGTACAACGAACTTGTCTTCCAATTCCAAACGTTTCTTTAACTCCGAAGCATCCAGTAGAGGACTAAACCGTCCGATATCCACTCCGTTAGGGATAAACACTGCGTCAGCATGATACTCATCAAGCCAGTTCTTCTGAATCGCTGGGCTAACTGCAATGAATTTATCGACGTTGGGTGCTAAGCGCTGTATTAACCTACGATCAATGTGTTTGGCCAAGTTGTTGTGTAGGGTGCAAAATACTTTTACTCCACTGACTTTTTTTGTTATGACTGCTGATACCAACAGTGATGCATAACCGCCATTATGCAGATGCACAACATCATATTTGCCCCTTAGTAAATCAATTGTAACTGCGGGGATTGATAGAAAACTGTAGACCCACAAAGCTCTGGTGTAGATCACGTTCAAGACTTTAGATCTTGGGGATTGAATCCAATGTGAGTCACTCAATAACTCGCCGCGAGTTAGGCTCCGCTTTTTGGGGTTACCGTATAGTTGGATGAAGTCAACGGTATGTCCTTTTCTAACAAAGTTTTTTGATATTTCGTAGGCGTGAATTTCTCCCCCACCGTAGAATAGTGGATTTTCTAGAACCATAGCGATTTTCAATTCAAGCCGCCCACTGGTGTCCTACAGAGTTCCCGATAAACTTCTAGATGTTCAGAGGCCGTTTTCTTCCAAGAATAATGCTCCGCAGCAACTCCGCGGCCAACCAACCCCATCGTAACTCTCAACGATTGGTTCTGCAAAAGCCCAACAATCTCGTCTGCCAAAATATCTGGATTATCGTTGACGACGATACCTCCCCCATAAGTGTCTACTAACTTGGCGATCTCTGGTGCATAGGGCGTCGTTACTATGGGTTTACCGCATGCCCACGCCTCAAGGTACGCCATCCCAAAGCCTTCGCCTCGGGTTGGAAGCACAAACAGATCACACAATGAATAATACTGCGGCAGAGCTGACCTTGGAGTGTTTCCAACGAAAATCACTTGCTCATGGATACCCTTTTTTTGGCACAAGCTTTCTAAGTGCTTCCGTTCTGAACCTGAACCCACGAGGATGAATTTAACGTTTGGAACCGCTTTCAAAACTTTTGGAGCTGCCTCAAGGAGAGTGTCGAGCCCCTTTATTTTTTCCAATCTGCACACCGACAAAACTGTGAAATCCTTTTTGACTGTGATTGCATCTTGGAGTTTTGAATTTTGATCTTTTGTGTTAAACTCTTCCACGTCGACTCCTGGCGAAATGATTCGTGTCTTTGAACTAAGGCTGGACACATTGATGGAGCTTAGTGCAAGCCGTTTAAACAAATCTGAATTAACAATGACTCTGTTTGCGTTGCGGAGAACAAATGATCTGCAAATGTTTCCCAGCAACGAAAAGGCTGCTGTTGTCTCCACAAGTTCCGCGGCATGCCAAGTGATAACCACTGGAACGTGGAGCACCTTGCCCACTAATACAGCAGCTAGGCCTTCACCATACGGATCGTGTCCATGAATAATGTTTGGTCGTTGTTTGAGTTTTAGAAACGCCAAAGCAAATTTTCCGGCAACCATAACGTACCGTGCTATACTGCCCTTTTGGCGGATTAACTCTACTAAATGTAGCTCGACAGTTCGCGAAGACATAACCTCAGAATTAGCGGCTTTTGCTCCGTTAGCTACCACAAGAACGTTGTTGCCCAATTTTTGTAATTCCGTTGCTTGGTAGTATGCGAAGTATTCTTCGCCGCCTATGGCATAGGGTGGAAAACCCGGCGAGAAGATAGCGATGTCCGTTTACTTTACCTGCCTCTTGCTGTATATTCCCGAATAATACACGTAGGCAGAAGCCCAATTAAAGCTGCCCATTAGCAGGGTGGGCAGCGCCAAGATGTCTTCGGCGCGGCGACGCACACGGAGTAACTTGTAGGTTTCTCTTACCGCCCTGGAAATCATAATCATAGGGGCATAGATTATTACCATTTTGGGTTCCATGGGTAATCTGCCAAAGATGTATTTGTTACAGGTTTGCGCTTTAAAATGCGCTGCACCCATTTTCTGTTCTTTAGTCAAGTAAGCTCTCAACGTCATCGTGGGGGTTATGCCAAAATGGGTTACTTTGGCTGCAGGTTCAAAGATTATTTGGTAGTTTCGATCGGTTATTGCTCTGCTGAGCATGAAGTCCTCATACATATCTAGAGTGCACTCGAAGCCTTTTGCTTGGTGGAGTACCTTTCGTTTGTAGCTGGCGTTGCAAGTGGGGATGTGGTACATGGGTTTCTTTGGTAGTTTCGGGTCGAATTCAGCAAAGTTGTCGTAGTGTGAGAGTATGGCGGGGAAGCTGCTTTTTTCGATGTCGGGGTTGACGACCGAGCCACCCACAGCGCCAACTGTTGGATCTTCATGGGCTTTGGCATGGATTGAGAGCCAATCCTTGGCGGCTACACAGTCGGCATCGATGAATGCGATAAGATCGCCTTGTGCATGGGCTATTCCGATGTTTCGTGCGTATCCTCTGCCGCGTGTTGTGTCCACGATTAGCTTTGAACATAATCCTTTGCATGCATCGGCTGTTCTGTCTGTAGAGCCTCCGTCGACAACGATTACTTCGCACTTATTTTTGGGGTAATCAAGCCCTTGAATGGAGTTTAGACAGGCGCCGACTGTATCGGCCATATTGTATACTACCACAACAATCGAAGCAAACGGGTATTTTTCGGCTGAATCCAATATGTGTCCTTCTTTTCTTTTGGTTAATTGCCGATCGGGTCGAAGGTGCCTTCTTTATCGCCTCTAAGGAAACTGGTGAACCCTTGTATGATTCCTGTGATCCAAGCTATTCCTCGTTTGCCTTGAAGCAGTAGTAGTGGTGCCACAAATGGGAGCACTAAGTAAAATATGCGGATTACTGGCTGTGTTTTAGTCAATGAGATAGCTTGGTAGAGGCCAGTAACTGTTCTCGTTTTATACTGTGATTCTTCTTTTAGGGTGCTTGTTTTTTTGGTTTCTATCCATGCTTCATCACAGAAGAGAACCTTATAACCTAATTCAGCTGCTTTAAACGTAATGTAGTTGTCTTCTGTTTTGCATGCTGGAATGGGTAGGATTTGGTGAAACACATTTTTATTGATCAGCATTAGATCGCCGCTTGACGTAATGGGCATAATTTTTCTAATGCGATCCATTAGCGCATAGAAATTGCGTTGAGGGCCATCGGCAACCTTGATTTTACAGAAAACAATCCCCGCTTTAGTTTCGACCATTTTTTGCAGGGCGTTGTTAAAGTTGTAGATTTTGTTGTCCACGTCATTTAAGCACACGATTTTAGTGTTTTTATTCACCAATGTTACGGCATAGTTTATAGCGTCGAATTTTCCCTTCTTTTCGCGGTAAAATACTTTTGGGTATGTGAATTTTTCAGCGCAGATAATTGCGTATGGGACTCCTAATTTTTCGAGTTCGGATGCTTTTTCTTTCGCACCCGTTTTTGTTCTTGCGCAGACGATGAAGAAGATGTCGGATTTTTTAATCGGCCACATTTCATTTGACTCGCTGTAGAATGTTTTGTTAGATTCGATTGAGGAGAAAAGCGGAGCTCGAATTGGTATTTGATAGTTTCCATGCGGTTTTTCTTAGTAGGGGTTGGTGAAGGCTTCGTATGATTAAATTTGGTAGGGCTCCTTTCGATATGAGTCCTCTTAGCCGTCCTTGGTTGTCAGATGTCCATCTGGTCATGAATGGCAGGGCCGTCATGAAGTCGATGGTGCTTACCTTTTTATTGAAAAAGTCTTTTATGGTTTCGTTGAGTGCGTAGATGCTAGGATACAGTTTTCGATATTGGGCGTTATAGGAGGTTTTGACTATGTAACCTCGGTCTCTATATTGAATTGCCATGCTGTATGCAATGGGTTGATCGTTTAGTTCAAGGAACCTGACGTAGCGTTTAAAATCTGGAAAAGACCTCGTGGCTGAGTTCGATGCTGCCCACAGCATGAGTAAATCTTCATCGAATAACAGGTTATTTTGGCTGCGCCACTTCTGCTTCCAACTGTGCTTCTCGATTTCACTGATCTTTTGCAAGGTCTCTTCCTCATTTTTTAACCCCTCATATGGAACAATTCTCCATGAACCATGTTTGTTGAGTTTAGTTTCTATCTTTTTGAAGTGATGACGAAATTTGGCTCCCTGTCGTTTTTCAAATTTACTCCACTCGTTATCAACTGAAATGAGGTAATGGTTCAAATTGGCATTTTCTTCAAGTTGCAACCGCAATTTTTTATTCTTTGATACAGCGGCCAGAAGATCCCGATTTGAAGAGTTTTCAGGTATATCGAGCATTAAAAAATTGTAGTGGGCATTAAAGATGACTTCCACAGATTTTTGCATGCAGACTTCTCTATAAGCGTTATCAAAAATAAAATCGGGGGAGAATGCGTAGCTAAAGAGCCATTCGGCAAAGCGGAGATTCAATTTTAACTTCAGAGGGGCCAAACCCACAATGTTGCTATCTGCTCTAAAGACCAAAATCAGTGGCATGTGTTCTTTGGATCTTTCCATTGTTTTCATGGTTTCTTTTATAAAAGCGCTAAGCATGAACGGGTTTGTTGTGTTCTTCCGAACAAAAGCATCGAGGTCTGGTTGTATTTCAACGATTTTTTCCGGTTCGGAAATGGTGTGCATTGTAAGTTTGGTCATAGTTTTGCCTTTTGATTGTTCGTTGTCTTTTTTTGGCTTATTCGTTTTTTAGTTGCATCTCTGGTTTTTAGAGCATGCTCATATTGTTCGTATAAATAGTACTTTGCGTTTTTTTTAATAACCCTGATTTCTGAATTTGTTCGGTAAGTTCGCGTGATGTGGCTCTTGTATGGCTCATCACCCCTCAACAGGTCCATCTCGACAAATTCTCTTTTGATACAGTCATCCATCAAAAAGTACATCGATAGATTTCCAACCGCGTAAGTGGCATATTTGGGATCAAACCCCGTGAGATAACCGTAGAGCGTTTGTTCATAGTTAAATCCGTAGAGGCCCGCTACGATTTCTCCGTTTAATTTGAGGAATTGCAGGCTTAGGCAACTGTTTTTATCCAGTAGATCTGCAAGCGCTAAATGGAACGCTCTAATGTTTTCATTCGCTAAAGCGTAGGGTACCCCCAGTGGCACCCACCGCATTTCATGCACCTTGACAAAAAGTTTCATCGCCTCTTGCGCGGTATACCCGAATTCCCGGTAACTCTTGAACTGTACTGAAAAATCCCTGTTAAGTTTTCTAATATGACGATTTAGCGTCTGTTGCGTTTTTTTGTCCAGTTCACTGGTTAGGGCTTGAAATGTTTGGGGCAGTGGTATGTATGGGCAGATGCTACATTGGCGTTGCTTTATTGAAAAAGAAAATTTCTTGTCAGAGAGTGTTTCTTTGATGGCCGAGGTCGTGGAACTGGTTTCTCTTAGTTCTCGTAATTCGATGAAGTCCCAGTCAGGAAAGGCATACTGTAGATATTTGAAAATTTCTTTTAAGCACTCTTTTTCTTGTTCAGTTATGATAAAGTTGCTGTAATCTGATTCAGGTGACCCTATAAACTCGATCTTTCGCACAGTTTGTAGTTTCATGATCTTGGTTGCTGTTCGCATGAGCGGCGCAATAGCGATGACTCTGCCGGCGTCTTCAAGCGTTAATAGCAGTAGCTCTTTGTTTTTGCCAAAAAATTCCCACCAAGTCGATAGCCATTCCCACGTTAGGAAGGGATTGTTGTCGTGGCATCGTTTTAGGCAGGAATTCCATATGGGTTGGAGTTCGTTGAAGCTATTCGCTTGGTGTATTCTCATAGGTTGACCCTTGCTTAGTTCGCTATGACTGATTTGTAGATTGTATGGATCTTGCTTGAAATTTTGCGCATATCAAAGCAGTTTTGAATTTTTGTGTTTGCAGCTGCACCAAGTTGTCGCCTTAGTTTGTCGTCTTTGTAGAGTTGGGTTATTAGCTGGGATATTTTTGCTGGATTGTGCATGGGAATGATGAAGCCGTTTTTGCTGTCTGAGATTATTCTGGGCACTTCTCCTACGGCGGTGGCGATAACTGGTTGTTTCATGGCCATTGCCTCGATGACAACAAGTCCAAATCCCTCATTATAAGATGGGAATATCGTGACGTCGCTATCTGCATAGAGTTGGGGCATCAGATGGATGGGCCTGCCGTCGATGAATTTGAAAACTTTGTATAGGTTGTGAGAGGCGATTTCTTGTTTTAATCTTGAAATGAATGCTGCGTCTTGATAGCCGGGTGTAAAGTTGATGCCGTTTATGAGTATAAATTGGAGGTCATGTAGGCCCTGTTTGTTTACCAAGATGTCGGCTGCTTTAACTATGTCTAGGATGCCTTTTGCTTCAACAAGTCTTGAGGGGCAAAGGATTGTAAATGGTCGATTTATCTGATTTTTCCTGTAGTGATCGGAGTTGAATATGTCGAGGTCGACGCCATTTGGTATGTAGTGAACCTGCTTTTTTAGGGCTTCTGATAGTAGCTGGCAGCTTTTTGTGTTGTTTGAGATAACGGCGACGCACTTTTTTGCTTCATTAACGTATTTGTTTATGTTGGTGGGGGTAATTTGTTCGTGAAATGTTATGATAATTGGTTTGCCTTTGATGTGTTCCCAGCCTTTGAATTTTATACCTGTCTCGATTTTTCGGATGGATGGTTCGAATCCGCGTGTGAGGCCCTGTATGTGGATCAGGTCGAAGTTTTTTTTGAGTTTGTTTAGGTAGAAGATGTCAGCTGATTGTTGTATTGCAAATATGAAGTGGTATTTTATTCCGGTATCAGATGCGGCTGCATAGAAGCGGTTTCTTTGAATTGAGTATTGCGAATAGGCGGGGTTGGGGTAGTGGCCATAGCTGTAGAGCGAAACGTTGACGGTTTGTTCTGAGAGGAACTTTGCTAGTGAAGATGTGTATGTTTCTGTGCCGCCCCAATGAGGATAAAAGCTTTGTGCCAGTATGAGTGTTCGCATTTCTTGATCCTGCTGTTTTTGGGGTGGCTGGTTATTTGAGGAAAAAATGTTGAAACTGGGTTGAAATAAATTGTGGTTTGTAGTTGAAGTGTTCTTGAACCCATAGTACGCTGTCTAAGTACATTTGGTTAACAAGGTTTATGTCGGGTGTGAGCGGTTTTGCATTTTTAAAGGGTGGTGTAACATCGATTACGCCGATTTTTTTGAGCGTCTTTATATGGTCAATGAAGCGGGTGAAGTCTTTGATTTGGGCTTTTTCTTCTTGTGGATTTCGTTCTTTTACTCTGATGAGTTCGGGAGGGTTGCCTTGGAAATAGATGGAGTCCCAGTGTTCTTGGTTAGCGATTGTTGTTGGGTGTAGTAGTAGTACGATGGCAGAGCTGGGCAGGCTTTTGCGGATCGATCTCGATAGTGTTCTTAGGTTAAAGGGGTATCCATCTGGTGGGCAGAGCACGGTGGGGAACGGATAAAACTGTATTTTTTTGAATTTGAATGGTCCTGTTTTTAGGCGGGTTGAAAAGTCGTGTTGGATTCCAAGTTTGCCAAGTGCCTCTATTATGGGGGGTGACCAGCCAAATCCAGGTGCTCGAAATGAAGTTATGATTTTTTTTGGGAAAAGTTTTTTGAGTGATAGTAAGCCGCCTGGGCCTAGAATTTTTCCGGTTATGGGTGAGATGCGTGATGTTTCTCGTGTTAGGGCGGTTTGGATTGCTTGGTCGTAGTTTTCTATGTCGGTGTATTCGATGATTAGGGGTCTTACTGAGTGGGCTGAGGAGTGGTAGCCTATTTCATGGTTTTCTAGGGTGTTGACTATTTCGGGATAAGTGTTGAGTTTATCTGCTACGTGACCTGTTATGAAGAATAGGCCTTTGAGTTGTGCGGTGTCTAGGATGTTGATGATTTGTTTTAGGACTGAGAAGGCTTTTTCGTTGATGAAGTCTTCGATGTCAAATGTTAGGTAGAGGTCTGGCATAGGCTTCCTTTAGGTATGGGTGCGTTATTTGTTAGTGCAAAGTTATTACTATTCAATCCCTTCCTGCTGGAAGTGGATGAGAATAGTTTGAGCTGAATGGCTATAGGGTGAAGTGTTGACCTCACATAGATGTGGTTACTGTTTAAATTTGTTTGCTGAGTCGCTATTTGGTGGGGACGGGTTCGTTTCTTTTGGGTTTTGGGGCTCAAAATCTTGTTGGTGGTATAGTATAGTGTCTGGTAATGTGTTGTAGTGGTGTTTTTCGGTAAAAAACTTCTGGGTATATGCATAACTTTACTTGTACACGTTTGCGGTTATATATTTTGCACTTTCAATATATATTCGTCCATAAACATAATGCTAACACATGTTTACGTAATAACAAAGTTTAAGTGCATCTATACCGATAGCGAAGTGAAGCACAAACGCTTCAGGAGAGCACAAACATGACAGACCCCCTACTCATAGTAGCTATTATACTCCCCATAGCAATCATCATATACGTACTTCTAACCTCACTACGCATAGTCAGACCCACGGAGAGAGGATTAGTCGAACGCCTCGGTAGATACCACCGTTTCGTGCAGGCAGGTATAACTCTGCTTGTGCCCTTCGTTGACCGCATCATCAAAGTCAACATCACCGAACGCATGACACCCGTACAGCGCCAAGACGTAATCACTCGAGACAAAGTATTCATGGCCGTAGATGCAGTGGTCTTCTACAAAGTCCGACCTGACGAAGCATCCGTAAAAGCCTCACAATACTTCGTCAACAACTACGAATCACAAATAGACACTCTCGCACGCACCGTTCTCAGAGACATCATCGGCGGCATGGACATGGCCGTAGCCAACACCTCCCGACCAACCATCAACGCCAAACTCAAAGAAGCACTCGACGAACAAACCAAAGACTGGGGCATAGAAATCGTCCGTGCTGAAATCAAAGACCTCGAACCCCCACGAGGCCTAATGAGTTCCATGGAATCAGTACTAAAAGCTGACAATGAGCGTCAAGCCGCCGAAAAAACCGCCATTGCACAAGCAACACTAGCCAGCGGCGAAAAAAACGCAGCTATCCAACGCGCCGAAGGACAAAAACAAGCAGCCATACTACAAGCCGAAGGCCAAAAAACCGCCACCATCGCTATCGCCGAAGGTGACGCCGAAGCAACCCGATTACGTAACGAAGCCCTAACAACCTACTTCAAAGACAGCGCCATCACATTCAAACAACTCGAAACCATAACCGCATCATTACAAGACAACACAAAAATCATCGTACCAGAAGGCAAAGCAATCTCACTGATACTAAACGAACAAGAAAACCTCGCCAAAGCTTCCATAATCCCCATACCACAACCAACACAGTCAACCAAACCAACAAGCAAATAGCGCATTAATTTAGCCGTTCACACCTCTTGATGTGAACGAAATCCTCTATCATTTTTTCATGTTCAAACGCCAAAGGCGTAGGCAACGTGTCCAAACTAAAAATTCGTATTTCTTGGATCTCACTGTCCTGCTTCTTGAGCTCACCGCTGGTTTCCATAACAAAACATGTAGGATAGTATTCATAGTCCACATCATCTTTCCTTCCACGCTCAACATATTCACCAACCACTCCTACAATTCTTGACTCAAGCCCAGTCTCTTCCTTAACTTCTCGAACGACAGTTTGTTCAATGTTTTCACCTGGATCCATTCGACCACCGGGCAGCGCCCAATAACCGACAAATGGTGGGGTATTACGTTTAATCAACAGAATTCTGTTGTCGGGGTAAGTTATTATTGCCGTTGAGGTTTTACCAGTGTATTTCTTCACAGCCAATCTTCCTACGAGGTTATTTTAAGTCGCCAGTTAATCAAAAGTGAAGCAACAAATATAGCAATTCCTACAAAAACAACCATTGGACCCGGAAAAGGTAGATTCAAATCGACAAAGTTCCAAAGCAGAATACCCACAGATGCTGCGATGACACCAAAAACGGTGCTCAAAAGCGAATAACGCCTCATATGAGCGCTAAGACTTTTGGCGGCGATGGCAGGAACTATAACAAGGAATCCGACGAGAAGAGTTCCCACAATCTGAATACCTATGGCGACAACGACAGAAACCAAAAAGAGGTAGAGCAGATTAGTTCTTGCAACGTTAATACCTTTGGAAACCGCCAAATCCTCGGATATCATCGCTAAAACTAATTTGTCATAGATAACTTTTGTCAACACAATTGCAACAACACAAACTAATGCAGCCACACCGGCACTTAGCAAAGTTACCTGAGAAATATCCCCAAAAAGCGCTACCTCCAACGCCTCGAGCTCATCTTCATATAAAAGTATGCCCAAAGCCAAAGCTAATGTAAACATGGCACCGACGAGGGCCTCAAACGAGATTTTAGTGGTACGCTGAATCTGCCATATTATCACCGCTGTTACAAATAGAAATGCGAAAGCACCTATGTATGGGTTAAAATTAAAGATCATGCCTAACGCCAAACCAGGTAACGCTACATGTGAGAGGGCGTCGCCGACAAGTGCCATTTTCTCTAGTACCATAAGTGACCCCAAGTAGCCTGCAGCAGCCCCCACAAAGATTGATAAGAACAGACTGTAGAAGAACGTGACATCAGGCATGCGGTGAGGTGTCTCCTCTTATGGTTTCTACACATACAGGTTCGCCGTAGATTTGTTGCTGGATGTCGTGTCTGACTATGTCCGCGGATGGTCCACAGAACGTGACGTATTTGTTGATGGCTAAGAGGGCATCAGTGTATTCCTGTACAATGTGGATGTTGTGGGTGATCAGGAATATGGTGATTTTTTGTTGTTTTTTAATCTCGTTTAATAACAGGTATATGGGCTCCTCGCTGTCCATATCCACGCCAGTGGTGGGTTCATCGAGCAGGAGGACGTTGGGGTTGTCAATTAATGCCCAGGCAATCAGAACACGACGCAGCTGTCCCCCTGAGAGGACGCACAGACGCTTGTTTTGTATGCTCTTATCTGTTAACCGGACTTTATTCAATACGTTCTCTACATTCGCTCCGTTTCCAATGGAGAGAAACTCCCTGACAGTTAGCGGGACATCTGAGACCGTTACGTATTGGGGGACATAGCCAATTTTGGTTTTCTCCATCCACTCGACTGTGCCCGTGTGTGGAACACGGTTTAATAGCGTTCGGAAAAGTACTGTTTTGCCCGCACCATTGGGCCCTAGAACAGCAAGTGTGGTGCCTTTTTTCACATTAAAGCTAATATGCTCTATCAGGCTTTGATTCTGCAACTTGACACAGAGGTTAGAAACCCGCAATATGTCACCATTATCATCCGCCATGACAACCACAATTTTGTTGCCCTAAATAAATATAAGGCGCAAATAGTAACTCGGGTGAAGTACAAAAAGTTTTTGACACAGCTAACCGCTATGTCCAAGGGTATCAAGCAAATCGGTAGTTTCCCTCTCAGATAGCCACCCATGATGCTTGAGGAAGACCAAACCATGCTCAACGTCGGTGCAAAACGTGCGGTTTTTTAGTAGATCATTTTTTTCGCTAAGGCTCCAGAGTTGGCTCTCCAAACTGCTGTTTTGGTTGGCTACTGTTTCAACTTTGGTGATGAGCGTAGCGATGGGTTTGGAACGTGGCGTTAGCAGGTTCCCAATTTTATTGAAACCAAAAGCCTGTTTTAGTTTGGTCGAGAAATCCACCGAGTTGACTGCTGAGGGCGCAATGCAGAGGTAGCGTCTAGCTAATCCTGCCTCGTAGCAGACCGCATAGAATGGCACGTAGATCAAGCTGGGCCCTTTTAGTTGAGGGTTACCTATGCCTAAATTGTCAAAATCATAATTGACGGTTTGTCGCAGCTCGATACAACGGGCTAAGCCGTCGGCTACAGGTTTCTCCATCGCCTGTAACCTGTTGCTTTCTGTCCTAAAAGCAGCTGCCTTCTGTTTCTGTTGGGCCTCAAGGTCAAGGAGAGGCTGACGGCGAAGCTTTATTCCTGCATCCCACTCAAAGTTTAGGTTGGCTATTTCGTTGCTTCTTTGTTTGTCCACCTTTTTGATTCTGCATTCTATTCTTTTGAGTTCCTTTTTTAGTCCCGAGAGTTCTTTTCGGGCGGTTTTTACTTTTGCCTTCCAGCGTGTCTCATAGATTTTGTGCCCTTGTTTGCCCTGCAACTTTGCGCCATGTTCGTACTCTTTGATTTTGTTTTCGGTTGTATCGATGGATCGATCCGTTTTGGTTTTTTGTTTTTGAAGACTCTCTAATTCGCTATCGAAGCTTGTGGTTAGATCTTTGATCTTGTGTTGATATTCCTTGTTTAGTTTTGCGATTTGGGGGTTAACGAGTTCCTCTTGGGCTTTGATTTTTGCGGTGATTTCCTCAGTGGCTGCGGCGGCATCAAAGTCAATTTCGGTTATGTATTGGCCTGTAATTCTTTTTATGCTACGAAGGCATGTGACGAGTTTTTCTTTCTCTGTATGTAACTTGGTCTGGAGTTTCTCCAAATCTGCAATCTGTGATGCAACAACTGATTCCTCAAGCAGGGGTATCAGCAATGCAGCGGGCTCAGTTAACTCGGTGGCCTCTTTGCGGTAAACGCTAAAATCTTCCTTAAAATCAGTGTCCCAGATCAACCCGTTCATAGGGTACTGCTTGGTTTGTGGAGGATGATCAAAGTAGCTGCCGTGGTCTGATAGAAATGTTAGGTACTTCTCGCGGGGGAGTTCATTAGCCTCTAAACAATCCAAAAAGGTTTTTGCAGACGTACTCTCAACATAGGACACATTATGGGTGGCGCTGCCTAAACCGTCAAAGATTAGCGCTGAGTTGTTCATAGGAAAAAGCCATAGTGGATACCCCAGTTTAGCAATAAACGCTAAAGCTTCTGGGCTTTGTCTCCCAAACAATCCACCGCTTCTATTGCGTTGGGCCTCAGCAACTGTGAATACTGCTGCTGCCTCGACTACGGGTTCACTACGTCTATGCCCTGAGAAAGGTAACATGTAACGTTTTACCGTGGAGGTTAACATTTGTGGTCAATAAAGTTATAAAGGTCTTGGTTTTTTAGGCTTTGGGACAAAATTCTACGTCTCTTTAGTCAGAGCCTTTTCATCCTCAGCCGACAACACAATATCCCAAACCCACACCACAGCATTGTACTGATCTAAAAAATCCACCTGATTTAAAAAATCCACAACCACCCCCAAATCAACCCCCACACAACAACCCCACGAATAAACCCCATATTAAGTATATCCACAAGCAGACCCCGACATGATATTGTACTTGCCATCATGATTGGTAGTGTCTTGACCATAAAATTTCTGCACAAACCGATTTAGAACAGTTAGAGTGCTGGTTAGGTTTTTTGAGAGTCTTCATCGATAGATAGATAAGGTGTGACGTCTTGTATGATTAGGGTATTGTCATGCTAGCGTGTAAAAAGTGCTTATCTGAAAACATTGTAAAAA
>Ga0123356_10003405_pt1 | contig 16673 bp, 14 predicted proteins | sample TergutEmb28metaG_2_FD_92546 | JGI IMG/M metagenome (GOLD analysis project Ga0123356, IMG submission 92546) | Embiratermes neotenicus P3 segment gut microbial communities from Petit-Saut dam, French Guiana - Emb289 P3 | ecosystem: Host-associated > Arthropoda: Insects > Digestive system > Gut ...
CGCGTTGAATACGATTTTCGGCGAGCCGTTTAGTTTAAGCGAACTGCTTAAACTCGGCGCGGAAATAGGCTCTGATGTACCTTTTCTAATCCACGGCGGCTTCGCGCTTTGTACAGGGCGCGGAACAGAAATCGCGGAGGTTTTGCCGCCTCTTGACTGCACGTTTGTAATAGTCAAGCCAGAATTTGAGTGTTCATCGAAAGAGGCTTACGCGTTATATGCGGCAAATCCTATTCCGCCGCGGTCGGGCGTGGGAGCCCGACCCTACAATATTTTTGAAAAACTGTACAATAACCCCGAAATTGCCAAAATTAAACGGGAATTAACGGCGCTCGGCGCGTTGTCGGCAGGCATGACAGGCAGCGGAAGCGCGGTTTTCGGCATGTTTGAAAACCTTGAAAAAGCAAAAAAGGCTTTTTTGGGCTTAAATTACACCGAGAAATTCATTGCGCGCCCCTTGACAAAGCATATTAATTTATAGTATAATTATTAGGCAAACGTAGGGGCTATTAGCAATAACCCGTAAAAATCCCGCAAGAGAAAGCAGGTGTGTTATGGTTGTTTTAAGTAACCATCTCGGCAGTATAGGCATGTCCAAGCGGTTTTTCACCGCTTTAATCGGCGACGCGCTGACCGACTGCTTCGGCGTGGTCGGAACAAACGCGGGCGGTGTGCGGCAAAATATTTTTGAGTTTCTGCCGTTTTTAAAGCGCGGAAAATATCCCGACAAGGGCGTAAGCATTAAGGTGCGTGACGATAACACTAACGGTCAAGCCGTTAGTGCAATTTTCATAGATTTGCACATTACCGTGCTGTACGGCGTAAACGTCGCTTCAATCGTGAAAAGTATTCAGCATAAGGTGACTTACGTCGTTGAGGAACAGACGGGATTAAAGGTCGGGCGCGTCAGTGTTTATGTTGACGCTATAAAATCTAATTAATTTCGGGGGACAAGGCTTTGACAATCAGCGGAAAAATGTTGAAAAGCGCGGTAATTTCCGGCGCGAATAACATCATCAACAATAAAGTCACGGTTGACGAAATGAACGTCTTTCCCGTGCCGGACGGCGACACAGGGACTAATATGTCCGCGACGATTAAAAACGCGCTCGCCGAGCTTCATCTTCTTCCCGACGACGCGCAAATCGGCGTAGTCGCGGACAAAACGGCGTCAGCGATGCTCAGAGGCGCGAGAGGAAACTCGGGCGTTATATTATCACTGCTGTTCAGAGGGCTCTCAAAAGGACTCGCAGGTAAGAGTGAAGCTGATTTGACAGAGTTTTTCAACGCCATGAAAATGGGAGTAGACGCGGCTTATAAATCGGTTATGAAGCCGACAGAGGGCACCATTCTGACAGTCGCGAGGGAAGCCGTGGATGCGGCGCTCGATAAAGCTGAAAAAGGCGGCAATCTTGAGGAAGTTCTTGAAGCTCTGCTGACAGAAGCCGAAGCGTCACTTGAGCGCACACCGGAGCTTTTGGAAGTTTTGAAAAAAGCCGGCGTTGTGGACGCGGGCGGCATGGGATATGTTTATATACTTAAAGGCATGGCACAAGCATTAACAGGCGGTGGAATTATTGAACAAGCGGCGGCTTCCGAAAGCTCGGAGCAGGCTGTTACGAATAAAGCGGGCTCGTTTGACATGGACATAGAGTTTACCTACTGCACAGAGTACTTAGTGCTCAAAAAACCGGACATAAAAGAATCTCTGCTTCTCCGCGCACATCTTGAAACCATAGGCGACAGCGTGGTTGTGGTGGACGACGATGAAATTATAAAAGTTCACGTTCATACCGAAAATCCGGGCAACGCGCTTGAAGCGGGGCTTAAATTCGGCGCACTGACTAATATAAAAATCGAGAACATGAGGGAACAGCACAAGCAGGAGGCAGTCAAAGCCGAGCTTCAAAAACAACGCTCGCTCAAGCCTGAGCGCCCCGATAAAAAATACGGCTTCGTGGCTGTGGCGAACGGCGCAGGAATCGAAGGTTTATTTAAAGACTTGGGCGTCGATTGCATAGTCCGCGGCGGGCAGACTCAGAACCCGTCCACGGAAGATATTCTCGAAGCTATTCTCGCTACGCCCGCGCATAACGTCTTTGTGCTCCCGAATAATAAAAATATAATTATGGCGGCGGAACAGGCTGTGAAGCTTGCCGACAGAAACGTAATAGTTTTACAGTCGCGGACTATTCCGCAAGGCTTATCGGCTATGCTCTGCTTTGACGAAACTATAGGAATCAGCGAAAACTCGGTAGCAATGACTAAGGCTTTGGACAAGGTCGGAACGGGCGCGGTGACTTACGCGGCGCGGGACAGCCTTTTCGAGGGTAAGAAAATCAAGTCCGGCGATATTATCGCAATGGAAAACGGTAAGCTTGCCTTCACTGAAAAAGATGTTTCAAAGGCATTGGTAAAACTTACCCGCAGAATGATTAAAGGCGACACGACATATATCACGGTGCTTTACGGCTCGGACGTAACCGACGAGGAAGCGGAAAACACCTTTGAAACACTGCGCGGCAAGGTCAGCGACGATATTGAAATCGGCTTGGTGAGCGGCGGTCAGCCGATTTATTACTATATAATTTCGGTGGAATAATATGAAAAAAATCTTAGTTTGCGAGGACGAGGACGCTATACGCGACTTTGTTGTAATTAATTTAAAACGAGCCGATTATGAAGTCGTGGACGTTAATTCGGGCGAGAAAGCGCTGGCAGAATTTAAAAAGGCGCAGAACTCCGCTGACGAAAGCGTCCGCCCGTTTGATGTCGCGCTGCTTGACATTATGATGCCGGGGATTGACGGTACGGAGGTCTGCAAGCAGATTCGTGAAGAGAGCAATTCTATAGGTATAATAATGCTGTCGGCAAAGAGTCAGGAAATGGACAAAATAACCTGTCTTACTATAGGCGCGGACGATTACGTGACAAAGCCGTTTTCGCCGTCTGAGCTTGTAGCGAGGGTAGACGCGATTTACCGCCGCGTAAGCTTAAACGCTTCTTCCGGCGCTAACGGCAAGGAGCTTACTTCCGGGCCTTTCTCGGTTAATACCAAGAGCAGGGTCATTATGAAAGACGGCGAAATTGTTGACCTTACGCAAGTGGAATACCAGATTATGGAATATTTCATCAAGAACAGCGGCGTCGCGCTTGACAGAAAGAGCATTTTGGTGCATATTTGGGGTGAGGGGTATTTCGGCGATGATAAAATCGTAGACGTAAATATACGCAGGCTTCGTATGAAAGTAGAAAATGACCCCTCCTCGCCGGTTTATATTCAAACCGTGTGGGGATACGGATACAAATGGACGACGGACAATTAACAATTGACAATTGACAATTGACAATGTACAATTTGCGTAGGGGCGCGCAGTGCGCGTCCGGTTATAAGGATTGAAAATGGCGAGAAAAAGTATTGCAACCCGGTGGTTTATTAACAGCTTCAGCGTTGTCGCGGTTTTTCTGCTGATTGTAAACGTGAGTGTTTATTTCGCGCTTCGCAGTTATTACTACGGCGCAGTTCGGCAGTATCTCGGCACACAAGCGAATATAGTTCACGGTATTCTGTCATACATGGAGGACTACGCGCCGGAAATGCGCCGCTCCATAGAAGAGTTCGATAAGAAAAATCACATGGAGCTTATGGCAATTACCGCGGACGGCAGGATTGACCTGACCTCCGGCGGCTTCTCCCCCGAAAAAGCGCACGAAATGCCCGACTACGAAAGAGCAAGGGCTTCCGACAGCAGAATAGCCGAATATGTCGGCTTCCTGCCTAATTCCGAGCGATACATGGCAGTGACGGTTATGCTCTCGGGTGAGGTTTATGACGCGATTAGGGTAGTTACCTCCCTTGACAGGGTAGATACGCAAATCTATACCTCGACGCTTATTATAGCGGTGCTGAGCGCAGGAGTAATGCTGTTCGTATTGTTTCTCGGAATGTATTTTATCAGGTCTATTGTGTCACCGCTCAGGCAGGTGGGGGATTCCGCCAAGAAGCTTGCCGCGGGGGACTTCTCCGACCGTGTTGAGGTAAAAAAGAAAAACGACGAAATCGGCGAGCTTTGTTTGATATTTAATTCAATGGCAGATGACTTGGAAAACTCAGAGAAAATAAAAAACGATTTTATTTCCTCGGTTTCGCATGAATTACGCACGCCTTTAACGGCAATCCGCGGCTGGAGCGAAACAATACTTGAGGGCGGAAAAGAAGACGAATCGTTTGAAAAAGGCATGAGAGTAATAACCTCCGAAACCTCGCGCCTGTCGGAAATGGTTGAGGATTTGCTTGATTTCTCGAAGTTGCAGAGCGGGCGGTTAAAGCTTCAAAAGTATAACATGGACGTGCTTGCTGAGCTTGCTGACGCTGTTTCAGTTTACGCAGAGAAAGCGAAAAAAGAGCAAATTGAATTAACCTACAATGAGCCGGATTTCACTGCGCTGATTTACGGCGACAAGAACAGAATCAGGCAGGTTTTCATAAATATTATCGACAACGCTGTTAAATATTCCGGCGCAAGTGAAAACGGCGCGGTTAATGTAGAAGCAAAAATAGCCGAATCCTATGAAACCAAGCTGATAATCAGTATCAGCGACAACGGTTGCGGGATTTCAGCGCGGGATATACCGAAGGTGAAAACAAGATTTTTCAAAGCGAATAATTCCGTGCGCGGCTCAGGAATAGGGCTGGCTGTAGCCGATGAAATAATAATGATGCACGAGGGAACGCTTATTGTAGAGAGCGAGCAGGGCAAAGGCACTACAGTAAAAATAACACTACCATGTAGGGGCGCGCATTGCGCGTCCGGTTCGGAGAACTAATGAGCGATAAAGCAGTAAAACAAGTCAAAATCGGCGGGCAGGCGCTTTTCGACGGCATAATGATGCGCGGCGAGAAAAAAGCCGCAATGGCTGTCCGCAAAAAAGACGGTTCTATACATGTCGAAGAATGGGTCTTGAAGCCAAAAAAATGGTATCAGAAAGTTTTGTTTATCCGCGGTGTTTTTAACTTTATATTGCAAATGCGCGACGGCTATAAATACATGATGAAGTCTGCGGAAATTTCCGGCGCGTTTGACGAGGACGAGGAACCGACGAGCAAGTTCGAGAAATGGCTCATGGAAAAACTCGGCGACAAGCTTATGACCATCATAATGGTACTCGGCGTTGTGCTCGGCGTTGCGCTGGCGCTGTTGCTCTTCATGTTTGTGCCGACTTGGATTTTCACAGGAGTTACCCTGATTTTCTCAGACGCCGACATAACGGCGTGGCGCTCATTCTTCGAGGGTGTAATAAAAATTACGATTTTCATTGTTTATCTGTGCCTGACTTCGCTGATGAAAGACGTCCGAAAAACTTTTGAATACCACGGCGCGGAACACAAGACGATTTTCGCGCATGAAATGGGCGCAGAGCTTGACGTCGAAACCGTAAAAACGCACAGGCGTTTTCACCCGCGCTGCGGGACGAGTTTTATTTTTCTGACGCTTGCGATTTCTATTCTATTTTATTCGATTCTGCCGATTAACAGCGAGATTTTCGTTGAAGCCTTCGGCGTAAATAAGTTCGTCGCGGACTGTATCCGCACGGTTTTGAAGTTAGCATTTCTGCCGGTTTTAGTCGGGATTTCCTACGAACTCTTAAAGCTCGCGGGACGGTACGACAAAAATATAATCATGCGGATTATTTCCGCGCCCGGGCTTGGAATCCAGCGCCTGACAACCAAAGAACCCGACGACGGGCAATTAGAAATAGCAATTGCGGCGTTTTTGCCGGTGCTTCCCGAAGACCACCCCGCTCCTGCGGTGCAGGGCGACCACGCAGGGTCGCCCCTACCTCACGCGGAGGGGAATACCGATGAATCAGAATGAATTAAAATGGCTAACCGAGTATGCCGAAAAAAGCGGAGAAAACTTAGAAAAGCTTATTAGGCGCAGGGAAAACGGCGAGCCTTTGCAGTATATTTTAGGCGAGTGGGAGTTTTACGGATATACTTTTAAAGTCGGAAAAGGCGTGCTGATTCCCCGCCCGGAAACCGAGTTTCTTGTAGATTTGGCGAAAGAGTATTGTGTCAGAGGCGCGCCTGTTTTTGACTTATGTTCGGGGTCGGGTTGCGTAGGAATATCAATCGCGAAAGAAACACTATGCAGCAATGTCATTGCGGTCGAAAAATCACCTGCCGCGATAAAATATTTAAGAGAAAATATCAAATTAAATAAAGTTGAAAAAAAAGTTAATGTGATTGAGTGTAATGTGTTAAACCGAAAAAAATTGAACAGTATGGTAAAATACAATTCTTTTACTTCGTCAATTGTAATAAACCCACCATATTTGTCAAAATCAGATATGGACTCTTTGCAAAAAGAAGTCACGCACGAACCCAAAGAGGCGTTGTATGGCGGCGAAGACGGTTTGGATTTTTACCGTAACTTTTTCGATAAATGGAACGTGCGTTATAACCCACTGTTTGCCTGTGAAGTCGGCGACGGGCAGGCGCAGGCAGTCTGTGAAATAATGGAAAATAAAGGTTTAAAGCCCAAAATATTAAAAGATTACTCGGGAATTGAGCGAATAATTTACACAATAAGAGGAGATTAAAAATGCCTAAAAAAGAAGCCGCAAAAAAAACTATTAACACAAGCACAGGCTCCGACGAAAAGCAAAAAGCCCTGCAAACCGCCATTGCGCATATTGAAAAACAATTCGGGGCGGGCGCAGTCATGTACATGAGCGGTGAACACAGCAAAATGAACGTGGAATCGCTCCCGACAGGCAGTCTGACGCTCGACATAGCCCTCGGAATCGGCGGGCTTCCAAAAGGCAGAATCACCGAAATTTACGGGCCGGAGAGCGGCGGGAAAACTACAGTGTCACTGCACGCGGTTGCAGAAGCGCAGAAAGCCGGAGGCATTGCGGCGTTCATCGACGTGGAACACGCACTTGACCCTGTGTACGCGGCGGCACTCGGCGTTGATATAGACCAGCTCATAGTTTCCCAGCCGGACACGGGCGAGCAGGCGCTCGAAATAATAGAAGCGCTGACACGTTCGGGGGCGGTTGACATAATCGTACTTGACAGCGTGGCGGCGATGACCACCAAAGCTGAAATAGAGGGCGAAATGGGAAGCGCAATCGTGGGTATGCAGGCGCGGCTTATGTCCTCGTCGCTCAGAAAACTTACGAGTGTAATTTCAAAAACTAATACAGTAGCGATTTTTATAAATCAAATCCGCGAGAAAATCGGTGGTTACGGAAACCCCGAAACTACGCCCGGCGGACGCGCTCTGAAGTTCTACGCATCGGTCAGAATCGAAGTCCGCAAGGGCGAACCCATAAAAGACGGCACGGATATGATTGGCGCACGGACAAAGTGCAAGGTAGTGAAAAACAAGGTCGCGCCGCCGTTTAAGTCCTGCGAGTTCGACATGATTTTCGGCAAAGGGATTTCCAAGGACGGCGAGATTTTAGACATCGCGACAGAAACCGGCGTGACGAGAAAGAGCGGCGCGTGGTTTTATTACGGCGATGAACGCTTGGGACAGGGGCGCGAAAACGCCAAAGAGTTTCTCTCGCAGAACCCCGACGTAATGAGCGAAATCGAGCAGAAAGTCCGCGACGCGGTAGCAAATGCAGGGGGCGACGTCACCGGCGTCCCGCCAAATTCCGCAGACACCGATGTAGGGGGCGACGTCCCCGACGCCCCGATTGAATCCAAAAAAACTAAAAAGAAAACCGTCATAGTGGAAGCTGACGATAATTTTGAAGAATTTTCGCCTGACGAATTGTAGGCTTGCAATATAATCACAGAAGCAGGAGGGTTGACCAATGGAAAAAATGGAAAAGTTACAAGCGGCAATTTCTTCTTTGGAAGCGAGAATCAAAGCCGCCAATGAATACCTTCGCGAGGAGGAGCAACGAGCGGAGGAAGAAGGCTTTGCTGTTAATTCACTGGATGATTACAACAGAATAAAGTCACAGCTTCCCGTGGCTAAAGAAAAGCTCCGTTCGCTTATCGCTGAGCTTAATGAGCTGCACGTTGCGGACGATGAGCCTTATGCTAAACCTGCGCCCACGCCCGTATCGGAAGCCCCTGTAGGGAACGACGCCCCCGGCGTTCCGGACGCCCCGTATGAAGAACCTTCCATAGTCACCACGCCTATGGAGGAAAGCGCAACCGCCGGACACACCGCCATTCTCGGCATATCTGCGGAATCGCTGACCAAGCGCGGTTTTGCGTTTTTGGAAGATTCCGAGTGGGCAAAGGCGGGCGAAAAATTCGATAACGCGCTTGACATTAACCCTGAGTATGCGCGGGCATATATCGGCTTGCTTTGCGTTGAGCTGAAAGCCACCTGCGAGGCGAATATGGCAAATCAGGATATTGTTCTGACTGAGAAATCCAACTTCAATAAAGCACTGCGTTATGCCAGTGACGACTATAAAACCGCGCTTGAATCCTTTAACCGTATAATTGTAAACCGCCATAAACAAAGGGAAGAAGCCCTGCGGCGTCAGGAAGAAGAAGAAAAGCGTCAGGAAGCAGAGGAAGAACGCAGGCTTGCGGAAAAGCGTCGTAAGCTTGAGGAAGACGCGCGCTTAAAAGAAGAAGAAAAGAAAAAAGCAGAAGAAGAACTAAAGAAAAAGGAAAAAGAACAGCGCGAACTGCAAGCCGAGCAAAGGCGCGCCGAAATAAAACTCAAGGAAGCGGAAGAACAGCGCCTAATCGAAGAAGAACAGGAATACCGCAAGAATCAAAGAGAGTGGCAGAAAAAAGGTCTGTGCTACTACTGCGGAGGCAAGCTGTCGCTCCTGAAAAAATGCGCCGACTGCGGAAAAAAGAGCTAATTAATGGGACTTAGCAACGACTTTGACAAAGCTAAAACCCATGCTCTGAAAATTCTTTCCTATCGCGACCACAGCGGCGGCGAGATTCTGAAAAAGCTCGGTAAGTTTTACGACATTGAAACCTGCGAAAAAGCCCTTGAATGGCTTCGTGAGCTTGGCTATCAGGACGACGAAAAATATGCCGAGAAGATTGCCGCTGTTTTAATCGAGAGTAAGCACTACGGCGTAAGAAAAGCCCGCTGGGAAATGAAGCAGAAAGGCTTGTCCGACGAGGTAATTAACGCTGTATTGGAGCATTATGACGAGGAAATAATCATAGAAATAATAGCGGGAATAATCGAGCGGAAATACGCGGATTTTCTTGACGATTGGCAGGGTATTAAAAAAACCACCGACGCGCTTGCCCGCCGCGGGTATGATTATGATGATATAAAGGTAGCGATTGCAAAATGCAAAACAACGCAAAAATAGGCATAGTTTCGCTCGGCTGTCCGAAGAACCAGTGCGACGCGGAATTAATGCTTGAAAAAATAGTGAGTGCGGGCTTCGGTTTGGTTTCAGAACCGGGGCTTGCAGACGTTGTAATCATAAATACCTGCGGGTTTATTCAAAGCGCGAAAGAGGAAGCAATCGCCGAAATACTTGAAGCCGTAGCGCGGAAAGATGACGGCATAAATAAAAAAATCATCGTCACCGGCTGTCTGCCCCAGCGCTACAAAGAGCAGATGGAGAGCGAATTTCCTGAGGTTGACGCAATTTTAGGAATCGGCAAAAATGACGATATAGTTGAAACTATTAATTCGGTGCTTTTAGACAAAAAAGTCTGCGCTTTTACCGAGCCGGAAGCCCTCAATATGGAGGGAAAACGCCTGCTTTCGACGCTTCCGCATTACGCCTATTTGCGAATCGCCGATGGCTGTGACAATAATTGTTCCTATTGTGCGATTCCGCTGATTCGCGGAAAATACCGCTCGAGAAAGCTCGAAAATATAGTCGCGGAAGCGCGGGAATTAGCTGAAAAAGGCGTGCGAGAACTCATTATAATTTCGCAGGATACGACCAATTACGGCGCGGATATGTGCGGGAAATACACTCTTTCGGAATTGTTGAACCGCCTGTGCGAAATTGAGGAAATTAAGTGGATTCGTTTACTTTACTGCTATCCCGACAAGGTTACGAACGAGCTTATTCAGACGATGAAAAAGCAAGAAAAAATCTTAAAATATATTGAAATGCCTATTCAGCACTGCAACGAAGAAATCCTCAGTGCAATGAACCGCAAAGGTAACGAGCAGACTTTATGGGACTTGATTGCAAAACTGCGGAATGAAATTCGCGGAATAGTAATCCGCACGACTGTAATCGCCGGCTTCCCGGGTGAGAGCGAGGAGCAGTTCACCGAGCTTGCGGAGTTTCTGAACAACGTGCGGTTTGAGCGTTTGGGCTGTTTTGCGTATTCCGAAGAAGAAGATACAAAGGCGGCAGGGTTTGAACAAGTAGACGAAAAAGAGCGCAGTCACCGCGCCGAAATCATAAGCGAACAGCAGGAAATCCGAATGGGCGAGTTTTACGCCGAACTTGTTAATCGCGAGTTTGAGGTAGTTGTCGAGGGCTACGACAGATATTTTGAGATGTACTTCGGGCGGTCATATATGTACGCTCCCGAAATAGACGGAATGATTTATTTCAAAGGCAAAGACTTAAAAACTTCCGACTTTGTGAATGTTAAAATTACTGATGTAATCGACAATAATCTGATTGGAGAAGCGATATGAATGTAGCGAACTGGCTGACGCTTTCGCGGATTGTTTTAATAATCCCGTTTGTTTATTTTTTATTGAATGATTATTATTTAATAGCTTTAATTATATTTGTTATCGCAAGTATTACCGACTGGCTTGACGGGTTTATTGCGCGTAAATTTAATATGATTACAGACCTTGGAAAGCTTTTAGACCCAATGGCTGATAAAATACTTGTAATCAGTGCATTAATTTGTTTTGCCGGGTATCGTGGAAATGATGGGATTTATTGGTTTCCGGCGTGGGTAGTGCCTGTAATTATAATTGTAGCTCGTGAATTTATTGTAACAGGATTTCGTATGGCTATACTTGAAAAAGACAATAAAGCCGTTATTGCTGCGGATATATGGGGAAAAATTAAAACCGCTTTCACTATGTTTACTATTATAGTAATATTAGCATTGTTAACTTTAGAAAAACATAGATTAATACTAAGCGCAACTCGATATTGGTTTAATATGCAAGGTTATGGCGAAGGATTCATCAGTGGCGAAAGATACCTTTCGCAAAATGTCGGTACAATACTGATATACATCTGCGCCACGCTGACAGTATTCAGTGGCATAACAATGATTTGGAAAAACAGGAAATTATTTACACAATAAAATGTAGGGGCGCGCACCGCGCGTCCGGAGGGAGAACAATGGACAGTAAATACGACTTTACAGCGATTGAAAAAAAGTGGCAGGATTATTGGGAGCTGAATCAAACCTTCCATGCCGAAATCGACCATAATAAACCTAAATTCTACGCGCTTATAGAATTTCCCTACCCGTCAGGGCAGGGCTTGCACGCGGGTCATCCGCGCCCCTATACCGCAATGGATATAATAGCGCGTAAAAGGCGTATGCAGGGCTATAACGTGCTGTTCCCCATCGGCTGGGACGCTTTCGGGCTGCCGACCGAAAACTTCGCCATAAAGAATCAAATCCACCCGAAAACAGTCACCGAAAACAACGTGAAAAAATTCACCGAGCAGTGCAAAAGCTTCGGCTGGTCTTTCGACTGGCAGCGTGAGGTAGATACCACAAACCCCGATTATTATAAATGGACGCAGTGGATATTTTTACAGCTTTTCAAGAACGGCTTAGCTTATAAAAAAGAAATGGCGGTCAACTGGTGCGTAGACTGTAAGGTCGTGCTTGCTAACGAAGAAGTCGTTAACGGCGAGTGCGAGCGGTGTCACGGTGAGGTTGTCCGCAGGGTAAAAAGCCAGTGGATGCTGAAAATTACCGAGTTCGCGCAGGAATTAATAGACGGGCTTGCCGATGTTGACTACCCAAGCCGCGTTACCGAGTCGCAAATCAACTGGATAGGACGCTCTACAGGCGCAGAAGTGGATTTTACCACAACAGAGGGCGATATTCTCCGCGTCTATACAACACGCCCTGATACCCTTTTCGGCTCGACCTATATGGTCATTGCCCCCGAGCATCCATACGTTGAAAAATGGGCTGACAAGCTTTCAAACATAGCGGAAATCCGCGATTACGCCGCCAAAGCGGCGCGCAAATCCGACTTAGACAGGAGCGAAAAGGCAAAAGAAAAATCCGGTATAAAGCTTCTCGGCGTCTGCGCTATTAACCCCGTGACCGAGAAAGAAATACCTATATTCGTGTCAGATTATGTGCTGATGAGCTACGGAACAGGCTCGATTATGGCTGTACCGGGACACGACCAGCGCGACTGGGAATTTGCGAAAATGTTTGACCTGCCGATTATCGAGGTTGTGTTGGGCGGTGACATTACAAAAGAAGCCTTTGTGCTTGACACTGATGAAGGCATTATGGTTAATTCCGGCTTTTTAGATAACCTCAGCGTCCCCGAAGCCAAGTCGACTATAAAAAAATGGCTCAAAGAAACCGGCAAAGGCGAAAAGAAAATTAATTATAAACTGCGTGACTGGGTTTTCTCGCGGCAGAGATACTGGGGCGAACCGATTCCGGTTGTCTGGTGTGAAAAATGCGGCTGTGTTGCCCTGCCTGAGAGCGAGCTTCCTTTAATGCTTCCCGAAGTTGACAACTACATGCCGACCGATACGGGTGAATCCCCGCTGGCTACCCTTGATGAGTTTATCAATACTACCTGTCCGACCTGCGGCGGTGCGGCAAGGCGGGAAACCGATACAATGCCGCAGTGGGCAGGCTCGTCGTGGTATTATTTACGATATGCCGACCCATTGAATAACGAAGAATTCGTGTCTAAAGAAGCGCTTGAATACTGGCTTCCTGTAGACTGGTACAACGGCGGCATGGAGCATACGACGCTTCATTTGCTTTATTCCCGCTTCTGGCATAAGTTCCTTTTCGGCATAGATAAGGTTAATACTCCCGAGCCGTATTTGAAGCGCACCGCCCACGGCATGATTCTGGGTGAAGACGGCTTCAAAATGTCAAAATCCTTAGGAAACACGGTTGACCCGAATGTGCTGATTCTTGAAACCGGCGCGGACAGCGTCCGCCTGTATGAAATGTTCATCGGTGACTTTGAAAAAACTGCAATCTGGAACACCGCGGGCGTTAAGGGCTGTAAGCGCTTCTTAGACCGCACATGGGGGCTTACCGCGCTTTTGAAAGACGGCGACGAATATTCCGAAAAGCTCAAAGGTTCTATGCACAGGACAATAAAAAAAGTCAGCGAGGATATTGAGGAATTAAAATTCAATACCGCAATCGCGGCGATGATGACGCTGATTAATGAAATTTATTCACTTGGCGAAATTAACCGAGCCGAGCTTAAAACCTTTTTAATCCTGCTGTCGCCTTTCGCGCCGCATTTGGCTTCCGAAATGTTTGAAAATCTGGGCTTCGGCTTAGTGTATGAGGAACAGTGGTCAGACTTCGACCCCGAGCTTTGCATGTTTGACGAAATAGAAATAGTGCTTCAGGTTAACGGTAAAATTAAAGACAGAATAATGATTGAAAGCGGCGCGGACAAGAACGTGCTGTTAAATGCCGCAAAAGCCAATGAAGCGCTCAGCGCGGCAATCGCCGGAAAAGAAATTGTAAAGGAAATAGTAGTGACAGATAAGCTTGTGAACATTGTGGTGAAATAAATGAGAAGAATCCTCGCGTTGTTATTAAGTGTAAGCCTGCTGACGGCATGTGCGCCGATTGAAGAACCGGTTATTTTAGAGCATCAGGCAGGAGGCGCCATCCTCAGTATTCCGCTTGAATCTGACGAGCAGACAGAACCGCCTGCGCCTGCCGTTCCCGTGCTAAACCCCTCACCCGCGAGAGTACAGCCGCCGCCCGCGCTTTACAGCGGCGGGGTGTATATGTATAACACAGAAACCGATACAGTAGTTTTCGCCAAGAACGAGCATGTAAAATACCCGCCGGCTTCTATAGCGAAAATAATGACCCTGCTTGTAGTTATGGATAATACAGACGACCTTAATTCGCCGGTGGAGGTTACGCGGGAGGCTTTCGCTGACTTTGACAACGGTGACCCTAATTTCGACGGCGCGGCAATCGCGGGAATTGAAGTCGGGCAAACCAACCTGTCCTACCTTGACTGCCTTTATGCCTTAATGTTACCGTCAGGCTGTGAAGCGGCGAACATACTCGCCTACAACGCGGGCGGGCGCAGTATTCCCTCCTTTATAGACATGATGAACGAGAAAGCGTTAGAACTCGGCTGTCTTAATACTAACTTCACCAACGCGAGCGGACTGTACGAGGAGAACTTTTATACCACTGCGTATGACATGTTTCTGATTACGAAATATACGCTTGACAAATATCCTATGTTCCGTGAAATATACGAAAAGCCTTTCCACCAAATGCCCGCAAATAAAGCATATCCCGAACCCTATCCCGCACGGAATGTAAATCAGGGCTTGCGTATACTGCACGATATGGACTTCGCCGTAGGGATTAAAATCGGCAGTATATATGAATATTTTCACGGCGGAGTACGCCTTGACGGTTTTATGACTTTAGCCTCAATTGCCGAGAAGAATGGCTTGACGTTTATAATAATTTCCCTTGACGCGGATTATTACAACGAAGAGGGAAAGTGGAGCGGGTATCATTACGAAGACCACGCGGTATTGTATGAATGGGCATATAAAACATTTGAAAAAAGCGGCTGATTTGAAAAAATCAGCCGCCCTTTTTTTGCCTTAAATATTACAAACCGGTTTCAAATAATTACAGCCCGATTACAAAACCTCGTCAAGTTATTACAGTTTGGAAACGCCGCGGTTACAATTTGGATATTCGCTTGACATGCGGGTTTACAGCGAATATACTGTAATCAGGGAAGGCGAAGTAGCCTTACTTTGAAAACTAAAAATAAAAATTAAAAGGAGAAATTTACCATGAAAAAATTAGCATTACTTATCACGATTATCGCTCTCGCTCTTACACTGGCGTTCACCCTCACCGGCTGTACCGAAGACAAACCGGTTGACACACCGCCCGTTGTAACCCCCCCCCCCATTGACGACATGGATGTTGATAACGACACAGATGTTGACGGTGACGAAATTGACGGAGATGAAACAGACGGCGATGAAGTTGACGGTGACGAAGTTGACGGTGATGAAGTTGACGGCGAAGACGGTGATGAAGAAAAAACCGACGAAGATGATGAAACCGATGATGATTCCGACAACGGCGACGAATAATAAAAAAGGCGGGGATTTAGTAAAATCCCCGCTGTTTCTATGCTGTATTTATTTCCGGTTCGGCATTTTTCGGGCAGACAGCGTCGTCTGCCCCTACTTTCTTTTTCAGCCGCTTCATAATCACAAAGTACGCAGGCACAAGCACCGCGTCCGCCAAAAGCCACGACAGCGGTCCCGCGAAGCAGGCGCCGTAAAAGCCGAACCTCCCCACAAGCAGAAATGCAACCGTGACCCGCCCCACAAGCTCGCAAACCCCCGCAGACATCGCCATAACACTGTAACCGAGCCCCTGTACGGCGTTGCGGAAAATAAAAAGTATACCTATTGTAAAGTAGCTCACGCCGAGTACACGAAGTTGGAACTGCACGTTGTCTAAAATATCGGCTTCTTCCGCGCCTATAAAAATCGTTGCTAAAGCCCTGCCGAAAAACCACAGAACCGCTCCCGACAAAACGCTGTAAATCATTTGTATGCCCATAGAAAGCCGCATACCTTGCTTGATTCTGTCAAGTTTCTTCGCACCGAGGTTCTGCCCGCAGAAGGTTGCCATAGTAAGTCCGAGCGCCTCCATAGGCTGAAATAACAACAGCGAAATCCTGTTGCCTGTCGTCAGCGAAGCAATCGCTATAGTCCCGAGCCCGTTAATAGCTCTTTGCAGAATAACGGCGCCGAATGCGGTTATTGAGAACTGCAAGCCCATCGGCAAACCCATAGAAAGCAATTTTTTCGAGTGCGCGGCAGAGAACTTCTTTTCCTCTTTTGTACAGCGCAGAATCGGATAGTTTCTTTTCACATAAATAAGGCAGAGGATGGCGGAAACGCTTTGCGCGATTACGGTTGCGAGCCCTATGTACTTTACATCCTCCAACTGATTCCAGCCGAAGCCGATAATAAAAAGCAGGTCGAGCCCCACATTCACAACCGAAGAAACAGCAAGAAAATACAGCGGCGATTTGCTGTCGCCAAGCGCCCGGAGCATACTCGCAAGTATATTAAACGCCATCGCCATCGGTATCCCACCGAATATGAAAATTATGTAGGAATACGACAGGTCGATAATGCTTTCAGGCACCGACATAAATTGCAATAACTGCCGCGCGAACAGCATTGTGAGCGTCGTCAGCACCACGGCGAAAACCACGCAAAGATAAACGGCGTTCGCCGCGAAACGCCGCATTTCCGTTAAATCGCTCGCCCCGAACCGCTGTGAAACAGGTATGCAGAAGCCTGCACAGATTCCGATAACAAAGCCGAGAACAAGAAAATTTAACGCGCCCGTCGTGCCTATTGCCGCGAGCGCCTCTTTACCGATAAAACGCCCTACTATTATAGTGTCCGCCATGTTGTAGAACTGCTGGAAAAAAATTCCCCACCAAAAGCGGAATCGC
>Ga0123356_10003408_pt1 | contig 16668 bp, 12 predicted proteins | sample TergutEmb28metaG_2_FD_92546 | JGI IMG/M metagenome (GOLD analysis project Ga0123356, IMG submission 92546) | Embiratermes neotenicus P3 segment gut microbial communities from Petit-Saut dam, French Guiana - Emb289 P3 | ecosystem: Host-associated > Arthropoda: Insects > Digestive system > Gut ...
ACGAATCCGCTCCATATATAATTCGCGTTTGATCATAATAACACCCTCCCTGGAATTATACGTAACACACGATAATATGACGACCCGTAGTGGAACGACACGATTATACACGACTATAAAAGATAATTCAAGCACTTTTACTATGTCAATACCAATAAACGGGCGAATTCGCTCCATATATAATTCGCGTTTGATCATATCAACAACCTCCCGGGATTATTGACAACAAATGTCACATTACTAACGCCTTCTGAAACAACACAATTATACACGACTATAATGGATAATTCAAGCGTATTTTCCATTTTTGTCGACTATAGTCGACACTCTGGCTATGCAACTATTAGAGTATACACTGTTTATCATCATTCATAACATATCACAACGCTTGCATTTACTGACTATTGTGATAAAATACAATCAAATGTCAACAATGGAGCAATCACAGATGAAAGACGAGTTAATAAGAAAAATAAACTCACGTGAGATCGTCGTTGGGGTCATCGGTCTTGGGTATGTCGGGCTTCCTCTTGCTGTTGAAAAAGCAAATGCAGGTTTTAAAACGATTGGGTTTGATATACAACAAAGGAAAGTCGACATGGTCAACAGGGGTGAGAACTATATCGGCGACGTTGTGACAACAGAGTTGGTTGGGCTTGTTGAAAAGGGGCTTATAAGTGCTACAACAGATTTTGCACAAGTTGCGGGGCTTGATTTTATCGCAATATGTGTGCCCACGCCGCTTGATGAGCATCAACAACCTGATATCTCTCATGTAAGGGATAGCACAGTGGAGATTGCCAAGCACTTAAAGAAAGGTGCAATAGTGGTTCTTGAGTCAACTACATATCCCGGAGCGACCGAGGAGCTTGTAAAGCCGATTCTGGAAGAGGGGTCAGGTCTTGTCTGCGGCACTGATTTCTATCTCGGATTCTCGCCCGAGCGTGTAGACCCCGGCAACCTTTTATATAACACAAAGAATACACCCAAAGTTGTAGGTGCCATCGGAGATGACGCACTTGAAGTCATTGCACATATGTATCGCACTGTTCTTGATGGTGATGTTTTTGAAGCGTCGTCACCTGTGGTTGCTGAAATGGAAAAACTGCTTGAAAACACATATCGTAATGTCAACATAGCATTAGTCAACGAGCTTGCACTGCTGTGCGACAAAATGGGGATCAACGTGTGGGAAGTCATAGATGCTGCAAAGACTAAGCCATACGGTTTTCAGGCATTCTATCCCGGTCCCGGTGTTGGTGGTCACTGTATCCCGCTCGACCCGTACTATCTCAGTTGGAAAGCTCGCGAGTACGACTTCCATACTACAATGATCGAAGCAGCAGCGAATATAAACGACCGTATGCCTGAATACTGTGCAGACAGAATTTCACGCATTCTCAACAAAAATAAAAAAGCACTTAATGGTTCAAAAGTACTTCTTCTCGGTGTTGCTTATAAACAGGAGATAGATGATTATCGCGAGAGTCCTGCTATAGACGTGATGAAGGAGCTTCAGGCAAGAGGTGCAGAGGTCAGCTATTACGACCCGTATATAGCAGAGTTTTCGTATAAAGGACTAAGCAAATGCAGTATTAAAGATATAAGTCCCGAAGCACTGAAACAGTTCGACATAATAGCCGTAACAACAGCGCATAAAAAAGTCGACTATGACCTAGTCGCATCCGCCGGAATCCCCGTTTTCGACACAAAAAACGCAATGAAACACATAAAGAATCGTGTCAACATCGAAGTATTATAAACCCTACTAAACCGCGTGAGAAACTCAGAAGTCTCTACTTCCTCACATCAGCGTTGATGTTTTCTACTTCTTCTGGCTAATAACACTATCACCAATGGTAGTGTTATTACTGTGTTAAAATGGAAAAATCTGTAGTCGGGACCGCATAGTAGCAGCATTGTCCCAAAATTATGAGCTAAACTTGGTATAAGCAAGAATAATGCTTTTGCACCCAAGTTACGATTTACGGAATATACGCCGGCAAGTATAAGCAGCAGCATATGTAATCCTAGTGTTGTTAGTATACGCGAAGGCGTTAAGAGGTTGATTGTCGGGAGTATATACTGGCTATATACATCCCGGCTTATATCTTTTATCGGCTGCATAGCCTCAACTTCGTCTTCAGTCCAAATAGTATCTTTTGCTCGTGTAGGGAATGATGCTTCATAGATCTCGTAATCCCAATCTAAAGGGTTCCACACAATACGAGTTAACTCGATCACTCCCAACAAGGACTCTTTTGGTGCGTTTATCATTGTACGCAAGGTCATAAAAAACAGCTCAGCAGGGGGGACTTTCGCAACTTCACGAGATGCCGAAGCGAGGAACTTTATCGAGTTATAGTTTCCAAACTCAAAGTGTTCTTCCCAGGTTTCATCATCAGCAATTTCACTTAAAAACTCTGCTGTTTGCTGATCTAGAGCTTCCGGTGTTATCGCTCTCACGCTGCCTAAAATTGTCATAGGCACTCCAACAGATTCGACATAGACCTGTGATGGATTTTGCCTGACGTTTGCCAGTGGATAAATAACATAAACTATACTAAATATAACGCATACACAAGCAGCGACTGTGAAATAAACATTCTTAGTCGCTTTTCTATAAAGTAAAATGAGAAGGATTGCCATCGGGATAGTGAAAAATATCCCGTTATGCCTAACGATCGAAGCAAGTGCTCCAATTATTGCTACTGCACCTACGTTGTACCATTTCATAAGCCATTTTCCGTCGGACAATACAATATTGACCATGTATATCGCAAGGCACAGCAATAGAACAGTAAAAGCAGTATCCTTCCATGCATATAAGAAAATGTCGCGCGTTGTGTTGGTTGATAATATAGTAATAATGAATGCGATCATCCATCCGGCTTTTATTCCCCACGCCTTAAGTGTTGCTGCCATATATCCTGACAACAAACTAAAGCAAAGTATCTGAAATGCGAGAAAAAATGCATATCTTGGCACAATGCGTGTAACAAGCCAGATGATCATCGTATGTATAACAGGATGCCAGTTATCAAAGTTGCCGGACTGTACCTGCGCCCATTGCCAGATGTTATCATCGCTGACTCCGCCGGGATAATGTGCAAGAAAGTTAATCATATAAACAACAAAGATGATCAGTGAACTTATAACGAAAACTTTCCACGAAAGTCTCAAACGTTCTTTGCTAAATGATATAAATATCTCGCCGTGTTTTACTAATAAAAGCTTAAATATCTGATATATAAAAACAAAGAGAACAAGTCCGCAAATTACCGCTATACTGAGCCTTGGCTCAAAAATGGCAAAATTGTGGAAAACAACTATTGCAGATAAATAGACAGAAAATAAAATATTGCAGATAAAGGCTCCGGTTTTCCGGATGCCTTTATCTTCATATGGCGAATATGCTTTTTTTGTAAAACTTTGATAGGAGTTTATCCACTCATTGACTTTTTTCTTCATGATACTCCTGCTCGGTATTTACGCTCCATATATTTTCTTTATCAGCTCTGCCACTGACTATGTTTGCAACTGTCTCAAATGCTGTAGCCATTGAATGATCCATATTATTATATCGATGCTGACCATTACGCCCAACACAGTAAATATTTCCTATTGAATCAATATGATCACGTACCTTATCAAACTCATCATATGTATCAAAGTACGCGGGATATGCCTTTTTCACACGTTCTCTGTGTGTCGCAAGAACATCTTTTGCAGATCCGATAACCCCGATTTTCACTAACTCATCCGTTGCAAACTTGATATACTCATCATCAGGCATTACCCAGGACCTATCTCCTTCATTACAGAAGTATTCAAGCCCGATCCATACATGATTTTCAAAGTCTTTGACCATATATGGCGACCAGTTGTTGAATATTTGAATGCGCCCTATCTCAACGGATTTATCTTGAACATAAATCCAACAGTCCGGTGTAATGTTTCCCACAGTTGGTGTTTTACTGTTGTTGCACAATCGGAACTTCTCAACATTTAATAATAACCCAACCGTTTGAAAATCGCGATAAGGTAAACCATTTGCGATTCGCTCTACGTCCTGTGGGACATTATCTAATGCAGTTATAAGGTCATTTACAGGCATTGATGATATAAGCACATCGCATGGATACTCGGAACCATCAGCACAAATGGCTTTTTGAGCTTGTCCGCTACTGTCACATTCGATTCGAATAACACACTTCCCTGTTAATACATCCCCGCCCATTTTTTTGATTTCATCCGCAGCAACGGTCCATAACTGACCCGGTCCGTACTTTGGGTATGTAAATTTCTCGATAAGTGAAGTTTCCACCTTACGGTTCTTGACGCGAAATATTTTACCAAAAATATCCTTTAGAACAGCTCTGATCGACAGACCTTTGACACGTTGTGCTCCCCATTCAGCGGAAATCTCACGCGGATGTCTTCCCCATAATTTTTCTGTATAGCTCTCAAAAAACATGGAATACAGTACTCTTCCAAAACGGTTTATATAGAAGTTCTCTAAGTTATCTTCCGGTAATTTTCTGAAAATAGTAGCAAGATAGCTGAAGCCTGCTCTGATAGTTGTAAAGAAACCCATGTTACGGATCGTTCTAAAATTTAGAGTTACGGGATAATCAAAAAACGAGTTATTATAGTAGATCCGGCTTACTCTCACTCGTTGCAGCAAAACAAGATCGTCTTTTTCCGGGTCGGCGCCACCTGGAGTCAGCTCTCTTTCTCGCTTAAGCAATATATCATCTCTTGACGGTTTACCTTGAGGTACAAAAAGACGAGCCCACCAGTCGGTTACACGCTTGTCCTTTGAAAAAAAGCGATGCCCTCCGATGTCCATATGATTTCCGTCAGCGTTTATTGTTCTTGAAATGCCGCCAAAATCACTGCTTTCTTCTAATACAGTCACATGATAGCCAACGTTTTGTGCAAGCAGTTCATAAGCAGCAGTCAATCCGGCAGGACCGGCACCGATAATAACAGCTTTTTTCATCCTTTTACCTCTTATCTTGAAAACTATCTTTTTTGTAAAGCCTTCTCAAATAATGCTCTCGATGACATTCTTATATTAAAAAGGCTTAACGAGTAAAGCTTGACACCATTTTTTATTATTAGATTTAGTGTTTTAAGAAACTTCTTTGCCCCGAACTTTGTTAATGCTTCATAAAGCAAAAACTGACCGGTCAAATCCAGTTTTCTGATTTCCCTCTTTGATAAGTGCTCTTTTAGAAAACCATATCGCCTTATCAGAACATCTAACCTTGTATCGAAGTACTCCTCTTTTACCGTTGTTGTGAGCGTATTTTTACTCTTTGTTATAACATAGATGATTTTTTCGGTTGCCTCAAACGACTTTGTATAAAACCCAACCTTCGTGTTGAACATAATGTCATTTGAAACGCGTATCGTATCAAAAACGATTTTGTTTTTATTTATCAGTCCTCTTTTTATCATTTTTGAGACAGGACAGCAAAACTTGTACTTTAAATTGATTTCGCTTTTTTCGTTCTTCTTTTTTATATACTCGTTTACCAGTCCCTCATATAAAATGTGTCTGTTTGTGAGTTCATGAGTTATCAGATCTATACTGGTTGGAATGAAATAAACTAAATCAACAGGGCTATCATAAAAAGAATCCAATGCACTAATAAAATCATCGGTGAAATAGTCATCAGCATCTGCAAAAACGACCCATCTGCCCAAAGCTTTGCTCAAACCGATGTTCCGACATGCTCCTGCACTTTGTACTCCAGTCGTATTAGTGTAGAACTCACAACGATTGTCATCCTTTATAACTTGCTTCAGCTTATCCACATCGGCCGTGCTATTATCGTCTATTACGATAACCTGGATCTCCTGTGAATCAGGGATGGTAGATAAAAGCTTTCTCAGAAAATCCGGAGTATTATAGTGAGGAATTATTATTGAGTATTTTACTTCCATGGTTGCCTTGCTCTTTCCTTACTCATCTTTAGCAGTATCACCGGTTGTTTTCCTTTTCTTTTGCGGTGAGTAAAGACCTATCCTGTCCTTAAAGACCCTAACAGCTAAAACAAAATAACTATAACTAAACACATCCAGCTTTATTTTGTTTTTTCTAAAACTGGTAAAAACCTCTACAAATTTCTTAAACCCGAAACCCATTAATGCTTCGAATAGCAGGATATTTGATGTGGGTTCCAGCTTTTTAAAATCCTTTTTTGATAATGCAGCTCTTAAGAAACCATATCTTCGAATCAGCACCTCTACTCTGGTGTCAAGATTAGACTCTTTGACCGTAGTGGTCAACGTTTTCGTGCTCTTAGTGACACAGTATATGATCCTGTCTGTGACCTGAAACGATCTCATGCAATTACCAAGCTTTGTAGAAAACATGATGTCATTGGATACAGAAACGGGTTCAAACTCAAGTTGATTCTGTACGATCACGTCACGTCTAATCATTTTCGACCACGGCACCCCGAATCGATACCGTAGATTTATCTCGTTTTTTCTGCTTGGTTTTTTAAGATAATTTTTTACAAGCCCGGCGTACAAGACGTGTCGGCTCGACACTTTACGGGTGGTCGTGTTTAGACTTGTAGGTGTAAAAAAAATAACATCTGAAGGATCATCGTAATAATGCTCAAGATGCTCTAACAACCCGTCAATAAAATAATCATCCGAGTCTGCAAACAAAACCCACTTCCCTTGAGCATGTGTTAAACCCGTGTTGCGGCATGCCCCGGCGCTTTGTATACCCGTTGTGTTAATGTAAAACTCACAACGGGTATTATCTTGCTTTACCTGCTCAAGTTGATCAAGTTCCTTGGTGCTGTTATCATCGATCACAATGACTTGGATCTCAGGAGCTAAAGGTATTGAGTACAATAGCTTACTCAAAGAGTCCGGGGAATTATAATGTGGAATTATAATTGTGTATTTGATTTCCATTTATATATCTTTGACCTTCTTGCCTGCCGGTATTATCTCTTTAATATGACCTTCAGTATAACGTTTTCGGTATGTCGCATCAACGATCAAGTCGCCAATGAAACCGGTGGAAATTGATTGCACTCCCAATATTATGCAAAGGACTCCTAGCATTAAGATAGGTCTCGTTCCGATATGAGCACCCCTAAACCACTCAATAGAGAGAGAGCCGCAAATAACCAAACCAACCACCAATAGAATCAAGCCAATTACGCCAAAAAAGTACATCGGTCTGTCATAAAACTTTGATAAGAATGAGGTTGTTAAAGAGTCAAACAGTCCTCGCAAGTACCGCTCAAATCCATACTTAGACTTTCCAAACTCACGCTTATGGTGTGTAACAGGGATCTCAGTAATGCGAAAACCCTTTCTGTGAGCCAGTACAGGTATATACCTATGAAGCTCTCCGTATAAATCGATACTTTCTATAACTGCTCTGTCATATGCTTTGAAACCACAATTAAAGTCATGCAGTTTAATGCCCGACAAAACCGATGTGACTTTATTAAAGAACTTTGATGGCAGTCTTTTTTCAATGCTGTCTTTTCGGTTTTTCTTCCAACCTGATACCAGGTCGTATCCTTCATTCAGCTTCTCCAGCATTTTCGGGATCTCAGCCGGATCATCCTGCAGGTCAGCATCCATTGTTATAATTACATCACCGTTACAACGTCTGAACCCGGCTTGAAGTGCTGCTGCTTTGCCGAAGTTCTTGCGGAAAGCTATCATGCCTACCCGATTGTCTGTTTCTATGAGTTGTTTGATAATATGTTCAGAGCTATCGGTGCTGCCGTCGTTGATAAACCAAATTTCATAATCCTCAATCAAGCCTGACTCCAAAGCATTGTCGATACTTTCAACAAGCTGCTTATGAAGAGTCGGAAGTGACTCTTCTTCATTATAAAGAGGTATGATAATTGATAAAAGCGACCCCATATGTTCTCCTCTTTTCTCTTTCCGGTGCTATATCTTAAGATAGATAGTAAACACTTTGTCCTCTTATATTAAACAGCCATTCGGCATCACTGAGACCTGACAAGCTTAGATACCAATCCATGTTTTCATTTGCATCGCGTGTGTTCAGAAAAATTATCATTCCGTTTTCATAATCCTTTTCGGTAAACGCTTCTTCACCAAACCCACTCAAGGCGGTAACAAGGACTTGATCCTCAAAGTCAAGAAAATACCAATAAAGTGCGGCAGGATTATACTCGCTGACATAAACCATCGGAACATGAACATATGGTTTAAGCAGTTCCCTGTTTTCTGCATCAATTCTGTACAAAAAGTTAACTGACGTGTTTGCAATGAGCAGCACTGAACAGGTAACCGATACGATTAAAAACGTTATATATGTTTTTTTAACCAACAGGTTAATTAAATACACTATGGGAGAAACAAACAGTAGCATAATAAATGGCATTATCGGTCCGATATATCTGAATGACCCGTAAGGTGCAATACGTGAAAGAATTAGCGCATATGAAAGACAAACGCCTAGTGTCATCAGCCAAAGTGCTACTTCCTTACTTTTAAGCAACGACTTTACATCGATTCCCTTTTTTCTGACTATGAAAAATGTCACACCAATTGCAACAACTAGAAGCACCAGAACTATGATCATATTAGCACCTGTAAAAACGCTTGTGCTTATGATACCTACATACCTCTCCAATCGTTCTGCCATACTAATATTGTCATTTAGCAAGTTAGCTCTCGCTTCTCTTCCCCTGCCTGTTCTCAGCACAAACATAAATGTCCTAGGACCTATAAGTTCAAAAAGAAGTAAAGAGACACCCATGGCTGCAACGTACTCAAACAGACGCCGGATATCCTTTCTTAGCAGCATGTATAAGCAAGCGAACGCAGAAATAAAAAATGCGATTATCAGAAAATAGTACTGTGTCATCATACCAAAATAGGCTGATAAAGTAACGGCTATAAGAAGCTTCCAACTGCGCTCTTCTTTAGTGATTGCTGCATAAGCAAAATACATAAATAGCACACACGCGAAAGTCATCATCATATACATTCTCATAAATACGAGAAATTCAATGGCTGCACTGCTTATGCCCCATAGCAGTGGAGGTAATAACGCTAAATACTTGTCAGAAATCAAAAGCTTGCTTAAGCAGTAAAGTGCAATTATCGTGCCAATGTAAAAAGCGAGATTAAAAAATATATGCGGCCAAATCGTAAATACTCCGGGAAAAAAAGAATAAACTATGTGAAGTAAATAAAAGTAAAGTGGTGGATGTGATCCGTTTCTGGTAACCCTTGCAAACGAAAAAGCATCCTCCGGAGCAATGGTTATGAATGCTTCCATATCTGCTGCATCATGCCACACATTATAGAACGTATGTTGCCGGAATATTCTGGTTTGACCGTCTCCTTTGATCTGCATAAATGTATACATTTCATCAACATGAAAACCGCCTTTTTGAGTTCCCCAGTATATCATGTAAAATGACAACACCAATATCATCACTACCAGACAAATGACAGGCAAGTTTTGCTTTATTTTATCCCTTAAATCTATGTTCCCTATAACCATGAACCGTTGTTGCTCCTTTAGTTTTTATCATCGTTGGTTGTCTTATAGTCCATCTTGCGTACCCTATACTGTACGTCTTCCAGTATTTTCCTGTTAGCAGCAGTGATGTCCGCTTGCATTCCTGCAATTATGAACTGCACACCTATCATTATCAGCATGGCTGCAAGGACCAGCGATTGAATATTACCGCTTCCCACACCACGATATGACAGTATCAGCCATCGTATTATAAATGCAGCTCCCACCGATGAAACCGATCCGCCAATGATCGCAAAATACATTAAAGGTCTGTACATCAGCATAGACCTGAGGATAACGACCATCGAGCGTCGCATATACGACCAGGTACTTTTAAATAATCGTGATTTTCTGGTTTCTGCATTTGTACTTATTGGCACACTCGCGAGGGGCGTACGGCTGTGTCCCGCTTGTATAATAGTCTCGAGTGTATATGTATAGTTATTGATAACATTCAGCCTGAGAGCTGCATCACGTGTAAATGCACGAAAACCGCTCGGAGCATCAGGTACTTTTGTTCCTGATGCTATTCTCACAACGAGAGAACCGAATCTTTGCATTCTCTTTTTTGTTGGTGAGAAATGCTTGATTTTCTCTATAGGTCGCTCACCGATCACTATTTCAGCCTTGTCTTCAAGAATAGGAACGACTAGCTTTTCAATATCCGAGCCTGAATATTGATTATCTGCGTCGGTATTTACAATAACATCAGCACCCAGTCTAAGGCATGCGTCGATCCCTGCAGCAAATGCGTACGCAAGCCCTCTGTTCATCTTGAATCCAACGATATGATGCACACCGTTATCTCTGGCAACCTCGACGGTCTTGTCATTGCTGCCATCATCGATCACCAGATACTCGATCGTATCTATACCATCGATCTGCCGAGGCAAATCCGCAACAGTCGCCGCCAGCGTCTGTTCTTCATTGTAGCACGGTATCTGTATGATGAGTTTCATTGGCTTACTCCATCTCGGTGTTTTGTTATCGGATTTTATCATTTATGTACCTATTAAGTCAAATAGTTCCTCTGTTGTAAACTTTTCTATGATTATCTGATATTCTCCTGTCTCCGGCTTAAGCAGACTTCTCGGACCGGGATTCCATCCGGTCATCCACAAGTGATATCTGCTATATGAAGATCCGACTTGTGCGTATCTGAGATGAGCTCGTGCTTCATTGACTTCATGAGTTTGATAAATAAAGTATATATCGCGACCCGGCATAAAAGATAAGTCGTTGAATGTTTCTAACATATAATTTGGCAGCGCATAGCTCTCACTGTTTAAAGAGATCGAGTTATAGAAAAACCTGTTGATATCCCACTCCATCAGCACAATGCTGCCCGGTTCAAAATCATAAACTATATCCATCACTTCTCTTTGACTCTTTATATCCATCGTCGATATATCTTTATTTACTGCAAGCGATGTGGAAAACGGCAGCATAATGATCAGGCTAAAGGCAGCAACAGTTGCTTGCCAGCCTATTTTGAATCTGCTGATACATACCCCGCCAAGGATCACTATCAGCGGTATATATGGCACTGTATAGCGGGAGAAGTAGTAATAATACGGAATATCATCTGCAAATGTTAAACTGAGCATCAACACAGTGTATGTAAAGATAAATGTTAATGGCAACGTATCAGCTCTCAGTAACTTCTTATCACCTTTTAGCCCGTGAATAGCTATAATCGCGAGAAATAAAAATCCGGTCGCAAATGCATATGCAAATAACCTGGTATTTGGAAGGGTTGTGAGAAATCCGCCGCCGCGAAAATGATTATGTACCAAGGCATTTACCGGTGGAATTCTTGCAAACTCATACCATTTGTAAATAAATGCCGGTATACATAAAGCCGAAATGATCCGCAGAAGATGTGGTGATATACGGCTAAAGTCCGGCATGACCCTTTCTTTGCGTATAAAAAAGAAGTAAACACAAAACAGCAGACCAAGCACTATACCACAGACAATTAAGACAAATGCAAATCGTGCAGTATACTCTCGAATGCGGAACCCTATATCGTGTATTAACTTAAATAACCATCTATAGTTTCGTGTTGTATAGCCCGGAGATGAAAATGTCATAACAAGAAATCCAAGGGCATATAAAACAACTGAAGCTGCGCCGGAAAACAGTATGCCTTTATCCCTACGGTAAATAGCGAGTCCAATAAATAGTAGAACAAACATCGGCATTATAAGATAAATACTTACATGGAAAAAAGCAAATGCCGCCACAGGTATCCATAGTAGCCAAGATTGACTTTCCTCTTTGCTTGTAAGACCATAGATAAGCAAAGACATAAACATCGCAAGGTAGCTCTCGGTCAATGACGCTTTAGATACCCAAAGGACAATGGGAGAAAGTGCAAATATGGCAGTGGCTATTGAACTTGTCCACTTACTGAATCCGAAATTTAAATTAAGAGTAATAAAGATAAGAGCTATTGAAATGAGATACGGCAAGGTCAGACCGTGCATTAAATTCTCTACACCAAATATCTTACCTGTTATCGACAGCAATGCAGGTAAATTTTGTAATCCATGAAATATTGCTGAGTTTATAGGAAAAGTGCCCGGTTGGATCGTCCCTTGGGTCTCGTTCCCTTGCATCGCATAGAAACCTAACCAGGATAGATATTCCGCATTCATATACATTAGAAACTCTTGCCTGTCTTCGTCATTTGTCATGAGCTCGTACTCTTTAACAGGAACTACCCTGCTATCAAGACCGTCAACCATCAATATTGCGTTGGTCTGATAAACACCCTGATCCTGACCCATGCCAAACATTTCAAACTTTAAAAACGAAAACAAAAATCCAATCACCAGAATAACTATCAGGCAAATCGGATAATATTTTTGTGCTTCTAACTGTTTTATAGCATCCATGCTCTTATACTTCTTCAGATATATGACAAGCAATGCTATTACAGAGAGGATCGCAATAATCGTGTATACCAAAAACAAGCTATATATATCAAGTGCAAACGCGATTTGGCTGAAAATGATAAATGCACAAAGATAATACGCTGCTCCTATTGCCATGCTCTTTATTACTATTATCTTATCTGAAAGCAGGGCATCAATAAGAGCATAAAGTGATATTATCAATATTGTTGCCAATAAAAGGAAAATGTTCAAAGCTGCCTCCACGTCATATCATCTCTATAAGAGACTTGAGCTTATCCATAATGACATCCCATCGGTAATTCTTCTCAACATACTTTTTTGCATTTATACTCATCTCTCTGTAAACATCCTCATTAGAAAAAAGATAGTTGATACATCCTTCAAACTCGTAGTACTCCGTATAGTATAGTCCTGCATTACTTTTCAGGCAATGCCCCTTCACCGGTTCACACTTGCCGTTTACTACTACAGGAACACCTAATGCCATCGACTCCAGAACGACCATAGATAAACTCTCGTAGATCGAAGGAAGCACAAACAGCTTCGCTCCTGCCATGCCGTTTATTCTGTCTTCATCGCTTACAAAACCAAGTGAGACTATATCCGGGTGGTTTGGCACATCGATGATTTCCTTGCCCATCAGAACCAGCTTTAGATCCGATGGGTTGCGTTTTTTGTAAGCTAAAAAGAACTTAAATAGCTCCGGACTATTTTTACCATGATCAATTCGCCCAGCATATAATAAATAATCCTCAAGGTCATGTTTTCTTTTAAAGCCCTCAGCATCAGAAGTATCGGGAATATCTATTCCAACACCGACAATATCTCCGGGTATCTGCTCATTTTGAAACAGATTATTGATCAAGGCTCTTTCTTCTTCTGTATTATATGCGATCGCACGCGGGCACGTGAAAACATCCTTGTATAAGCCAAAGTAGATAGGCGGCTCATCGTGGGCTGTTGGGATAAACAATGCTTTATCGCTGACGATACCTATCCCTCTTATAGTGAGGTAAAACAAGTATGTTACGAAAATAAACACATCGTAAGTTGCTTCGTTTTCCCTGATATACTTTATAAGCTTCGGGCAGTACGGACCTTGGCTGTCGATCCACTCCTGTTCTAATTGAGTATTGCCGCGCTCTGTAGTTTGAAGCCTTTCATATGTCTTGTTAAAAGACTCGATATCACGCGTTTTATCAACAGGAAAGCGCTTAACAACAACATTGTTGATTATATGTTGACCTTCAGGATAATGATTTTCCCAGGTCATATAATCCAGTGCACAGGTTGTCAGAACCTCAACATCATAGTCGGATATCAAGCGTTCTGCCAGCATCCGTGTATGCAGTTCGGCTCCGCCGTTTACTTCTAATCCATAACGCTGGTTTATAATTGCGATTTTTTTCTTCATTTGCTTACCTGTTTAAAATACTCCGTGTACTTCTTAACTATAACATCCCAACTAAAAATATCTATAACAAACTGTCGCCCCAGACCACCCATAGTATCAGCAATCTTGGGATTAGAAATGAGATAATTCAAGCAACCTTCAAACTCGGCATAATCAGTGAAAAATAATCCGCCATTCGATTCAGATGCAAAACCCTTTGTCACCGGACATTTGCCATGTACTAAAACCGGTCTGCCGCATAACCAGCTCTCCATGATAACGATCGAAAAACTCTCATTTAAAGATGGCTGGCATAATAACAATGCTGCAGCATAGGCATCATATTTATCCTGGATCGGCACGAAACCAAGGTCGATAACTTCATCATCTGCCCACAGCGGAATATCGATTTCTCCTCCACCTATTAAAACCAGCTTCAAATCCCCGTCATGTACTCTTTTAAACGTATTAAAATAGTTTATAAGCGTATCTACATTCTTCCCAACATCCTTACGCCCGGCATATATAATGAAATCACCTGATATTTTATACTTTTCCCGAAATCTCGTTGCATCACCGGAAATATCTGTATTAACACCTTCGCCAAGAACTTGCGCATCCACTTTTGACAGGTCGTATATGCTTTGTGCCAGCTCATACTCGGGTTTTGCATGAAGTATCATGCCTTTTAGATTTTGAAAAACCTCTTTAAACCGTGTCATATATGCATAGCTCTCATCATGCAAGCAAGGGATTATCACAGATTTCTCAGGGCAGATTTGACATCCAAAGTATGTTGTGCCGAACATATACGGGATAAAAACAAATAAAGAATAATCATCCCTATGTTTATCCATATACCCGTACAGAGCCGGGCTGTTTACAATTTCACTTAGAAATAGGTCTTCTTCCTCAAGAGAAATCGGAATGTTGCTCATCAGCTTATAATTGACCTCGTTAAATGAATGAGCATCTCTCTTGCGCACAGGAAACCTGCGAACAGGCACTCCTGCTGCTGTGTCCTGTCCTTCAGGATAAAAATCTACATTCCAATCGCTATTAAACTGTTCTGCACAGGTTGTTAAAACCTCCAGATCGACTCCGGAAGCAAATAAATGACTCACCAGCCCACGCAGCTCAGCTTCAGCGCCACCGGGTATATTGTCCGCAAACCATGGTGTGACAAACCCTATCTTCTTCATCTGTTTCCCTCAATGAAATCCTCTAGGTACTTTTTAAACTGACCGCTCACATTCTCATAGGAGAAGTCTTTAAGACGCCTGCGTTGGCCATCCAGTATCTCTTTTTTTAGCTTTGCATCGCTTACGACTTTTTTTATAACCCCTGCCGTTATCAACGGGTCTTTGTCAGAAAGTAAAACCCCCGAGCCTCCAAGAGTTTCCGGCACTGCTGCACCTGCATACGCAATTATAGGTACATCAAAGTACATTGACTCCACAAGTGGCACGCAGAACCCCTCATGCTCGCTCATACATAAAAAAACATTTGCAATTCTATAGTATGCCAGCATTTCATCAAACATGACTTTACCGGTGAAAATCACATCCTCAACGCCAAGATGTTTGATATATACCTCAAGCCGTTTACGATACCCTTCCACATGTTGATCAGTACCAACAAGGAGCAGTCTGGCATCCGGATCATAGTATTTTTTGTAACTTGAAAACGCAGCGATAACGTCCTCGTGTTTTTTACTTGGAGCGATCCGACCTAAAAACAAAATGTTTGTTCTGCCGTTTTTATACTTTTCGACTACCTCTTTATTTGGTGCCAACTCATAGTCTTCAAACGGTATCAATATCGGACAAACATCTATCGGGCATTTATAGCCGTAACTGATCAAATCTTGACGATTAAAGTCAGAGTCTGTCAGGCAATAATCAAAAACATCTCTTAGCTGTTTTACCTCTCTTTTACCTTTAGCGCAAAGACGGAACAAGATATAACTATACTCTCTAAAATACTTCGCCGGCGTTACATTGTGATAAATACCGATCTTTCGGCAGTTTATTTTAGGCAGCTCGTCGTGCAAAAAAGTGCTGTTTGAAATGTGAAAAAGCAGAACATCGTCTTCATTTAACATCGGTAAGTCAACTATTGAAAAGACTAACCGTCTCTGCTCCTCTCTCAGAGTAATGCCATCAGCATATATAGCAGTATCATGCCCCATATTAATGAGTATATCCCGGAGCGCAAGAGCTGCATTCCCGATAGCATCACCATATTGAATTGTCGGAACGATTTGAACAACCTTCAAAGTGCCGCTACCCTTTCGCTAATCTTTGTTACCATTCAGACCCTACGGTCAGTCCGTTGTAATTCATTTCATAAGCGTAGGCAAGGATGCCGGAGCGACGGGAGTTGTAAACATGGATGTTTACACGAGCGAAGAAATGCAATTACAATGACTGACGCAAGATAGGGTCAGAACAGTTTATTTACTCTCTTCCAGCTTTTTAATATCTTCTTCCAGAGATTTGACTTTCTTTCGCATAGCTTCCAAATCATAGAACAAGTCATTCAAACAAGCTGTCATAAGCTTGTTGTTTTCATTTTGATCTTCAACAATAGGCTCAATATAGAACTTAATAAGCTTACGTAATATTTTTTTTCTTATGGTATTAAGAGCTCCGAGCTTACCCCCTGACTCCAGCGGACGATATGCAGCAACGCTGAAATTATCATGTAAATAACCTATGTTATCTTCAAAACGTCCTGCACAAAATGGAATATCCGAAAATGAGATATTTTCACTTTTATATCCCTTATCTTCTATC
>Ga0123356_10003409_pt1 | contig 16666 bp, 13 predicted proteins | sample TergutEmb28metaG_2_FD_92546 | JGI IMG/M metagenome (GOLD analysis project Ga0123356, IMG submission 92546) | Embiratermes neotenicus P3 segment gut microbial communities from Petit-Saut dam, French Guiana - Emb289 P3 | ecosystem: Host-associated > Arthropoda: Insects > Digestive system > Gut ...
GTAAAACTGAACTTCGAGCCTTCTCCCGGCTCCGATTCGACCGATATTTCCCCGTTCATCATTTCCACTATACTTTTAGATATAGCCAAGCCGAGTCCTGTGCCTCCATAGTTACGCGAAGTATCAGCTTCTGCTTGCTCAAAGGACCGGAACAGCCTCTCTTTTTGCTCGGCGGTGATACCGATACCATTGTCCTCTACACTGATCCTGAGAAGGCACATATCGTCCTCTTCCGATATCAACTCAGAATCGAGCCGGATCGAGCCTTCCTCAGGCGTGAATTTCGCTGCGTTGGACAAGAGATTGGTTATTACCTGGGAAAGCCTTTGGTCGTCGCCGATAAGTTTGCGCGGGATATCTTTTCCGATATTTATATATAACTTCTGCCGGCGTTCGTCTGCCTTGAAACCGATAACATTCGCGACCTTCTGCAGCATTTTTTCAAAATCAAAACTGACCGGCGACAATTCGAGTTTGTGGGCTTCGATCTTGGACATGTCGAGCACATCATTGATCACGCCGAGAAGATGCTTTGAAGCGGTGTCGATCTTGTAGAACGCGTCGTCTTTCTTTTCAACAGCGGTAGACATTTTCCCTATGGCGGTCATCCCTACGATGGCGTTCATAGGCGTACGTATTTCGTGGCTCATGTTTGAGAGGAAATCGCTTTTCGCCTTGCTCGCGCTGTTAGCTTGTTCAAGGGCAGTCTTGAGCATACTATCCAGACGCTCATGTTCTGAAATGTCTTTCAGCAAAACGACCTTGCAAAGAGGATCCTTGTACCTGTCATTCTCTATAGCGAGCGTCATGTCACATGTCCTTATACCGAGAGGCGTGCTGACAGTTACCTTGTGGCTTGCAAAGTCGTTATCAAAGACAGACGGCTCAGGCTGTTCGCCGTCAGAAAGCACGATATCGGATATATTCTTGGAGAGAACGCTGCATCCGAGGAAATCAAGGGTTGCTTTATTCTCAAGATTGACATTGTTTTTATTATCTAGCACGAGGATCGGAATCGTGACAGTATTAAAAACATATCCTGAAGCGTTAGGCACTGTGATGCTGAGCGTCTTATTATTCCTCATCGAAACAAACAAGTGGATCGAGACTACCAAAAAGCAGAATGACGCGATCGGAACTACTGTGTCGCCTGTAAAGGTCGGCAGGATAAAATCGGTCATAAAGGCAAACGGGGCAACGGCAATCGTTAGTATGATAAATAAAAGCGCCTGCATACGGTCGCGTTTCATGGCGGATTCGCGCCACCACCTGATGTCCAGGATCAAGAAAGCTACAACGATCACCGATATATAGACGATCAGTATTTTGAAAAATATACTGTCCTGATAAGAAAACTGTGTGCCGTATTTGGTTTGTATAAAAACAACGTCATTTGACAATACGCAAATGAGGGTGATGGCTACAGTTAATACGGTCGCCGCGTGGATCAAGACCCTCGGATATTTGAATTTAAGCGAAACCATATTTGAGGAAAAAAGTAGCCATCTCGGGAAAAACAAACAGCACGAGATCAACCCTATCGCCCAAAAGACCCGAACCAGAGTCTCGTCTTTAGTGATAGTCATCAATCCGAAGAAAAAGCTGAATAGAATGAGGAAGAAGCCGGACGACAAGTAGTCATGGCGCAATTTCGATTTCGTATTGCTTGTGCGCGTTACGATATAGAGATAAAGATAGAGGCCACTCGTAATAAAAAACAGCGCTGCAATAAAGTATGCCGTATTTAGATCTGCGAACATGCTTATAACCTTTCTATTTTTTACTCTATAAACTTCTTAGGGAGGCGCAAACCAAAGCGGCAAACGACTTCGTAAGATATAGTGTCGCTGTCGCGGGCTATTTCCTCCGCGGTGATACGGGCTCCGTCCTGTTCGCCGAGTATGATCGCTTCGTCGTATTCGCTGACTCCAGGTACGTCCGTTACGTCTGCCATACATTGATCCATGCAGACTGTTCCGATAATCGGGGCTATATGGCCTCGCACTATAACGCGCGCGTTTCCTTTCGTGTGGCGCGGCAGGCCGTCGCCGTATCCCAGGGGCAGGGTAGCGATAAGGCTTTCGCGTTGAGTTACGAAACGGCTTCCGTAGCTTACCGGGAAGTTCGCGGGCGTTTTTTTCAGATAAACGATGTTGGCTTTTATGCTCATGGCCGGCTTTAGCGGCAGTATGTTTTTGTCCATAGATTCTGAGGGATACAGGCCGTACAGGGCAATACCGGGCCTTACTATCTCAAAATGAGAGTTTGGGAGTGCCATGATAGCCGCGCTGTTTGCCATCGTGCGTTTGCCTGCTTCTATACCGGCCCGGCTTAAATGCGCGCAATACTCGTTGAAACAGTCGATCTGCGCATTCGCGAAAGAGAGATCGTTTTCGTCGGCTTTCGCGAAATGTGAAAACAGGCCTACTATTTTGATTCCGGGCAGCGATGTGATCGCGGCTATATCAGCGAGAGCTTCGGGCGTCGGTATAAAGCCGAGACGTCCCATTCCTGTTTCTATCGCGATAAAGCAGCGCAGAGCTTTTTTTGCCTGGAATTGATTTGCTGTTTCCGAAAGAAGCCGGGCGTCTTCGTATGTGGTTATCACCGAGATGAGATCCAGATCCAGGACGTCTTTGGTATTTCCGCGTGGCACGGCGGAGAGCACGACTATTTCAGAATTGATGCCGGCAGCTCGCAGTTCCAGAGCTTCTTCAATGGTGGCGACGCCGAGGTATTCGACATTGTCCCGCACCAATTCCCACGCGACTTTCACGAGGCCATGGCCGTAAGCGTCGGATTTGATACATGCGATAACTTCGCTTTCCTTTGCGAGCGCGCGGATAGCATGATAGTTGTCGCGTATGTTGCCGAGAGATATCTCTGCCCATGCCGCTCTTTGTAGGTCGTTGTACATGACTAGAGTATATCACAGTACGGTACAAAGAATCGTCACCATGTCTTTGTCATATATGTTGTGTATATATTGTATAGAACGGCTGTTCAACCACAAGATTTTGTTGAAATGTAAATAAAATAAACTTGTAATGCCAAAAAAATGATATTTGGTGGTAATATCTTGCATGTTTTTTGCCATTTTGTCTTGATTGATGGGAAATAGTGGGGTAATGTGGTGAATATAAACCGGAAAGGGATTTGCTCCGGTAATGAATTGTTTATTGAGGGGAGCGTTTGTAACGGGCGAAGCATGCTGACAGGGAGTTATTTCAATACTATAGACGTAAAGGGAAGGGTGATCATCCCGACAAAGCTGCGCTATAGCCTTGGTGAGCGGATATGGCTCTCTAGGGGTATTGATCAGTGTCTGTATATTTTTACCCAGAGGGATTGGGAAGATTATACGAGCAGATATATCAACAATCGTTCTATGACAGACGCGAAAGCCCGTAAATTACAACGTTTTACGCTCGGCGGTTCACATGAACTTGAAATAGACAGGCAGGGGCGCATCAACATACCGCAGAACCTGATAGATTACGCGGGCATAGAGAAAGAAGTTGTTTTTATCGGCTGCCCGAACCGAATCGAAGTATGGAGCTCGGAGGCATATGAGAAAGACATGTCGCCGGATAGTTTGGACCCGAACGAGCTGATGATGGGCACAGTCGAGGATTAGGAATGGAATACCGTCATACGTCCGTGCTCGCGCGCGAGACTGTAGACGGACTTGGGGTGATGCCCGGCGGTACATACTGCGACGGAACACTTGGAGGCGGCGGGCACGCGGCACTGATTTGTGAAAGGATCGGCAGCAGAGGGGTCTTCCTGGGTATAGACAAAGACGGCGAGGCGATCACGGCGGCGAGGGGACGGCTTGAGCCATTCGGTTGCGAAAAGCTGTTTTCCCATACAAGCTTTGAAAACATCAAAGCTGCGCTTACAGAAGCCGGGATACCCGCTTTGGACGGCGCAGTACTCGATCTCGGCGTTTCGTCAAGACAGCTTGACGAAGCCGGACGCGGGTTTTCGTATAAAAATGATGGCCCGCTCGACATGAGGATGGACGCGGGTGACGACGAAGGACCGCGCGCGGACGACGTAGTGAACGGGTACAGCGAAGAAGATCTTTGCCGGATCATACGTGAATTCGGAGAGGAAAGATGGGCAAAGAGGATCGCCGCTTTTATAGTGACCGAGCGGAAAAAGGGAAGGATTCGATCTACTGGCGAATTGACAGAGATCGTAAAAAGGGCGATCCCGGCGGCCGCGAGAAGGGAAGGGCCGCATCCGGCGAAACGGACATTTCAGGCGATCCGGATCGAGGTAAACGATGAGCTTGGCGCATTGAAGCGAGGGATCGGGAATTTTATCGACGTTCTCGCGCCCGGAGGGAGGATCGCGGTGATCACCTTCCATTCACTCGAAGACAGGATCGTGAAAGAAGCGTTTCGGAAACGCGAAGATCCTTGCGAATGCCCCGATGGGATCCCGGTCTGCGTTTGCGGTAAAAAACCGGACGCAAAGAGGGTTACGAAGAAACCGATACTGCCGTCACCGGAGGAGATGGAGGAAAACCACAGGGCACGCAGCGCGAAGCTCCGAATATTGGAAAAACTTTGAGTGGTTAAAAGAGGAAATATGGCAGCAGGAAGCGCGCAACTGAATAGCAGCAGAAGAAGGGCGGAAGCCTATCCCGGCACACCCGCGTGGCATCCGTACGACGCGCCCAGACGAAATGAGCGTCGCGCGGCGCCTCTGCCGGCACACGAAGACGATTATCATCCGGTTACGCCGTTAAAAATAATGACTCCCGCGGAGATACGCGCGATCGTACTTGTAGTATTCGTCGTAACGGCAATCGCGATGGGCGTCATCTTCCTGTCGGCTCAGGCGGCGGTCGCCCAGAAGGAGATAAATGATTTAAGAAAAGGCATCGCGCACGTGGAAGACGACATAGCGAACCTGAAGATAGAGATCGAACAGTCTCAAAATATGCAGCTTATCAAAGAGCGGGCACAGATGGAACTCGGGATGAGGGAGCCATCGTTTGAGCAGTACGTATATATAGACGAGTTGCCGGAAATACAGTCGGATTTCGGCAAGTATATAAAAGAGAGGGCATATGGCGGAGAACGAAGCCAGCCGGCGGAACCGGAGGCGGAATAAGAATAGCGCGAGAGTAGGAATCTTCAGCGTTCAAAAGCGGATTCTGGCCGCTTTTGTCATAATTTTGCTTCTTTTCACCGCGCTTACTTTCCGTGTCGGATGGATCCAGATCGTCGCGGCGGAACAATACGCGACAAAAGCCGCAGAGTATCAAATCAAGGATGAAAAGCTTTCGCCGACGCGCGGATCTATACTTGACCGCAATATGAACGAGCTTGCCGTAAGCACGGTGAGCTATCGAGTCTGGGTACGATTGAAACCGGCAACTGAAGCCGAGGCAGCCCTGCAGGATCCCGCCGAGCTGGCCAAACAGAAGAAACTGGCCGCTGCTTTGATCGCGTCGGAAACCGGCGTATCGCCAGAAAGCATCGAGGCGAAGCTCGATGCTGACCAGATACTCGTAAGAGTCGCGAACGACCTTACGAAGCCTCAGATCGCGGCTATACGAGAGGGCATTAAAGAGGAGAAGATCACGATAATAGAGATCGAGGAGTGCAGTACACGTCGTTATCCGTTAGGGTCTCTTGGCGCGAAGATGATCGGCAGCGTTAATTATGATGGTATCGGCCAGAGCGGCGTGGAAATGACCTACAACAAATATTTATCCGGGATAACCGGGCGAAAGATAGCCAGGACCGACCTGTTCGGAGACGCGGTAATAGGCGGCGAGCAGGCGTACTACGAAAGCCAGAACGGGCTTAACGTCGTTATGACGATCGATGAATCGATCCAGCATTTTGTTGAGGACGCTCTTTTACGGGGGCTTGAACGTACGCAGGCCGACCGTATGATGGCAATAGTGTACGATCCAAAGACGAGCGATGTACTGGCGATGGCGGACACCGAGCCATATGACCCCAATGATCCCGGCAGACCGATCTCAGCAGAGGAAAGAGAGATATTCGGGGCTCTTTCGGCGGAGGAACAGACAGATTATCTGTCGCAGATGTGGCGCAATCCCTGTATTTCGGATGTCTATGACCCCGGCTCGCCGTTCAAGGCGATAACCGTGGCGTCTGCCCTTGAGGACGGCGCGGTAACACCCGAGACATGGTTCAACTGCGGCGGGTCGCTGCAGGTCTACGACCGCAAGATCCAGTGCTGGGTCTATCCCGGGGCTCACGGCGGCCTGACCGTCAGACAAGGTGTCGCACACTCTTGCAACCCCTGCATGATGCAGGTCGTGCAGACGCTCGGCTATAGCAGGTTTTATAACTACCTCGAATTATTCGGGATCACAGAAAAGACAGGCATAGACCTCCCGGGCGAGGAATGGCCGCTTGTGCAGGACGCGGACACAGCCGGGCCTGTCGGTCTTGCAACGATGGCCTTCGGCCAGGGCCTGTCTGTAACCCCGATTCAGATGGTTAGCGCGATAGGCGCCCTGGCTTACGACGGCAAGCTGATGGTGCCCCGCGTAGTGAAAGGCCTTGCCGACGAAAACGGAAACATGGTAGAGGAATTCGCGCCGAAGATAAAACGTCAGGTCATTTCCGAGAATACCGCGAACGAAATGCGGGAGATACTCAACAATGTCTCGGAATTTCAAGGACCACCCAACGCAACGATAACCGGCTACAATATCGGCGTCAAGACCGGAACGACGCAAAAACTCGTCGGCGGCGAGTATTCAAAATACGACGTAATAGGGTCGATGTTCATCATCGCGCCGATAGAGGATCCTCAGTTCGTGGTGCTCGTACTCTGCGATAATCCGCGAGCAGGTTACTACGGCATAGGTACAGCAGGTCCTGTCGTAAACGAGATCTCGGAATGGCTCCTGCACTATTTGAATATCAAGCCCGACTATACCGAAGCCGAGATAGAAAAGATCAACAATCAAAAAATCGCTGTAGCTGATTATACCGGCTGGACTCTCGGGGACGCTAAATCGTCGCTCGAATACAATGGGCTCAAGAGCAACATCGGGACCTTCTGGGGCGAATCACGTGATGTGAGCGCTGACGACGCGATAGTCGCGGACGACGGCGATATCGATGTGGTAGACATGATCGATCCTGAGAGCACCTATCTCGTTAATTATTTAAGCAGGGAAATGCAGGTTGTAGACCAATATCCCAAGCCGGGTATGAGAGTCTCGCCCGGCGGGATAGTATTTCTTTATTGGGAGTAGCTATGGCAGCCAGTTTTTCGATCGGTGAAATCGTAAAGGCGACGGGAGGGATCCCCACCGGTACGGCCACCGCGGATACAGGCGCCGCATGCCATGAGGTTTCGACGGATACTCGCACGATCGCGGCCGGCGACGTTTTCTTCGCCCTGATCGGAGAAAATCATGACGCGCACGACCATCTTAACGAAGCCGCGGCAAAAGGGGCGGCCCTGCTTGTTGTATCGGACCCGGGCAGGATACCGGAAGGGTTTACGGGAGTCGTTCTAACTGTTGGCGATACTCTTACCGCTTATCAGGAGCTGGCCGCTTACTACAGGAATAAGATAGATCCCCTGGTGATCGCGGTGACCGGCAGCACCGGCAAGACGACAATGAAGGACATGATAGCGTGCGTGCTTTCGGGTCACAGACGCGTTTACGAGACACAAGGAAATATAAATAATATGATCGGCTTGCCGCGCACGATCCTTGAAGCTCCGGAAGACACAGAGGTCCTCGTGCTTGAGATGGGCATGTCATATAAAGGAGAAATCGAGCGGCTCGCCGAAATAGCGCTGCCGGACATATGCGTAATAACGAATATAGGGCTTTCACACCGGGAAAACTTTGACACTGACGAAGGTATAGTATTTGCTAAATTTGAGATAACGTCGTTTCTCGGTGATGGCGGGGTTATGGTGATAAAAGCGGGCGGAAATGAAAAGCTCGATGAGCTTGCAGCCGCGGGAAGCCGCGAAAAAGGGTTCGGCCTTCTGCGCGTCGCCTTGGAAGATACCGAGGCCGCTGATTATTTGGTAACTCAGACTCGTATAAACGAAAACGATCCCGGATACTCTGTTTTCGAGGTCAGGGAAGCACCAAACGGAATGGCCGTTCCTTTTGACATCCCTCTGCCGGGGTCTTACGCTGGAATAAGCGCTGCCATGGCGGCCGCGGCCTGCAAGGGCGTGGGCGTTTCGCTCGGGGAAGCCGCAAACGCGCTTAAAAACCTGAAACGCACGGAGCACAGGCTGGCTCCAATAATAAAAAACGGCGTACTCGTGATCGACGACACATACAATGCGAGCCCCGACAGCGTGAAGATCGGGCTGGATTATCTGAAAAACATAAGCGCGGTAAAGCGTATAGTCGTTCTGGCTGACATGAACGAGCTCGGCGCCTGCTCCGAGACCATGCACAGGGATGTCGGCGCGGCGGCTGTACAATCGGGCGCGGATCTGATCTACGCTTACGGTGAAAAAGCCAGGTGGATAGCGGAAGCGGATTCCTCTATTCGCTACTTCGATCCAGATGAAAAAGAAAAGTTGATAATTGGCCTGAGAGAAGAGGCATTAGAAGGCAGCGCCGTATATATTAAGGGATCAAGGACGATGAAGATGGAAGAAGTAGTCAGCGCGCTTACGGAGGATGCAGATGGCACTGCTTAGCCTGGACATTAATTTTGCCATACTGCTGGCGATCCCGTTTGCGGTATCGCTGATCGTTACGGCTGCCGTGACCGCGGCTCTTATCCCATACCTGAAACGCATCAACAGCACGCAGGAGATCTACGATTTCGCGCCCGAAGGGCACAAGGTAAAAAGCGGCACGCCGACTATGGGAGGACTCGCTATTTTATGCGGGATAACCGCAGGTTGTTTTGCCGCAATGATCCCTATGGGCTTTTCGCCTACATTGATCGTCATTCTCGCAATGACGCTGGTGTTCGGCGGCATTGGCATGCTCGATGATTTAAAGAAGATAACGAAACGCCAAAACCTCGGGCTGAAGGCCCGGCACAAGCTGATATTGCAGATCGTGCTGGCACTCGCTTTCGCGATCTATTTTGTCCTTCTCGCGGACAAGGGCACGTTTATCATTCTGCCGTTCGTGTGGAAGGCCGTAAACATAGGGCCGTGGATGTATCCGTATATCGTCTTTATCGTCGTCGCCATGGCGAACGCCGTGAATCTTACGGATGGCCTCGACGGGCTCGCGGCCGGCACTACGTTCGGAGTATCGATCTTCTTCCCGGTATTCGCGATTTTGGGCTTCATGCTGGCCCTTGTGAAAAACGATACTCTCGTGGTCGAAAACATCAGTCAAAGCGTGGCTTTCTCTATGGTATTTCCGGCATTCGCGGGCGCGTGCATAGGATTCATGTTTTTCAACCGATACCCTGCGAAGATATTTATGGGCGACACCGGGTCACTCGCGCTTGGCGGCGGGATTGCCGTCGGGGCCATCTGCTCACAAATGGAACTGCTTCTGCCGATCGTAGGGTTCATTTTCGTGCTTGAAGCTTTGTCGGTGATCCTGCAGGTCGGTAGTTACAAATTGCGTAACGGCAAGCGTATTTTCAAGATGGCGCCGTTACATCATCATTATGAGCTGTCGGGATGGCGCGAAAAAAAAGTCGTGACCGTGTTTGTCAGTATAACCTTCGTTTTGTGCGTGATAGTCGTATCCGTGATCATTGCGCAGGGCTTAAAGCTGGGTGAGTTCTGATGGAACGTTTGATGGGTAAAAAGATCTTGATAGCGGGGTTTGGCAAGTCAGGCACGGCTGCTTTTGACGCCTTATTCAAAAGAGGCGCGGAACTTTATGTTTTTGACGACAGGGATATTGAAAAAGACGAGCCTTCGCAATTTGATAAACTTAAAGCCGCGGCTTCGGATCTTTATACAGGCGGCGAGACGGTGCCTGATGAAAACTGGGACTATATAATAATGAGCCCGGGCGTGCCGACATCGCTTCCCTTTGTCTTAATGGCGCGTGAGCGCGGCGCGAAAGTGATCGGAGAACTGGAGCTTTCGTGGATCCTTGGACGCGGCCGCTACGCAGCTATTACAGGGACGAATGGAAAGACGACTACTACGACTCTCGTTGGAGAGATCTTCAGCGCCGCGGGCCTCAAGACCGTGGTCGCGGGCAATATAGGAACCCCGGTCGTTTCCGAAGCGACGGAGGCGGACGACGACACATGGCTCGTCACCGAGGTTTCAAGTTTTCAGCTCGAAACGATCAATAGGTTCCGGCCAAGTATCGCGGCGATATTGAACCTGACTCCGGATCATATGGACAGGCATAAAACCATGAAAAACTATGCCGCCGTGAAGGCCAGGATATTTGAAAACCAGGAAGCCGGTGACGTGCTTGTTTACAATGCCGACGATGACCTGGTTTCCGGGTTTGCAGGCGAAGCGCGTTCGATGAAGGTACCGTTCAGCAGAAAAAGAGAGCTTGAGCGCGGCGCATACGTCGCAGAAGGGATGATCGTCTACTCGGCCCCCGGAATTTTCGAGAAGGTTATAAGAATGGATGAACTTCAAATACCCGGCAAACACAACCTTGAAAACGCTCTGTCGGCAACCGCTATATCGTTTGCCGCCGGTATAGACGTCAGTGTGACGGCGCAGGCGTTAAGAGATTTCAAAGGTGTAGAGCACAGGCTCGAGTTCGTAGCCGAGATCGGCGGCGTTCTCTTTATTAACGATTCAAAGGGCACGAATCCCGACGCGAGCATCAAAGCTCTCGAAGCGATCGGAAAGGATATCTTGCTGATAGCCGGAGGATACGATAAAGACGCGGATTTCACGGAATACATAGACGCGGCCGGAGGCAAAGTAAAAAAACTTCTTCTTCTCGGCGCGACTGCCGGAAAACTGCGGGAATGCGCGCTGGCCGGAGGTTTTAAAGAAGAGGATGTGATAATTGCAGGTAATATGGCAAAAGCCGTCGCCGCAGGCATTGAATTCGCAGCGCCCGGAGACACAGTGCTTCTGTCACCGGCCTGCGCAAGCTGGGACATGTATACGAACTACGAGGAACGCGGCGCGGATTTTAAATCCTGCGTGGCGGAAATAAAGGAGCGGACATGATAAAAATACGCGGAAAAACAGACGCTCTTCTTATAATTATAGTTGTAGTGCTCGCGGTGTTCGGCATCGTAATGGTGTTCAGCGCGAGCTATTACAGCACTATAGCATATGACGCCGGGCCGTATTACTATTTGCAGCTGTCCGTGCAGTGGGCGCTGGCAGGTTTCGCTATTATGGTCGCTGCGTCATTCATACCGTACAGGGTCTACTATAAACTGGCTCCGTTCCTTGTAGCCTTGTCACTTATCTTCCTCGCCGTCCTTTTTACGCCGCTCGGCTATGAGGTAAACGGCGCTGTGCGGTGGATACAGATAGGGAGCCTTACCTTTATGCCGGGTGAGTTCGCCAAGTTCGCTGTCATCATAGGAGTGGCCTGGTATTATACGAAATTCGCGGATCAAACAAAGACTCTTTTACGCGGGTTTTTCCCGATATTCCTGATGGCGGGTATATACTTCCTGCTGATATATAAGCAACCGAACCTTTCAACGGCGCTGATCGTGGCTCTGACGATCATCATGATGATGTTTATCGCGGGTGTGAATTTTGGGTATATAGCGGGCGGTCTCGTTCTCGGTGCTTACCTGGCGTATACGATGATACAAACCGCGGGAGGATTCCACCAGTCGCGCATGACGGGGTTTCTCGACCCGTTTTCCGACGCGCAGGGCGAGTTTTTCCAGACCGTGCAGGGTCTTATAGCGCTCGGCTCAGGAGGGCTCACGGGCGTTGGCCTTGGTAACAGTGTGCAAAAGGCATTGTGGCTTCCGTTCGCGCAAAACGACTTTATTTTCGCGATCATCGGAGAGGAGACCGGTTTTATAGGATGCATACTCGTGATCATCGCTTTCGTCATACTTGTGTGGCGCTGCCTGCTCATAGCCATGCGCAGCCAGGACAGGTTCGCCATGATTCTCGGCAGCGGCGTCGCGTTCCTGTTCGCGCTGCAGGTCATCATGAATATCGGGGTAGTGACATCGGTGCTGCCGCCGACAGGAGTCATCCTGCCGTTTATCAGTTACGGCGGCAACGCGATAATCCTGTTTATGCTTTTGATCGGTATAATGCTGAATATCGCGCGCGGTGACGGGCCCGAGTCTGCCGCCCAGCAGCGAAAACGCGATAAGAGGGAGAGCCGCCGTCAGAGACGAAGGGAAGCGTCATGAGGGCTTTAATAGCCAGCAGCTCTACAGGCGGTCATATTTACCCCGCGATCGCAGTCGCCCGCGAAATCGTAAAACGTGATCCGGGATCTGAGATACTCTTCGTCGGGACGAGGTGGGAAGTCGGAAAAAACATCGTGGAGGCTTCGGGTTACAGACAGGCTTTTATCGAGGCCAGCGGTTTTGACAGAAAAAACCCTTTTAAAAACATCGCTGTACTCGCAGGCGTCCTGAAATCGTCGAAAGACATTAAAAGAATACTTGAAGAATTTAAACCGGACGTCGTGATAGGGTCGGGGGGATATGTGTCAGGTCCGGTATTGCGCATAGCGAAGAAGCGTGGGTTAAAGACTTTTCTGATGGAGCAAAACGTCATGCCCGGCACGGCAAATCTAATCGCGGAAAAATATGCCGACCGCGTTTTTGTAGCTTTTGAAGAGACGGCGCGGCATTTCAAAAAACCGGAAAAGGTGATCGTCAGCGGTAATCCGGTACGGTCAGCTTTCATGGAATCAACTGAGGGACGTGAAAAATTTCAGGAAAAATACGGGGTGCCGAAAGGGGCTATGTGCGTGCTTTTATTCGGCGGCAGCCAGGGCGCGGAAGCGATGAATTCCGCGGGGATCCGCTTGATAGAGAGCCTGGGCGGGATAGATAGCCTGAACGGGCACAAGAAGTATTACGTGATCCTGATTGCCGGGAGACAGATGTATCCGGCGGTCAAGGCGAAGCTTGAGGCCGGCGCGGCCGCAGACTATATAGGATATAAACTTATAGACTATTCGGAAGAGATTTACGAGCTGTACGCGGCGGCCGACCTGATCATTTCCCGCGCGGGCGCGCTGACAGTGACCGAAATAGCGCATAGCGGCAAGGCGTCCATACTTATCCCGTCTCCGAATGTCACGAAAAACCACCAGTATTACAACGCCAAAGCGCTCGAGGACGCGGGGGCCGCGAAGATCCTGACGGAAGAGAAAATGATCGAGGGAGGGCTCACTGATGCGGTCATGGAACTTGCGGCTGACCGTGACAAGCTATATGAAATGGGCGAAAAAGCCGCAGCGACGGCAAAGACTGAAGCGGCAAAGGTGATCGTAAATGAGTTATTCGGAAATTGACCGCAGAAGGCGCGGCAGACGAAAAAAGAAGAATTATTTCCGCAATATAGCGATAACAGTGCTCGTGATACTGGGGCTGTACTGGATAGGGTTTTATTCGGGGGCTTTCGACATCAAGGAAGTCACGGTAGACGGCAATGTGCACTATACGTCAGCGCAGGTAAAAGAGCTGTCGGGCGTCACTATGGGAGACAATATTTTCAGGACGCGCGTCTCGGAAATACAGCAGCGACTCGAGAGAGATCCCTATATCCGGAGCGCGGAGGTTAGATGGGCGCTGCCTGACGGGCTTGATATAACGATCGATGAGAGGACGGAGAGCGTGCTGATCGAGTACGCGGATGGTTACGCTATCGTCGATTACGACGGAGTGATACTCAGACTTACGAAAGAGAGGCTGATAATGCCTGTCATCGCCGGTCTGACGCCGATAGACCCCGAAGAGGGCAAAGCGCTGAAAGCCGAGGAAGCGGGCCTTCTGAAGCCCGGGCTTGACTTCATTAAATTCGTCATCGAGCAAAATTTCTACATCAAGAGGCTCGACCTTGGCGGTGTGATACCGAGGGCTTATGTTTTCGACAGGCTTGTGCTTGAAGGGGAACTTAGCGATATGACGAAGAATATAAGGGAGATAAAACGCATAGTAGCGAATCTCGACTCTAGCGGCGTCGAACGCGGTACGATCAGTGTCGGAAGCGACTCATGCTCGTTCTCGCCGGAGATACGCAATTAAAATTATTACTAAAAGATATAGCTGGTATGGTATACTAATTCGGTAAAAGTTGGGTTAAGGAGGGATTGGAAAATGGCGCATGAAGGCATCTTGTTCGAAGCGGCTGATTCATCGATAGCGAACATCGTAGTAGTCGGAGTTGGCGGCGGCGGAGGAAACGCGGTAAACCGTATGATAGAGTGTGGTATACGCGGTGTTGAATATGTCGCGATCAATACGGACAAGCAGGATCTTGATCAGAAATCCAACGCTGAGGTCAAACTGCAAATCGGCGCGAAAGCGACCGGAGGGCTCGGCGCGGGAGGTAACCCGGAGATAGGGTTAATGGCCGCCGAGGAAAACCAGCAGGAAATTGAAAACGCCATAAGGGGAGCCGACATGCTCTTTGTGACCGCCGGAATGGGCGGAGGCACAGGTACGGGCGCGGCGCCGGTGGTGGCGAAGATCGCTCGGGAGCTCGGAATACTGACGATAGGGATCGTGACGAAGCCGTTCAGCTTCGAAGCCAAAAAAAGAAAGGCTTTTGCCGAACAGGGCATAGACTACTTGAAAGACTACGTTGACTCGCTCGTCGTGATACCAAACGATAAGCTGCTATTACTCAGCGATCAAAATACAAAGATGATAGACGCGCTCAACCTCGCTAATGAAGTCCTTAAGGACGGAGTGCAGGGCATCACGGAAATCATCACTGGCGCAGGGTTCATAAACGTGGACTTCGCGGACGTCAAGGCGGTAATGGCGCGTCAGGGCGTCGCGCATATGGGCATCGGAAGAGGCCGTGGTGAGGGACGTGTCAAAGAGGCGGTCAAGGCCGCGATCAACAGCCCTCTGCTCGACACAAACGTCGCGGGCGCCAAACATATACTGCTTAGAATCTCGGGAGACGAAAACCTCGGAATGCTGGAATTCAGCGAAGCGGCCGACATGATCGAACAGGAAGCCGACGGGGACGCTGACGTCAGGATCGGCATGTCGATCGACAGCGCACTCGGCGACGAGATAGTCATCACGGTTATCGCGACAGGGTTTATTGATATAGACCGGGGAGCGGGCAGCGGCTTCACTGCCGTAAGCGAGGATGACGGCTTCAGGCCTCCGCGGGGTGTGTCGACTGTCGGTTTTGATGATAACTACAACGAAGAGGCTCATACAGCCAGTGACGGAGGAGCCGATTACGGCGAGTTCGAACCTTTGAGCGAAGAGCAGGAAATGCTGCCTGACGACGAAGAAGACGCCGGAGACGGCCCAAATGATTTCGCTATACCGGGCTTTCTTAGAGGCGAGTAACAGGCTTAAATACCAATGAAAGAAATCAGAACACAGGATGCTATAGGGCATATCATTTCGCATGACATCACGCGAATAATACCGGGCGGCGAAAAAGGAGTGGCCTTCAAGAAAGGGCATGTTGTACGCGCCGAGGATATCGATACTCTGCTGAAAATCGGGAAGTCACATCTATATGTCTGGGAAAACGACGGCACGCTTTTACACGAAAACGAAGCGGCTCAGGTCCTCGCTGACCTTGTAGCAGGAGACGAATTCCGAAAGGGCGAGGTCAAGGAAGGCAAGATCGAGATTTTCGCGGGACAAGACGGAATACTAAAGGTCGACAAGGAGAAGCTCGCAGCGCTGAACGGGTTTGATGAGGTGATGGTGGCTACGCGGCACGATCTATCGCCGGTAAAGAAGGGCGATAAACTTTGCGGGACACGCATAATACCGCTAGCGATCTCATGGGAGCGGATGGACGAAGTGGCGCGCGCCGTAGGGGTTGAACCCACGAAAATCGCAGACACAGAAAAGGCCGGTGCTGAAGCGGCCGGCGCGGTTACGGTTCTTTCTGTACTCCCGTACAAAAAAATGAAAGCGGCGATAGTCACGACTGGCAGCGAGGTATTCGAGGGCCTGATCGAAGACGGGTTTTCTCCAATTGTAAAGGAAAAGCTCGCGGAGTTCGAAACGGAAAACATCGGGCATCTTACCGTGCCGGACAACCCTGAGATGACAACGAACGCGATCCTTCGCATGATAGAAAAAGGGGCGGACCTGGTTCTTGTCACCGGCGGTATGAGCGTCGATCCCGACGACCGCACGCCGCTTGCAATTAAAAAAACCGGAGCCGAAGTCATATCCTACGGCGCGCCGGTACTGCCGGGCGCGATGTTTATGGTCGCATATATAGGAGACACCGCGATCCTCGGACTGCCGGGTTGCGTCATGCATTCAAAACGCACGATCCTCGATATCATATTGCCGCGCGTGATGGCCGGGATCCGCGTCTCAAAAGCAGATATCAACGCCCTCGCGCCGGGCGGTCTCTGCCTCAGCTGCGAGACCTGTATCTGGCCGGCCTGCGGCTACGGCGCCGTCTAATTACCTTTCCGTCATTGCGAGGAGCGACAGCGACGAAGCAATCCCCCCGTCATAGCGAGGAACCGCTCACGTCATTGCGAGGAGCGACAGCGACGAAGCAATCCCCCCGTCATCGCGAGGAACCGCTCACGTCATTGCGAGGAGCGACA
>Ga0123356_10003410_pt1 | contig 16666 bp, 11 predicted proteins | sample TergutEmb28metaG_2_FD_92546 | JGI IMG/M metagenome (GOLD analysis project Ga0123356, IMG submission 92546) | Embiratermes neotenicus P3 segment gut microbial communities from Petit-Saut dam, French Guiana - Emb289 P3 | ecosystem: Host-associated > Arthropoda: Insects > Digestive system > Gut ...
ACGAGCGCCATGGGCACATTCAGGAGGTCATCATTCAGAATTTTCGCGCCAAGGCTGACACGCGCATGGCGGCCGCCGTTGAGCCTGCTCGTGAGGAGCTGCTGTGGACGCTGGCGATGGCGCGACTGGTGTTTGGCAGCCTGATGAACATCCAGGCTCCCCCGAATCTCTCGGGCGAGAGCTTCGCTGAGCTCATCGAGGGCGGCCTGAATGACTGGGGCGGCATTTCGCCGGTGACCCCCGATCACGTCAATCCCGAGGCGCCCTGGCCGGAAATCGAGCGCCTGGCATGCGCAAGCGGCCGCCGTGGCAAGGTGCTGGTCGAGCGGCTTGCCGTGTATCCCGCCTACTGCCTGGAACTCGATCGGTGGCAGGACCCTGCGCTGCGGCCCAGGGTGCTTGACTTGATCGATGCGCATGGCTTCGCCCGTGAGTCATCCTGGCGCGTGGGCGGTGGCTTGCCGGCGCCCTCGCTCGTGCTCGGGCCGCGCGCTGCGTCCGAGCCGGCGATTGCGGGCGCCCTCGCGTCGGCTGGCCGCGGCGATGCGCTCTCGGAGGATGCGATCGCATGCCTGTTCACGGCCCGCGGGTCCGAGCTCGCCGCTGTGTGTGCCGCCGCCGATGCGCTGCGGCGCACGACGGTGGGCGAGACGGTCCGATACGTCGTCAATCGCAACATCAACTACACCAACATCTGCCTGCATCGTTGCACATTCTGTGCCTTCTCCAAGGGCAAGCTTTCCGAGGAGCTGCGCGGTCCGGTCTATGATCTCGCGCTCGAGGAGGTCGCCAGAAGGGCCGCGGAGGCCTGGGAACGGGGCGCCACCGAGGTCTGCATGCAAGGAGGCATCCACCCGGACTACACCGGAGAGACCTACCTCTCGCTGTGCCGCGCCGTGAAGGAAGCTGCGCCCCAGATGCACATCCACGCCTTCTCGCCGCTGGAGATCCGTCACGGTGCCGCCTCCCTCGGCATGGAGGTCGGGCCCTATCTCGCCAGGCTGAAGGAGGCGGGGCTCGGGACGCTGCCGGGGACCGCCGCGGAGATACTGGATGATGAGGTGCGCTCGCGGCTCTGCCCTGACAAGCTGCGCACCCATGAGTGGCTCGCGATCGTGGAGGCGGCGCATCGAGTAGGCCTGCGCACCACTGCCACGATCATGTTTGGCCACATGGAGCACCCACGGCACTGGGCAAGGCACCTGAAGCTGATCCGTGCCCTGCAGGAGAAGACTGGCGGCATCACAGAGTTTGTGCCGCTGCCCTTCGTGTCGATGGAAGCACCGCTGTATCGGCGGGGAAAGGCACGCCCGGGGCCGACGTTTCGCGAGGCAGTCCTCATGCACGCCGTCGCGCGCCTCGCACTGCATCCGGTCATCGCCAACATCCAGGTGTCCTGGGTCAAGATGGGCGAGAGCGGTGTCCGCGCCTGCCTGGCGGCGGGCGCCAGCGACCTCGGCGGAACCCTCATGAACGAGAGCATCTCGCGCGCTGCCGGCGCGAGTCATGGCCAGGAATGGGCCCCGGAGCAGATGCAGCGTGTCATCGAGGCGTGCGGACGCACGCCGCAGCAGCGAACGACGCTGTATGGGGTCCCGCCGACGGGGCAATCCCTTCGCTCGTTCGCGGCGCCCCCGCTGCTGCCCCCCGTGCAGACACCCGCCATGCGCACCGGGCGCTGGCGTGCCCCGGGAGATCGGCAGCCGCTCGCGCTCGATCCGGGAACCTGAGACGACCGCTGCTGAGCTGTGAAGCCAGCGCAACGAAGGTCGGACACTCGCTGATGCGGACGCTAGCGGTGCTAAGGTGACAGGGCTGCCCACGCGGCCTAGCGCGGTTGGGTGAGCCATACCTGGGATGCTCTGGCATACTCGGCCGCAGCGGTCGCTCATGGGGAGCTCAAGGACATCAGTTGGCTGCGGCTGACACGCTGATGGCCTTGTTGCTTCTCAAGGAGCGCGTTCAACGCAGGTCAAGCTGAGGAGCTCGAAGCGTGAGGAGCCAGAGAAGACGCGTGATCAGCGCAGTGCTCGCAGTCTGCGCCAGCGTGCTGCCTGTCGGAATGGCCATGCCGGCTACTCCCGCCAATGCCCCCTCGGAAGGGGATCTACTTGCCGGCATGGATCGCTCCGTGGTGCCGGGAGATGATTTCTTCGCCTACGCCAACGGCAGTTGGCTCGCGAGCGTCGAGATTCCACCAGACCGCAGCAGCTACGGGGTAGCCCATCAGCTTGCCGAGCTGACCGATCAACGCACCGCGCAGCTGCTGCGCGAGCGCTCCGCCGCTGCCGGGTCTGACGCCGCCAAGGCAGCGGAGTACTTCGCGACGTTCATGGATGAGCAGCGGATCGAGGCCAGGGGCCTGGATGGCCTCAAAGCGCAGTTCGATCACATCGCGGGGATAGGGGATCGCGCGCAGCTGGCACGCTACCTGGGCAGCACGTTGCGGGCCGACGTCGACATCCTCAACGCCACCCGCCTGTACACGGACCATGTGCTGGGCCTGTGGGTCGCACAGGATCTCGACGACCCCGCGCACTACTCGCCATTTCTCGTGCAGGGCGGGCTGGGCATGCCCGACCGCGACTACTACCTGCTCGATTCGCCGCGCATGAAGGAGTTTCGCGCGCGCTACCAGAGCTACATCGGCACCATGCTGGGCCTGGCCGGCACGGCCGTTGCCGAGGCGCAACGCGAGGCCGCGGCAATCTACGGGCTGGAGGAGCGCATTGCGCGGGTGCACCTGGCCCGTGCGGAATCCGAAGACGTGCGTCGCGGGAACAATCACTGGCGGCGGCAGGACTTCGCGGCGCGTGCCCCCGGGCTGGACTGGGAGGCCTACTTCGCGGCGGCGGGCCTGGGCAGCCGGCAGGACTTCGTGGTGTGGCAGCCCGGCGCGGTGACGGGGATCGCCGCGCTGGCGGCGAGCGAGCCGCTCGAGACGTGGAAGGCCTATCTGCGTTTTCATGCGCTTGATCACTTCGCTCCCTTCCTGTCCCGGCGCTTCGTCGAGGAGCGCTTCGCGTTCCACGAGAAGGTGTTGCAAGGCACTCCACAGCTGCGCGAGCGGTGGAAGCGCGCGGTGTCGGCCACCAATGGCGCGCTCGGCAATGCCGTGGGCAAGCTGTATGCGGAGCGCTACTTTCCTCGCGAGGCGAAGGAGCGGATCGAGCGACTGGTCCAGGATCTGCTTGCGACCTTCGCGCAGCGCATCGACAAGCTCGCCTGGATGGCGCCGGCGACCAAGCGCGAGGCGAAAGCCAAGCTCGCCGCCCTGAAGGTCGGCGTGGGCTACCCGGACACGTGGCGCGACTACAAGGGGCTCGAGGTTGTGAGCGGCGATGCGCTGGGAAACGCCGAGCGCGCCGAGCTGTTCGAGTACCACCGCAACCTGGGCAAGCTTACCCGACCGGTGGATCGCTCCGAATGGGCAATGCTGCCGCAGGAAGTCAACGCCGTGAACCTGCCGGCGATGAATGCGCTGAATTTCCCGGCTGCGATCCTGCAGGCGCCGTTCTTCGATGCCCACCAGCCGGCGGCGCGCAACTACGGCGCCATCGGTGCTGTGATCGGTCACGAGATCAGCCACAGTTTCGATGATCAGGGAGCGATGTTCGATGCCCAGGGTCGCCTGCGCAACTGGTGGACGCCCGAGGACTTCAAGCACTTTCGCGCCGCAGCTGAACAGCTCGTACAGCAGTACAACGCGTACCGGCCCTTTCCCGATCTTGCGGTGAACGGCCAGCAAACCTTGAGCGAGAATATTGCCGATCTGGCCGGGTTATCGGTCGCCTACAGCGCTTATCAGAGGCACCTGGGGGGCCAGAGCGCCGCTGCGGTCCAGGGCCTGAGCGGTGAGCAGCAGTTCTTTCTCGGCTTCGCGCAGAGCTGGCGTACCAAGGAGCGCGAGCCGGTGCTCAGACAGCAGATCATCACGGACGGGCATGCCCCGGCCGCCTATCGCACCGCCACGGTGCGCAACATCGACGCGTGGTATGCCGCCTTCGCGGTCAAGCCTGGCCAGAAGCTCTATCTGGCACCGGCCGATCGCGTGCGGATGTGGTGAAGCGGCGCGCCCGTGTTGCTGCCAGGCGTCCCGCGGCAGCCGATCAGTGCGGGGGCGGCAGGGAGGAGCCGGGTGGCCCTGGTCCCGCTGCCGTAGCACGGCCCACCGTGACTGCGAAGATCGGACCCAGGGGCACCAGCTCGTCGTTCCGTCCAAGGCTCGAGGAGTACAGGCTCGACACATTGCCGTCGAGATACAAGGCGGCCTGACAGTGGAGCGTGTCGCGGAACAGCAGCGCGAACTGGTAGAAGGTTACCGGGTCGTCGCTGATAGCGAATGCGACCTGCTCGGGGCTGACGACGCCCACGCCGTTGCGGATGCGGCGCGAGGTCCCCTGGGGGTTCAGGACCTGATTGATCCGGCCGTCTTGCAGCAGAAGAGGTCCGGACTGGGTGGCGAGCTGGGCGGGCTCTGCAAGCGTGGAGTAGGCGGAGGTCTCGACGATCCGGGCTCCCGAGCTTAAGAGGACGAAGACACCGTTGGGCTTCATGTAGAAGTTCCCGGAGCCTGAAGCGAGGTTCAGCCGATGGATCTGGTGGCCGCCGCTGACCATGAGGCCCACGGGCGAGAAGTCCTCGCGGTACATCCCTGCATTCATGGCGAATGCAAGCTGCTCATCACGGGCAGCCAGCGCGCCCGAGACGCGCCGAAAAGAGTTGAAGGCCTTGCCCGCATCATCGTAGAGGAATAGCTGCAGGCGGTCCTTGCGCAGGTCCACGCGGCACACCGTGTAGCGCGTGTCACGGGACGTGATCGCCGAGCACTCAACTGCCGCCGCGGCAGATGCGCCCCACGCGAAGCAGCAGGCGAATACGGAACTGGCTCTAAGCATCGTTGTACTGCCAGCAGCTCCCACATTGATGTCCTGCGCGGGCGCAGGCGGGAGCGCAACGCGCGATAGTAGAAGAGCCTAAAGCCTGCATGCGTGACTGGCTGCACAGTATTTCAGCGCGCGGCGAGGGCTGGGCGAGTTGAGTCATGCGGTGCGGCGGCCACTCCACACATAGCGCCGCTGGTCAGAGCTGTTGCGCGCAACTTTCCCGACGTGCGCTTGCCACGGAACGCGGGTACGGATGGCTTCACGAGCGCACGTCTCGAGCTGTCCTCTCGGGAAGCGCACTGGATCGGGAACGCGGCGGGCGATGAGGGGTCCGCGTCAGGCTTGATCACGGGCTCCTCCTGTGCGGGTCGCTCGAGTCGCAGCAGGGGCGCATGCACGTCCAGCCAGCTCCCCGTTAGCGCCGTGGCCGGCAAGCTACAGGAATCGCTCTAACCGCAACAGCTCACTCACCGGGAGCACGGCGCTGGCAGGCGCGTTGCTCCAGGAACTTTGTAGCTGATGAGAGTAGGATACGATGTCCCATCAACGTTATACGGATGATCTTGCGATGCACGCGTGCCTTGCGGCTACAGGGAGGTGGCCGGCCCGGCCTTGCCTCCCGGGATTCTCCTGCTATGTCGTTTGCTTTCTGCTTGCAGCGAGCCCCGTCGGTGTGCGAGTGGCGGCGGCTGCCGAGGCCACGCCGCTGGTCACCCAGCCGGTGGATGAGCGCTCGATGGTTCCCCTGCGCGGTAACCTGCGCCCGGAGGCAACCCGTCGCTATGATCGCGGCCGGGTCGATGACACCCTGCGCCTCGAGCACATGCAGCTGCTGCTCAAGCGTTCCTACCAGCGCGAGCAGGAGCTGGAGTCCCTGATCGACCAGCAGCACACGCGCGGGTCGCCACAGTTTCATCACTGGTTGACGCCTGCGCAGTTTGGCGCACAGTTCGGCGCGGCCCCTTCGGACACCGATGCCATCACGAGGTGGCTTGGTGCGCGGGGCTTCGCGGTCAATCACGTCTATTCGAACCAGATGGTGATCGACTTCAGTGGCACCGCACAGCAGGTCCGGGACGCCTTTCGCACCGAGATTCACGAGCTGCTGATCAGCGGACAGCGTCACATCGCGAACCTGAGCGAGCCGCAGATGCCCGCCGGCCTGGCCGCGGCGGTGGTCGGCCTGGTGTCGCTGCATGACTTCCGGCCGCGCTCACTGCACCGCAACCGCTCGCGGCGCTGGGTCGGCTCGCAGTTCAGCATCACGCAGCAAGGGAACACGTTCGAGGCGGTCGTGCCGGCCGATCTCGCCACGATCTACAACCTGAACCCGCTGTTCTCTGCCGGTGTCTCGGGCCAGGGTCAGACCATCGCGGTCATCGAGGACACGAATGTCTTCAGCACGGCCGACTGGACGACGTTCCGCAGCACCTTCGGCCTGTCGTCCTTCACCTCTGGCGCCTTGGCCCAGGTGCACCCGGCGCCTGGCAGCGGCTCCAACAATTGCGCCAACCCGGGTGTCGTGGTTGGGAACGACTCCGAGGCCATCCTCGATGCCGAGTGGGCGAGCGCGGCTGCTCCGAGCGCCACCATCGAGCTTGCCTCGTGCGCTGATACCGCCACGACCTTCGGCGGTCTGATCGCGCTCGAGAACCTCCTGAACGGCAACGGCGCGCCGCCGGCCATCGTGAGCATCAGCTATGGTGAGTGTGAGGCCTTGAATGGTGCCGCTGCGAATGCGGCCTACCTGGCTGCCTACCAGCAGGCAGCCGCCGAAGGCGTCTCCGTGTTCGTCTCGGCAGGCGACAATGGAGCGGCGAGCTGCGATCCTGGCGATGCGATTGCCTCGCACGGGGTGGGGGTGAGCGGGTTCGCTTCCACCCCCTACAACGTGGCGGTGGGCGGCACCGACTTTGGTGACACGTTTGCCAAGACCACCTCCACCTACTGGAGCACGACGAACGGCCCGAATTTCGGCTCGGCCCGCTCCTACATCCCGGAGATCCCCTGGAACGAGTCCTGCGCCAGCCAGCTGCTGGCGTCCTTCGAGGGCTTCCCGACGACTTACGGCTCTTCCGGATTCTGCAACAACTCGACCGGGGAGACTGATTTCCTGACGACAGTCGCCGGGGGTGGCGGCCCGAGCGCCTGCTCCGCCGGTGCGCCGGCGCTCGCGGGAGTAGTCGGGGGCTCCTGCCAGGGGACACCCAAGCCGTCATGGCAGTCTGGATTACTGGGCAATCCAGCCGATGGCGTGCGCGATCTCCCTGATATCTCCCTGTTTGCCTCGAGCGGGGTCTGGGGGCACTATTACATTTACTGCTACAGCAACAAGGCTGGTGGCGGTGTCCCCTGCACTGGCGCGCCGAGCGCCTGGAGCGGGGCGGGCGGTACGTCCTTCGCGGCGCCGATCCTGGCTGGCATCCAGGCGCTCGTGAATCAGCACACGAATGAGCGCTGGGGCAACCCCAATCCAACGTACTACAGCCTGGCTCAGGCCGAGTACGGCAGCACCGGGAGCGCGCAGTGCAACTCGAGCAACGGCAAGGCGGCCAGCACCAGCTGCGTGTTCTACGACACCACGGAGGGCGACATCGATGTCAGCTGTACCGGAACGGATTCCTGCTACTTGCCTTCCGGAAACAATGGCGTTCTGTCGACCTCCGGCATCGCTTACCAGCCGGCCTACGGCACGGCCACGGGCTGGGATTTCGCGACCGGACTCGGCTCGATCAATGCCTTCAACCTCGTGATGTCGTGGCCGTCTGCGGCGCAGCCATCGCCGCCCCCGGCCGCCCTCAACAGGCCAAGCACGCCCTAGTGTGTCATGGCCCGGGTGCGTCGCAGCCAGCGACGCACCCGGGGGCTTGCCTATGAGGTTGACGGCGAAGGACACCAGCCTCAGATCGAGCCCCAGGCTCTGCCGCTGCAGATAGAGGCGATCGAGCCTGCGGCAGCTGTGAGAGAGCCCAGTGATCCCCAGGCGGGCTGCAAAGCGCCAGTCGAGATCGCGGCGCGCAATACAATTCTCGTCTCGGCGTACTCGACCTCAATGACCGTTGCGCTGTTTTTCCTTAGTCTTCTGGCTAGAGCTAGAAAGGTCGAAAATATTCTGACCGCTTGAGAGCCAGACCCACGTACCCCAAGCACCCAGGGCGGCAGCGCATCCATTCAGCACTATCTCCCACCAGGACAGGTGTCGGGCGAACACGAGCACACAAATGGCCCCGATGCAGAGCAGCGGGCCGAAGACGTACGGCGGCAATTTTTCCCACGGCAGAAGAAATCCACCCATTCGGGTATCTCCGTTCGTGACGCAGGGAGAATGTGCCAGCTCGCCCCCACTGATCAACCCCCCCCCTCGCGCATACGGACCGCTTCTGGCGCCTCAGGGACGCGGGTGGGAGGTCCAGGTCGGCAGGGCAGCTCGGCGTGTGCAGGTCTGGACTGGCTCGGCCGCACCCGAAATCAATCGGACGTCCGCTGTTCGGGCTCGAGTGTCCGCAATCCGGAAGTCGAATGAGCATGGGGGTCGCTGTGTCGAGCTCTTCATAACGACCCTGAGCCGTCCAATGAACTTCCCGAGAGCAGGTGTTGCGTTGACAGGCAAGATCATTGGGCAGCGAGTGCATCTTTGCTTGCCCTCAGTGCGGACCAATACCAGTCCGGATTTTTGGACGGCGGTGCGGCCGGAGTTCGAAGCTCGCGCGCGTCAGGATTGCAGGTTCGCACCGCAACCTGTCCCATCCGGGCAAATCCAGGACGAGCCATGTCAGAAGTCTGAGATTGCTAGCCCTTCTTTGGCGTGGCCCGGAGCACGGCCGAGACCAGGTGAGCGGCATATATGTCCCAGGCTGGCTCGAGGGGTTTCGCGAAGAAGTGCTCGTTGAACGCTCTGAAGAAGCAGCAGGACAGGAGAATTGACGCAGCCAGGCTTGCGTCGAGCGTACCATCTACCCGGCCGATGTTCTGCTCCTCCCGGATGTAGCCAGCCAGCGCACCGAGGGAGAGATGGGGCCCTTGGCTCGTGCTCAACAGGGATTTCCGGAACGCACTGAGCAATTTGGCATCGGCAAACAGCCCCGCGAATAGCGGCGACGCGCGCTCTTGAAAGCGGTACACGCCTGCGAGCGCATCGCGCAGATTCCCGGCGACCGTGCCCTGGCCGACCTTCTCTCCGAGCGCGCTCAAGGGGCCGATCATGTCGAGAAGAATATTTTCGAGCATTGCCAGAAAGAGCGTCAGGCGGCCCTTGAAGTGCACGTAAAGCGCGCCTTCGGAGCAACCCACCTCCAGTGCGATGCGGCGCGTTGTTGCGCCCATGAGTCCATGTTTGAGCACCAAGCGCTCGGCGGCTTCAAGAATCTCCTGCCGACGATTCCTATTGGTTCGCTTCCGCGGCACCGTTGATTCCCCTTGCACGCCTAGGCATCTACCCGCTCAGACCGCTCCTTACTCGACCCTTCGTTGACCCGCGGAGTCTGGCCTTTTGCCCCGGCACAGACACTCATGTGGACTGCACTCTCAAAGCTCTGGCGCCTCGAATGGCGAGAGCGGTTGCCGCCGACAACCACCACAAAGCCTGGATGGCGCCCACTGCGGTCACGGCGCTCGGCAGCGTCACAGTCAGCATATACGCAGCCCCCAACACAAAAAATATCACCCCAAGAGCCATTGCAGAATAGGCGAAAGCCGCTGGGAGAAGCGATGATCTGAGAAGTATCAGACTCAATGGCAGGAAAACCGCAGGTGCGGCGACGACAAAGTACAAGTGTTGAATTGCATTGACGAGCTTCAAGCTGACAAGGGCAATCCCGGGTGGGTCCGCCGACATTGCAGTGATATAGAAAGTGACCTCCACCATACTGACAGTCATTAGAGTGGAGATCCCCAGGAATGTCAACCATCCGGAGACGCGCGACGCGGCTCCCGACAGGTGTACTAGCACGAAGGCAAACACTGCGATCAGAACCGGAGCGACGGATTGCAGCCAGGCTCCGATCAAGATCCCGGCGTGGTGTTCTTGTCCGAACTGGGTCAACTCGGCTGGAGTGGCATTGGTCGGAGGCCCGCTTGCGAAGACGAATGACGCGCAGAGCAGGACCACGCCCAGTATGCCGCATAGGCCACCCGTGACGCTCATGGCGCGTCGAGGATGGCTATCACTCTCTGCATTCATCGGGTTTGACACTGACTTCACGACAGAATCCTCATGGCGAAGGGAGTTCACGAATTTCTCCAGGCTCACGCAATCAAGCATCGCTTTGCAGCGTCTACGGCCTGTTCCCCGCGAAGTCATACGTAGCTCCTAGCACGAAGATCGCGCCATAGTCAGAGCCCACGAGGGGGCTGTCGGCTATGGAGTGTCCGAGCTTTGTGTACTGTGTTCCAAGGACAGCCGTCCATTTCCCACCCAAGGGGTGGAGGCAAAACACCCCAACGTGCGCATTCACCGCACTCGCAGGCGAATATGCTGGTCGAGATGGCCTGGCTTCTGACGGGCTGACGCCAAAGTAGTAGTTGATGGATCTCCTGTCTTCCCAGTCAATGCCGGTAGACAGGACCCACCATGAGCCCGCGTAAGGAAGCCCCTTCGAGAGCCCTGCGGCGAGCACGCTGCCGTGACTCTTGCCCAAGGTGTCATGAACTGCGCTCAGCGAGAATGAGATGCCGGCGTAGCGAGTGCCAACCGATACACCCCCGTCTAGTGACATCGAACGCGACCGAATTCCTGAGAGGTCAGGCGATTCTCCTGCGCTTACCTGGTCGAACCGTGGCTGAATGACGAGGGACATCGTGTAGCTCGGCTTCTGAGCGAGGTCGTATCCGGCGCTCATGCCATCGATGTGCAATCTATCCCATCGCCAGTTGATCCACGGGACCGGGACAACTGTGGGTCTCACGTCACGGTAGGGCTGTTCGATCACCACGACCGCAGCTCCCAGGGACTCCTGAGCACGACGCCAATCAGGCGTCTCTTCGGCCTTGCTGCCGCTGCTGCCGCATAGCAGTAGCACATAGGCGCTGAAAACCAAGGGGCGGCACGTGCCGGCAACTTCAAAGCTGGTATGCATTTCTTGAGACCATGGACAAGTGAGTGAGCGCTCACTATAATGCGAGGCGTACACAAGGTCAAACGACAGGAGACTTGCATGCACCGAGCGCTTCGCTGGACTGGCATCACCGTGGCAGTCCTGATTGGGCTTCTCATCGTCACTTCCGCGGCCATCTACGGGCTGTCGGAACGCATATTGCGACGCACCTACGAGGTGCCCAGCGTCGCACTGACGGTCCCTAGCGATCTTCAGTCAGTCCAGGAAGGGCGTCGGCTCGCCACGATCCGCGGGTGCGTCCTCGGTTGCCACGGCAAGCAAGCAGACGGTGAGGTGCTGTTCGACGACGCGAGGATCGCACGGATAGTCGCACCCGACCTCACGGCTGCGGTTCGGCGATACAGCGACGCAGACCTCGCCTTGATTATCCGTAAGGGCGTCCATCCCGACGGGCGAAGCCTTGTCGTGATGCCATCGGCGGCCTATGTCAGCCTGTCGGATGTCGACCTCGGACGCATCATTGCCTTCCTGAGAAGCTTGCCCGCATCGACCGGCCCTGGTCCCAGCATTTCTATGGGCCCGCTCGGTCGCCTTGGTCTCGTCACGGGGAAATTCGAGGTCGAGGCAGAGCGCGTTGCGCGTGCCGCGCCACCTCCCGCAGCTGTGAGCAAAGAGGCCGAACGCGGACGCTATCTTGCGCGCACGGTCTGTGCCGAGTGCCACGGCACCAGCTTGCACGGTGACAGCAATCCCGACTTCACAAGCCCGGACTTGCGGGTGGTCGCGGCCTACTCTCCCGAGGCCTTCAGTCAGCTCCTGCGGAGCGGGATTGCACTTGGCGGAAGACAACTCGGAGAGATGAGCACTCGAGCCCGGAACAATCTCGCGCAGCTCAGTGATGCGGAGATTTCAGCCCTTTACAGCTATCTACATGCGATGTAGAGGCCCGACATTGCCCCTTGGTGGGGTGACGGACAGCGGATGTTTCAGGGCGAACCCTACGAAGGCTGGACAGTTGAAGTGCCGCTGGGAATTGCCGTCAACGAGAACTGCCGCTCAGTAGTCGCTGAGCGGCAGTGGCCCGTCCTAGTGCGCCATGGCCCGGGTGCGTCGCAGCCAGCGACGCACCGTGGGCTTGCCGATGAGGTTGACGGCGAAGGACACCGCGATCAGCCTCAGATCGAGCCCCAGGCTCTGCCGCTGCAGATAGAGGCGGTCGAGCCTGCGGCTGGCACGCGCACCGCGGCCAGCGAGCAGCTGTGAGAGTCCGGTGATCCCCGGGCGGGCCGCAAAGCGCCAGTCAAGATCGGGGTCAGTCCAGCCGAGCCTCTGGATATCTTCCGCGGTGAGCGGTCGGGGTCCGACCAGGCTCATGTCGCCGCGGCACACATTGATGAACTGCGGCAGCTCATCGAGCCCCGTGCGTCGCAGCCAGCGGCCGACGCGGGTCACATCCACGCCGTGCATGCTACGAAACTTCAGGACCGTGAAGGGCCGACGTTCCCGGCCCATGCGCTGCTGCAGGAACAGCGGCGAGCCCCCATCCTCGAGCCAGGTTGCGAGCGCGATGGAGGCGGCCACCGGCGCAAAGGCGGCGCAAGCTCCGGCGGCTGCGATCAGGTCGAGCGTGCGCTTGCCTGGATAGGGCTGCATCGATCTTTCCCCTCGAGCACGAATCGAGCGGCTGGATTGCTCTACACGGAGGGCGGCAGGTAGTGGCCTGCACGCGCCTCCATAGAGGTCAATGCCGCATTATCCACCTCGCGCTGCTCGAGGCGCATGCGCCAGCGCAGATGGCGCCGTCGCCAGTCATGCATCAGCGGCCTCCAGATACGGGCCGTGAGGCGGTGCCGGATCAGGAACTGCCAGAAGTGGTTGGAGCGCTTGTACAGGTAGCTCATGGCGAGGTAGCCGAGCACGGCGTGGTGGTCTGCCGGCCGGCGCCGCCAGATCGAGCGGTGCGAGAACAGGGTCTCGTAACACCAGGCGTAACCCTCTTCGAGCTGCTCGCAGCTCATCTGCTTGGGTGCGAAAACCACATGCGCCGTGTCGTACTCGTCCCAGTTGCGGTGCAGGATCCGCCCCTCGGACTCGAGCTGGCGGAACAGGGGTGTGCCCGGGTAGGGCGTCAGGATATGGAAGGTCGCGCACTCCAGGCGGTTCGCCTCGATCCACTCGATCGTGCGCTCGAACACATCCGGTCGGTCATGATCGAAGCCGAGTACAAAGCTCCCGTTCACCTGGATGCCGTAGCGATGCAACAGGCCGACGCGGCGCCCATAGTCTTCAGGGAGCGGCGTGCGCTTGCGGGCTGCGCTAAGGTTGCCTGCGTTCAAGGACTCGAGGCCGACGAACACGCCGGTGCAGCCGGCGAGCGCCATGTCGCGCACCAGCTGCGGATCGTCTGTCACATCGATCGTGACCGCAGCGCTCCAGATGATCTTGAGCGGCTTGAGGGCCGCGCACAGGGATCGTAGGTACTCGGGACGGGACCCGAGGTTGTTGTCGATGAAGACGGCGTAGGGCTGCCCGTCGGTGACGATCTCATCGACGACCTGCTGGACGTGGCGCATCCGGTAGGGGATGTGCAGGCCCTCGGTGGACAGATAGCAGAAGCCGCAGCGGTTGTGGCAGCCGCGAGTCGCGATAACGCTGGTCGTCGTCAGGAAGGCGTCGCGTGGCAAGATGACGCGCCGTGGCGGCGGATCAAGCGCGTAGGGCCTGGCAAAGTCTGCCTCGTAGCAGGGCTGCAGCGCGCCTTTCTCCACATCGGCCAGGATGCGTGGCCACAGCTGCACTCCGTCGCCGATCGCGATGGCGTCCGCATGTTGCAGGGCTTCCTCCGGACACGACAGCACGTGCAGCCCTCCGAGGATCACCCGAGCCCCCTGTGCGCGATACCACGCGGCGAGCTCGTACGCACGCCGCGCAAACGTCAGATGGACCGTGATGCCCACCACCTCGGGAACGGGATTGCGCGGCGGCGGTCCTTGCAGCAGGTTCTCATCCCAGTAGCTGACCTCCCAGTGCGCGGGTGTCGCCCCCGCGACGCTGGTCAGAGCCAGGGTGGGGGTCAGCACGTGCTTGCCGAAGCTCGCGCGCGGGTCCTTGGGATAGAAGGGGTTGATCAAGAGCGCAGCACGAGCTCGTACCGTCAAACTATCAAGGGGCGCAGGGAGCGCGGGCGGCACGCGCATGGCCTCGGGCACGAGGGGTTTTCGGCGTTGCGTGTCAGGCATGACTCGGGGCTCCCTGGTTGCTTTCACCGGTGGGAATCTGCCCGAAGCGCCGGTCACGCCGTGAGTATTCCTCGAGCGCGCTCCTTAAGGCCTGCTCGTCGAAGTCCGGCCACAGACAGTCCATGAAGCACAGCTCTGCATATGCGCACTCGTAGAGCAGGAAGTCGCTCAGACGGCGCTCACCACCGGTGCGGATCAGGAGATCGACATCCCAGGCGGGTTCCGGGCAGTGGTCTACCTCGCCCAGCAGCTTGAGGAACCGGGCGTGCGGCACACAGGGCTCCGCAGCTAGCCGGCTACCGACCGCCATCAGGCTGCGGCGCGCGGAATAGTCAATCGCGATGCGCAGATGCATGCTCGAGCAGTGCGCGGTCGCCAGCTCGCTCTCCTCGATCGTACGACACAGCCCGCGCGGCAGGCGGTCCCGCCGGCCGATGATGTTGATGCGGATAGCTTGCTCGAGGCAGCGTCGCGTCTGGGTCAACAGGTGGCTCTGCAGCAGCGCCAGCAAGGCGTTGACCTCGGTTGGGGGCCGCTGCCAGTTGTCGGCCGACAGGGCGTACAGGGTCAATGTGCCGACCTGTTGGCGCGCCGCCTCCTGTACGATCCTGTCGACGTTATCGGCCCCGGCGTGATGACCGGCGGTGCGCGGCAGCTTGCGGCGCGCCGCCCAGCGGCCGTTTCCATCCATGATAATGGCAATATGTATCATAAAGTACTCTGCGTTACAGAGTTAAGGGTGCGTTTTCGGTGAGGCAGATCCTTCGGGATGAGTTTAGGATCTCGAACTCCACTCTGTCAAGTACTTTGTAGTGCAGAGAAAGCTACGAGGCCTGGTGCGAAGTACGCGCGTCCCCGGTAAGGTTGCGGCGCGTTTGGAGCAAATGGTGTCGGTGCCCTTGATGCTAGGATCGTGAATCGATCACCTGGGCGCCACCACAGCCAAGGGAGCGCGAATGTCCGATGCGAACGATGTGCCTGTAAGCAGGCGTGACTTTGTGACCACCAGTATCGCCTCCGGCCTGACGCTCGCGGCCGCCCCGGCAGCGGTGCTCGCGTCTCGGCCCACCGGTCATGGGGACAAGGCCGCCGTGCTCGCGCAGATCCCGCAGATGCATGCCGCGAACCTGCAGCGGCTCCAGGAGTGGATCGCGCTGCCCTCGATTGCCGCTGAGGACCGCAACTATCCACAGGGCCCGCAGCACATGGTGCAGCTTGCCCAGGATGCAGGCTTCACCGACGTGCAGATCGTCCCCACCTCCGGCAAGGCCGGTGTGTTTGGCAAGCTCGACGCCGGTGCCCGAACGACCCTCGGTATCTACTTCATGTATGACGTGAAGCAGTTCGTGCCCGAGGAGTGGCGCTCGCCACCGCTCGAGGCGCGTCTGGTACCGGTGGAAGGGCTCGGAATGGTCTGCATGGGACGCGGAGCGGTCAACCAGAAGGGGCCGCAGAATTCCTTCCTGAGCGCGCTCATGGCCTTCAAGGCGGCGGGCAAGAAGATACCCGTCAATCTTGTGCTGGTCTGCGAGGGGGAGGAGGAGATCGGCTCGCCTCACTTCCAGGAGGTGGTGCTGAACCCGCAGGTGCTGCTGGAGCTGAAGAAGTGCAGCGGGATCTTCATGCCGGAAGCGAGCCAGGATCGCGATGGCGGCGTGCAGGTCAGGCTCGGTGGCAAGGGCGTCGTGGAGCTCGAGCTGGTCTCGAGCGGCGAGAAATGGGGACGGGGACCTGCGCACGATGTGCATTCGAGCCTCGAGGCACAGGTGGACTCTCCAACGTGGCATCTGGTGAAAGCGCTCGCGACGCTGGTCGGGAGCGACGGCCATACGCCCGCGGTGGACGGGTTCTTCGAGAAGGCGCAGCCGCTGTCGGCGGCGCAAGAGCAGATGATCCGGGACTACGCCGCGAAAACCGCCGAGAGCACCTCGAAGCAGGCGCTGGGCGTGCAGCGCTGGGTTCACGACGTGAGCTGGGTGGATTCGCTCAGGCTGCTCGAGTCCCAGCCGACTATCAACATCGAGGGTCTCGTAGCCGGCTACACAGGTCCGGGAGGCAAGACCGTACTACCGCACCGCGCGGTGGCCAAGATCGACATGCGGCTGGTGCCTGACATGACCGCGGCGGACACGCTCGCGAAGCTCAAGGCGCACCTCGCCAAGCAAGGCTTCACCGATATCGAGGTCAACATGAGCGGCGGTTACGATCCGACGCAGACCGACCCGCAGAGCAAGCTGATCCAGACGCAGCTGGCGGTCTACCGCAAGCTCGGTGTCGAGCCGCAGCTGTGGCCGCGCGGGGCAGGCTCCTGGCCGGGCTACGCTTTTACGGGAGCGCCGCTCAAGCTGCCCGCCGGACACTTCGGTCTGGGTCACGGGACCGGCGCGCACGCTCCGGATGAGTACTACCTGATCGAGTCGAGCAATCCCAAGGTCCAGGGGCTGGATGGCGCGGTCGCCTCGTTCGTCGAGTACCTGTACGCGCTGGC
>Ga0123356_10003411_pt1 | contig 16665 bp, 14 predicted proteins | sample TergutEmb28metaG_2_FD_92546 | JGI IMG/M metagenome (GOLD analysis project Ga0123356, IMG submission 92546) | Embiratermes neotenicus P3 segment gut microbial communities from Petit-Saut dam, French Guiana - Emb289 P3 | ecosystem: Host-associated > Arthropoda: Insects > Digestive system > Gut ...
AAAGATATTCGATGACGTTGCTAAAGGCGAAAATGCCAATAATCAGGCCGATAACGAACGGGATCGTAAAGCTCAGGTTTCTCTTGAGGCCGTCATAGCTGAATGCATCCATAGCCTTTTCGTATATTTTGAACATCATGGCAAGTGTCCCGAAGCTTATGCCGGGTACGATCGCAGTAAGCCCTATGACTATGCCTGACAGCAAATCCTTTATATACTTTAACATAGCCTACATTATACCAAACAGATATTATTCGATAACAGAAGAGAAGAAGACTTTTATGATAAATCTTGATTGCCAAACGAGCTTCCAAGGGGGAAGTTACTCTGGCATTCAACCTTTTTTAGATTCTGATATGTGTTAGTGCGTCAAAATCGAACTTGTACAAGAATAGGGTCTTAGAATGGCTCCAATATATGGAAACGATATCTGTTATTGGTAATATATTGCCATTTTGAGTCACATTACAGGCAAAACCCTTGTACAAGTGGAAAAATGACGCACTCTCCTCATTCATAATCTAAAGGTATGCCACGTTGTGTTCCTTATGTGTTAAACTTACAAGAATAAAGAAAGGACGGATAAATGGGCAAGATAAATGTGATAGAGACATCGATCGAAGGCGTCGTCATCGTGGAACCGACCGTTTTCGGCGACCACAGAGGCTGGTTTTATGAGGCGTACTCTGTGCGCGACTATGTGGCGGCCGGGCTCGGTTATTCATTTATACAGGACAACCGCTCTTTTTCAGCGGCCAAGGGCACGCTTCGCGGAATTCATTTTCAGCGCGGGGACTCCGCGCAGGCAAAGCTCGTCTGGGCCGGGAAGGGCGAGGTCCTCGACGTCGCGGTCGACCTTAGAAAGGGCAGCCCCACCTACCTAAAGTGGGAGGCCGTTGTTCTTTCGGAAGAAAATAAAAGGCAGTTCATGATACCTCGCGGTTTTGGCCATGCTTTTCTCACACTTTCGGACGACGTAGAGTTTTGCTACAAGGCAGATAATTTTTACGACGCGGCGGCTGACGGCTCTGTACGTTACGACGACTCCTCGATCGGCGTGGACTGGGGCGCGTATTTTGATGAATATAACGACGGCGCAGGCCTAATACTCTCGGACAAAGATAAAATCGCCCCCCTTTCGGCGGACGTCGAAACCGGTTTCGTTTATTAAAGGCAGCATATCACTTTCTATGTCTACAAGACACAAGGAACGTCCCCTTTTGTCAGGAACATCCCCTTTTGTCTGCTTTTCTTAGAAGAACGATTGACGCCGTTCATTTTTCTTATATAATCTATAAGTATGAACACCAATCTATTATTGGTCCTTCGCGAGATCGCCGAGGACGCGGACAACGCGCTGAGCCAGCGTATGCTTGCGGGGCGCACAGGTTTATCTCTTGGCAAGGTCAACTCCATCGTAAAAAGCGCGTTGCATGACGAGTTGCTATGCGACGTGGACGGGCAGTATGTCGTTTCTACTGCGGGCGAAGAGGCGATGACGCCGTACAAAGTGGACAACGCCATCCTGCTCGCGGCGGGCATAGGCTCGCGCTTTGTGCCTTTAACATACGACACTCCCAAAGGGCTTCTCAAAGTCAATGGACAGCCGATGATCGAGCGTCAGATCGAGCAATTACACGAAGTTGGGATAAAAGATATTACGATCGTAGTTGGCTATCTTAAGGAAGAGTTTGACTATCTGATAGACAAATACGGGGTATCGCTGGTTTTTAACCCCGAATACGCCGTGAAAAACAATTTTGTGAGCGTATATTTCGCGCGGGACCGGCTGAAAAATACGTATCTTCTCGTATCAGACCACTGGATGGAAAAAAATATCTTCCATGCGTGGGAGCCTCATAGCTGGCTTAGCTGCTCATATTTTGAGGGACAAACGAAGGAGTGGGGCGTGACGACAGGCGCGCGCGGGCGCATAACGCGTATCGATAAGCACGGCGAGGATACGTGGGCCCTGAACGGACCTGCGTATTTTGCCAGAGAAAACTCAGAGAAGTACAAGGAACTTGTGGCCGAGGCATATTCAAGACCCGGGACGGACAACTGGTACTGGGAAGATATCCTGGCGGAAAATATAAAGGAGCTGGAGTTCTATTTAAATCAACAGGAACGTACCAATGTATATGAATTCGAAACCCTCGACGAACTGCGCGAGTTCGACAAGAGCTACGAGCTCGAGACGGACAACACGATCATGCGAAAGATAGCCAAGACGTTCAAAGTCCCGCAGGCGGAGATAAAAGGCATCAAACCGCTGAAGGAGGGCATGACGAACGAATCGTTTGTTTTTCATGTAGGTGACGGGTCGTTCGTCTTCCGCCTGCCGGGCACCGGGACGGAGAACCTCATCAACAGGCGGGCAGAAAAAAGAAATTACAAGCTTATCAAGCAGCTGGATCTTGCGGACGAGATAGTATTTTACGGAAGGAAGACAGGAGTAAAGATCAGCAAGTACTATGAGGATGCAAGAGTCGCGGACGCTGAAAACGACGAAGAGATGAGACGCGCCATGGAACTGCTCGCGAAAATACACGGGGCGGGGGTACAGGCTGAGCACCGTTTTGACGTAGGAGAGAGGATAGATTTTTACGAGGGGCTGGCTAAAGGGATTAACTCGATACGTTTTTCGGACTACGAAGACGTAAGGGAAATGGCGGACGAGCTTCTGGCTTTCAGAGAGAGGCTCGCCGTGCCTGAGATACTCTGCCATATCGATTATGTCTACGCGAATATACTGTGGCTGCCGGACGGCGGCGAGCGCGTTATCGACTGGGAATACAGCGGAGCGGCCGATCCGATCATCGACGTCGCGATGTTTTCTATTTACTCTTACTTTCCGCGCGAACGGGCCGATCTCGCGCTCAGCTTTTACCTGGGGCGGGAGCCGGAGCGCATGGAGACAGCGAGGCTGTATATGTATATGGCGCTCGCGGGATTCCTCTGGGCAATATGGTGCCAGTACAAACAGGGGCTCGGCGAGGAATTCGACGAATATCCGCTCATACAATACCGTTATATGAAGGATTTTTACCGTATCTTGAAGGAAGAGGGGTATCTGGATGAATAGTTTACCTGCTGATCAAAAGACCTTTGACCTGAAGAAAAAACTGAACCGTTCCTATTTCATGAAAGGCATCATGATCGCCACGGTTTCCGGCATGTGTTACGGGCTTTATTCGGCCTTCATCACAAGAGGCATGGGGACGGGCGTCTGGGGCGACTGGTACGGCGTGCACGAGGCGGGGATCATGATCCTTTTGCTCGGCGCGATCGGCAGCGCGGTCAACGACAGCGTGAGCGCCGTATGGTGCTGGATCATCGCGGGCATCAAAGGCAAGCTCGGCGACTTTTTCCGATGTCTGAGATCAAAGCCCGGCCGAGTCATGATACTCTGCGCCCTCGCCGGAGGGCCTGTCGCGAGCACCGCGTATATTGTGGCGCTGCAAATGGCCGGCTCGGTCATCATCCCGATCACGGCGCTCTGCCCGGCGATCGGCGCCATACTCGGCAGGCTGATATTCAAGCAGAAGCTTACGCCCAGGATGCTCGTAGGGGTCTTTATCTGCGTCGGTGCCAGCATCATGATAGGCAGCGTCTCGTTCGGAGAAGAAGCCGCGCCCGGCATCCTCGCGGGGTGCCTCATAGCGCTCATAGCCGCTTTCGGCTGGGGCGCCGAAGGCTGTATAGCGGGGTTCGGCACTACGCTCATCGACTACGAGATCGGCATCACTATAAGGCAGACGACCTCCGGCCTCTCAAACCTCGTCATACTCGTACCCGTCTTAGGCCTTATCGCCGGAAACGCCGGCCTCGGCCCGGAGATGGTCGGAAAAGCCTTTTCGGACGGGCCTGCCATGCTATTCTTCGTAATAAGCGGCTTCTGCGCGCTCTTCGCCTTCAGCCTCTGGTATAAAGGCAACTCCATGTGCGGCGCGGCGCTCGGTATGGCCTGCAACGGCGCGTACTCGTTCTGGGGACCCTTATTCTGCTGGATAGTGCTTGGCCTGTTCTTTAAGGAAGACGGATGGATGCTCGCGCCAATCGCATGGATCGGCGCCGTAGTGATGTTCTTCGGTATCCTTTTGATCGCGGTCAATCCCTTCGCGCCGCTTATGAACAGGAGGGCAGCATAATGAAACAACCGCTCAATTACGCGATATTGCTCTACTTCACAAAACATGAGGAAGGCAACGCGGACGCGATCATCGAGGAACTGAAACCGGAATACGAAAACTACCGCGCCTTCAAAAGACCCGCCGTTGTAGAGGCCCTCATGACAGCCACGGAAAACGGGATACTTGAAGAGGTACGCACAGAACTCGCGGACGAAGACGTGCTGCGCGTTTGGTACAGGCTCTCCGAGTACGGAACAGGGCTGATACAAAAGTTTTTATGATAAAATGAGCGCATGAAAGTATTTGCGCTAAAAGTTGCTGCTGCTGGAGTGAGGTTTCTGGCCGCGCTCGCAAAAGTATTCGCAAGCAGGCATTGTGACATCGTCTTGATCTCGTGTCAGGGTGACGAGCCGTCGCAGGACATTTTGGATCTTGCGGCAAAACTGCAGGACAATTTCAAGATCAAAGTATTAGCCGGCAAGATGAATCGCAGCTTTGGCGGGGCGCTGTCTTTCACAGGCAAACTTTTCACGATGCTGAGATACACAGCCAAAACAAAAGTAGTCGTGATAGACGCCTACTGTATGGCGGTATCTATCCCCAAAAAACGACCGGTACAAACGGTAGTACAGCTCTGGCACGCGCCCGAAGCCATAAAAAAATTCAGCCTCCAGATAACAGACACTCCGGCAGGATACAGCAAGAGGACGACAGAAATCCTGTGCATGCACAGGAACTACGACTATATCCTCTGCCCGGCGGACGCGACGCGCCCGTTTTTCGAGGAAGCGTTCGGCTATCCCGAAAGCGCTTTTGTAAAGCTCGGCCTGCCCTCGCTCGACAGGATAGGGCTTATGAAGCATAAAATAATATACGAGAGGTATCCGGAGCTTAGCGGAGAGGACAGGCGGCCGCTTACGGTCGTATACGCGCCTACATTCAGAGATGGCGAGGCTGTAGACACCGAAGGGCTCGCAGGTGCATTCAATGACGCGGAAAACGTCGCTCTGGTTTTGAAACTGCATCCGCTTGATTCTTATGAACCGACCATCAACAGTATTATAAGGGACAGAGAGTTTCCGCTAATCGATTGGTACGATATAGCCGATGTGATCATCACCGATTATTCGGGAGTTGCGGTCGAAGCCGCTGCCGCGGGCATAGCGAGCTACTACTATATTTACGACATCGACAGCTACAAATATAAAAGAGGATTGAATGTTGATTTACGTGATGAGGCAATAAGAAAGTATGCTTTCATCGACGCAAATGCCCTTGCTGCGCAGGTGATCAACGATTTTAAAAATGTAGATCACTTCGTCGCTGCCGCTTCTCGTGATGACAAGACGGGCTTATACGACTATGAAACGCTTGCGGAATTTGCCGCTAAATATCTCGAAGTCCCGCTTTCCGGCAACACAGAAAAGCTTGCCGATTTCATAATTGAAATATATTGACAATTTATCTCTATAGTGTATATTAATTTTAGAAACCAAAAATTCTTGCATTATTGAAAATGAAAAACCGCAGATCGCACTGCGGTTTTTCGTATGCTGGTTGCTTAGTCGTCTCTGCCCAGCCATTTGCTGATGAAATTCGCAATTACACCAGCTACGACAGAGATCAAGAAGCCCACCATTTCTTGCATTATCTCCTCCTTTCTGAACGTCAGGAGTAAGCAACAGGAATAATATACCTTAAGTGCCAGAAATAACAAGTAATAATTGTGAAAAACAAGCAATAATGCCAATTGATAAAACTAATAATACTGAGTAAAATAGCTATATGAAGAAAGTTATCACTTACGGTACGTTTGATCTGTTTCACGAGGGGCATCGTTCGCTGCTTGAGAGGGCGAAAGCACTCGGCGATTACCTGATTGTAGGAGTTACCAGCGAGAAATTTGACTGCGAGCGCGGCAAGCTCAACGTAAAAGACAGCCTTGAAGATCGCATAGCGGCGGTTTTGGCAACCGGCTATGTGGATGAAATAGTCATCGAGGACTATATCGGCCAGAAAATTGACGACATCGAGCGGCTTGGCGTGGACATATTTACGATTGGAAGCGACTGGACTGGGAAGTTCGATTATCTTTCAAAGTATTGCGAAGTCTTATATCTCGAACGCACAAAAGACATATCCAGCACGATCCTCAGACAGGACGGAGCAAAACTTTTACGGGTGGGTATCATATCCGATACGCTCGACGACGGCGGCGTATGCGCGCAGTCGTATTATGTCAGCGGGCTGGAAATCTCGGGTGTATTTATACCGGAAAAAGAGCCGGAGGATACCAACGTGAACGCAGAGGCGTTCAGGGAAAAATACGACCTCGCTAAGGCCTTTGACACCGCGGAGGCGCTGCACGAATGGAGCAACGCGGTCTATGTCCACACGAGAAGGCTGAACAGGTTCGACTACGCGGCCGCCGCGCTGAACGCGGGCTGCCACGTGATCTGCGACATACCGCTTGACAAGCCCGAGGAAGATGAAGAGCTGCGCAGGATCGCGGCCGAAAAAGGGCTGATCTACATCGAGTACATGCCTATTGCTTACATATTGTCTGAAACCATCCAGACGATCGTTGAACGGGGAGACTTGCATTGAGCCAAAAACTTTTCACACTGGGGCCTGTAGAAATGTTCGAATACACCAGAGCGCGGTCTCTCGGGCAGCTGCCTTATTTTCGTACAGAGGATTTTTCAACGATCAATCTTGAATGTTCTGAAAAGCTTAAGAGAATAGCCGGCGCGCCGGAAGATGCGCACGTATTCCTGCTTACCTGTTCCGGCACAGGCGCGATGGAGGCTGTCGTCGGAGGCTGTTTTTCAGGCGCGCCCGGCAGCGAAGACAGGTTGTTGGTCATTGACGGCGGAGGGTTCGGGCACAGATTCTGTGAGATCGCTGCGCACCACGGGATACCGCACGAGTCAGTAAAACTAGAGTTTGGTCAGGCGCTCGAGAAAGAAATGCTGGGGGGATTGCTTCGTGGCTTCGCCGCTCGCAATGACGCCATACGTCACTGCGAGGAGCAGGGCGACGAAGCAGTCGATTCTCGCAATGACGCCATACGTCACTGCGAGGAGCAGGGCGATGAAGCAGTCGATTCTCGCAATAACGCCTCCTTTACTGGCCTGCTTGTGAATCTGCATGAATCCACGACGGGGCAGCTTTTTGATAAAGATATGCTGGCGGGTTTATGTCGCGGGCACGGACTGTACTTTGTCGTTGACGCGATATCGTCTTTTCTCGCGGATCCGCTTGATTTTGAAAAAGACGGCGTAGACGCGCTTATCATAAGCTCACAGAAAGCGTTGGCGCTGCCGCCGGGGCTCTCGGCAGTTATCCTGTCGGATCGTCTGTATAAAAAAATACTTGAACAGGAAATAAAGCCTTTTTCCATGTATTTCGATTTTCAGGATGCGGAGGCCAACGCGGTGCGCGGGCAGACCCCGTTCACTCCGGCCATAGGGCTGATACTTGCCCTTCTGGAAAGGCTCGCGCATATCGAGTCGGAAGGCGGAGCTGAAGCTTCGATAAAACGCACGAAAGCGATCGCGGAAGACTTCCGCGAACGCATCGGGCCGCTGCTGAAAGAAGGCAAGATCGCTATACCGTCCTATCCGCTTTCGAACGCGTGCACACCTCTGGTGTTTCCGAACGGCGGCGCGAAGAAAGTATATGAGACCCTTGCGCTGAAAAAGGGAATATGGCTCAACCCGAACGGGGGAGAGCTTGCGGACAAGGTGCTGAGGGTAGGCCATCTGGGGGATATAACGAAAGAAGATAACGAAATGCTCACGGCTCTGCTTACAGGTATTCTGGTATAGAAGGGACTTATGGATGGGAAACCTGATCAGTGTAATAATCCCCGTATATAACGCAGAAAGCACGCTAAACCGCTGTATTGACAGCATCCTGGCGCAAACCCATAAAGAGATTGAGGTCATTTGCATAGTCGACGGCGCAAACGACGAGAGCGCCAATATCCTGAACTGGTACGCTGAGCGCGACCCGCGTGTCACAGTGATAGAGCAGGACAGCAAAGGCCCCGCTACGGCGCGTAACGCCGGTCTCGAAATAGCAAAAGGAGATTATATAGGATTTGTCGACGCCGACGACTACATAGATCCGGCCATGTACGAACGTCTTTATAAAGCGATCGAAGGAGCCGAGCTCGCGAATTGCGGACACACCAGCTTTTTCGCGGACGGGACGGAAAAGATCATTACCCCGGGGCTTCGAGGCACTATAGATATCAGGGACGCGAGTACAAGAGGTAGCCTTATTGTTTACGCGCCGGACTTTATCTGGGACAAGCTCTTCGTCGCGGGCATCATCAGAGAAGAAGGGATACGTTTTCCGGACGGACGCGTATACGGGGAGGATACCGTCTTTCTCATCAAGTATCTCAGCCATGTCAAAAGAGCGGTATTCGCCATTGAACCTCTGTATTTTTACAACGCTCACAGCGAAGGGTCTATCACGAATACGATTTCGGATAAGTGGTACGACATCTTTGAAAACCTGAAGGACATCATTTACTACTACCGCGAGCATTTGAGCGACCATGAGTACGAAGACATAAAGCCTTACCTCGAGGAACTGTGCATACGCTACTATGACAGGCGCGCGAACGCTATGATAAGACATGAGGAAAAGGACTTTCAAATCCGCTATGTAAAATATTCATTTGAGTTTCTCTCGCATAACTTCCCAGACTGGAAGGCCCGGATGATGAAGATGCCGGGAGTCATCTTTCCGCGCGTCAAGACGAGCATGTTTCTAATGCGCATCTATATCCTTATGCCGGGTTTCATCAAAAGACGGTACGCGGAGCGGCTTACGAAATGATCAGCGTCATCGTCGCCGTTTACAACGCTGAGCAGTATCTTGACGAGTGCGTAGAATCCATCCTTTCACAGTCATATATTGATATTGAACTGATACTGGTGAACGACGGCTCTACGGACGACAGCGGCGAGCATTGCGATTACCTCGCGGAGCAGGACAAGCGCATTGTCGTGATCCATAAAGAGAACGGCGGCGTGTCCAGCGCAAGAAACAAGGGACTGGCGGCTGCAAAGGGCGATGTGATAGCTTTTGTCGACTGCGACGACTATATACTGCCCGGAATGTATGAGACTTTGATAGAAAAAATGCGCGAAACGAAAGCGCGTATCGCGGTCTGCACGGTGCTCGACGAGCTGGAAGATGGCAGGACGCGTAAATTCGACACAGGGGAAACAATGCTTATAAGCGGGCGCGACGCGCTGAAAAACCTAGTTACCGGTATGGGCAACAAGGGAGGACACCGCGAGACGATTTGGTTTTCCGTCTGGAACAAGCTATATGACGCGCAGCTGTTTAAAGAAGGCATACGCTTCGACCCCGAGACCGACAGCGCGGAAGACGTGCCGGTCAACCTGGCCGCTTTCGCGAAAGTCGACCACATCGTTTATTACGAAAAACCATACTACTTCTGGCGCTACCGCGAAGGAAGCCAGACAAGCCTTAAAATGCCGGAAGCGCTGCGAGGAGGATCCCGCACAAGCCGCTATCTTTTTGACAGCGCGAAGACCCTGGCGGAAAAAGACAGGCCGACGACCGTAACGGCGGCGGTAAGGCATTTTTACTGGTATTTCACAGGATGCGTATCCGCCCTCTCGCAATCGCGAAAACTCGCGAAAAAAGGCGAAGCGGCTCCGGGGCGGGAGCCCGAAGACTATCTGCGTCTCAGAAAATATATGCTGGCCTCACTCGTGGCTATCGTGTCCGACCCGTACTACAAAAAATACACGGATAAAAAATTCAAAGCGACAGTATGGTTCATGCTGCACGCTCCGGGATTATTCGGCGCTGTGTGGTTATTTTACAGAAGACTTAAAAAGCGCTAATTATTGCCGCGCATAAAGTTCTGTATGGCGTCCTGTATCTCATAAACGGCGAGCTGGTCGGGTATGATGACCGACAGCTCCTGAGACCCCATTGAGTAAGTAGGTCTTTGCGCAAATGCCCCTGTCGCGTTCATCTTTTCTATCGACCAGTCGCCTCCGTATGTGATCTGTCTCTGGAACAACTGTGTGATGACGCTTGCAGGTATATTTGACAGGAAGGTTCCGGACAGGTTGCTGATCAATTTCTTGTAATGTACCACGACGTCAGGCTCGGTGATGCGGGAGATGATGCCCTCGATAACGAGCTGCTGGTTTTTGCCTCTGTCAAGATCGCCTTCCTGAAGTCCCTTGCGGGCTCGCGCAAACAGCAGAGCCTGATCTCCGTTCAGCCATATGACGCCTTCCTTATATGTCTGTCCCCATAGCTCGAAGGTCCTCGGGTTATCTACAAGTATCCCTCCCATCGACTCGACAAGAGTGGTGATAGTTGTGAAGTTTATCTGAACGTGGTAGTCGATATCAATATTATATAGATCGCCGATCGTCTGCTCGCATACATCAAGCCCGTACACACCCGCGTGCGATAGTTTGTCGGGATAGCCTCTTGTGCCGTGGAGTTGGACATAGTAGTCGCGCGGCGTGTTGATAAGCATCATTTTATAGTTTACCGGGTCAACGAGGATCAGCATATTAGAATCGCTTCTGCCGATCTGGTTTATATCGCCTTCGACGTCGAGACCGCTGACATAGACGGAAAACGGTTTGGTAATGTCGACTTTTATATCTGCCTCATCGTTCGCTCTGGCCGCCGTGCCTGCTCTAAAGGTCGCGATGACGTCCAAAGTGTCATATGATTCAGGGAAATATTCAGCATATGTCCTCAGCATTGCGCTTTGAACGACCGCGACGTCCACGTCTCTTTCAATAGCTCCGATAACTTCTGACACGTTTTCGAATTCCATGAAAGAAGCGTCCGCAAGTTTTTTGGTCTCCCTTTCAGCTTCTCTTCTGAAAGTGTCGGTGCTTTGGATACTGGCGAGTATTTGGTTTCTCGTGGAGAGTTCGACGCTTGAGTTGCGCTGTGCGACAATGCTGTACTCTACGACCCCCCTGGACCCAGGATTCATGCTTGTGATCGCTACGTCTGCCGTGTTCAGGTATGAGGCGACAAAAAGATTGACGAACAGCATCAGCCCCGCGAGCGCGAAACTCAAAAACCTGAGCCCGTTGTTGCGATTGCATTTATCCGACGCAAATAAACAAAAAGCGAAAATAATCAGGGCAGCATCGATAAGAACGAAATACAGGATAGCCCCGGGCTCAAGCGTAAACCCGATTTTCAGCAAGAACATGATAACCACGGCTAAAGAGGCCGCGGCGCCAATACTCAATATAATCCCTATCAGACGAATAAAAGCGTTATCGTTTGACTCACTTGCTGCTGAATATCTTGCACACATAGATTTATTTTATTAAAAAAACTTTTTATAAGCAAGACAGGAAAGAAAAATATATGTGAAAAATCAATGAACTTATTATTACTTCAGGTTAACAACAGGCAGATTATAGTATAATTTCGCAATGAGCATTATCAACGATTTAATTGGAACACCGCTTGGATATATACTGTATTGGTGCTATGAAGTCGTAGGGAATTACGGCGCAGCAATCCTCTTTTTCACGCTTCTGACGAAGATCATATTGTTCCCGCTTTCGGTGATCGCGCAGAAAAACTCGATCAAAATGGTGCATATGGCGCCGGAGCTTGACGAGATCAAGCGCTACAATTCGGGAAATGGGGAACTCATAGCGCAAGAGATACAGGCGCTATACAAGCGTGAGAAATACAGCACGATAGCCGGTACTGTGCCTCTGCTTGTTCAGATACCTATCATCCTCGGCCTGATAAATGTGATATACAATCCGCTTCAACATCTTCTGCATCTGAACCCAACGGTGATTTCAAATCTTACCGAGCGAGGCGCTGAGCTGCTTGGTAAAACAGTCCAGGAGCTGGGTTATTTCGGACAAATACTGATCCTGGAAGAGATCCGGGCAATCCCTGACTCTTTCTCGGATATTCCGGGCGCCTCTGAGGCGGTCGAAGCGGCGACGACCCTAAATATGGACTTTTTAGGCCTGAACCTTTCGGCGACGCCGTCTGTCACAGACGCGACGATCATCATCCCGATCCTGTCCGGCCTCAGCGCCTTGGTGCTCTGCCTTGTTCAGAACAAGTACAACGTACTTCAGGAATACGCGGGGTTTGCCAGTAGGTGGGGCATGACGATATTTCTCGTCGCTTTCTCTGCGTATTTCGCCGCGGTTCTTCCCGGAGGCCTCGGGCTTTATTGGACAGCGGGCAATCTGCTTTCTATCCCTGTGCTCGGTATATGCAATCTGATATATGATCCGAAAAAATATATCGACAAAGAAGCGATGGCGCAGATCCACAAGGAGACTCCGGAAGAGAAGGCCGAAAACAAGGCGCTTAAAAAAATAATGGCCGCGCGTTCAAAAAAAGACATGGCAAGATTCTTTGCCGCGGACAACAAGCGCGAACTCGTCTTTTATTCCGAGGCCAACGGCTTCTTCAAGTATTTCAAAGGCTATATAGAATACATTCTGGCCAACAGCGACTATGTCATACATTACGTGAGCAGCGATCTTGACGACAAGATCTTCGAATCCGATGAACCGCGTATCAAAGCGTACTTTGTCAATGAACGGGATCTGGTTTCGCTCTTTATGAAAATGGACGCGGACGTATTCGTCATGACTACTCCCGATCTCGAAAAGTACCATCTGAAACGCTCGCTGGTGAGAAAGGACGTAGAATACATATATACAGATCACGGTATGACGAGTTTTCACCTGATGCTCAGGGAAGGGGCGCTCGATCATTTTGACACTGTCTTCCTTTGCGGGCCGAACCACATAGATGAAGTGAGGCAGACCGAGTACGTATATGACCTGAAACAAAAAACGCTCGTTAAAACAGGATTCGCGCTGCTGGATGAATTGCTTCAGAAAGTGAATGCGCTTGGCGACAAGAAAAACGAACGAAAAAAAATATTGATTGCGCCTTCCTGGCAGAGGGACAACCTGCTCGACTATTGTCTGCCGGAATTGATTGAAGGCCTTTCGCCCGGAGACTGGGATATCGTTATCCGGCCTCACCCTGAATTCGTAAAACGTTTCCCGAATAAAATTAAAAGCATCGAGGAGCTTTTGGCCGGCAGGATCGGAAAAGACATTGTGCTAGAAACCGATTTCTCATCAAGCGAGTCGATTTATACGGCGGATGTGATCATTACGGATTGGTCTTCCGTCGCTCAGGAATACTCGTATACCACAAAGAGGCCGTCGCTTTTCATCAATACACCGATGAAGATCATAAATCAAAACTACAAACGTATACCCTCTGTACCTCTTGATATATCGCTAAGGGATGAAATCGGCGTTTCAGTCGAAGTGGCTGATTTAAGCTGCGTTGGAGAAATCTGTGAGAAGCTTATTAAAGAAAAAGACGATTGGAGGGAACGTATCAGTAAAGTAGTGGAGCACTATATATACAATATAGGCGACGGCGCACGGAACGGCGCGGAGTACATCATAGGCCGCATAGATCACAAAAGAGGAAACGGGGCGGCATGATACGCAGACGGATCGTACTCATATATTGGGTCGCCGCGATCGCGCTCTTTATGCCGAGCGCCGTTTACGCGTATATCGACCCCGCCACGACGACATATCTTATCCAGATCGCTACCGCGCTCGTCGTTACTATCGGCGTGTCGCTCAGCATCTTCCTTTACAGGTTCAGGATGATATCCTCGAAGATACGTTTTTGGTTTTACGGCCTGGTGTACCGGTCCAAAGCGAAAGAAAGGCAAGCGGCAGGCAAGCCGGACGCTGATCTTAAACAGGAAGCAGAACAATACATTCTGCCGGCATACGCTGTGCCGGGCATGGCTGTATCGCCAGAGCTTGATTCTTTTGGCGAAGACGTTAGGGATACACTATCAAAAAATAAAGCAGACCTGATTTCCGAAAAATCGGGCAAGAGTGCCGAGACTCCAAAAAATTTCACCGGTAAAATGCGTATGGTGTTTCCGCTCGCGCTCGCTTTCTGCTTTTCGTTCATCGTGATCGGCAGCCTCGAGCTTGCCATACAATTCGCGCCTGAGATCCCGTTCAGGGTCACCGTGGTTTTGCCGGTAGTCCTTTTGTGTTTCGCTGTATTTCTAGCCATCATGATACTAATCGTCCCGCGTTTTCGCAGCCCTGTGTTCGAAATCCTTTTGATAATAGGGCTGGCTGTCCTGATCGCCGGTTACCTTCAGGGCAATTTCTTAAACTGGGGTCTTGGACAACTGACCGGCGACGCGGTCATTTGGAGCAACTACGGGCCTCAGATAGCGGCCAGCCTGATAGCGTGGGCCGGAAGCTTTGTACTGGTGATTCTTTTGTACCGCAAGGCGCGAAAGGCATGGCGGGGCCTGCTGATTTTTGTGCCCATACTGGTGATCCTGTTTCAGGGGATCGGCTTTATAGCCGTGGTCAACGAGAGCGCGAACAACACAAGATGGGCGTCAGGATTATTTTGGCAGACTGCGGACGAAACACTGACAATAAATCGCATCAACGAAGTTTCGCCGGTCCAGAACGCGATCGTAATCGTGCTCGACAGGCTGGATCAGGAGTTTATCGAAGAGATCAAAGCCGAAGATCCGCGCTTTTTCGAGCCGCTGGACGGGTTTACGGAGTTCGACGACTATATTTCATATTTTGGCAGTACTGTCCCGTCAGTCGCGGGATATCTAACCGGGCACATTTGGCGGTACGATATGCCGCGCTCGGATTATTACAGCTACGCGTGGGCAAACGCTGAATTCTTTCTTACTCTGAAGGAACGGGGCCTGGACATCAGGATATACCTGGATAAAGGCGCGGCTTTTGATACAATTTATCAACTGAACGGTATCGCGAACAATACATTTGAAGGACAGCTGGGCATCAACAAAAGGATCGCTCTCGTCAAACTGCTCAAGCTTTCGGGATACCGCTACGCGCCGATTTTTCTCAAGCAATACTTTTGGCTGTCTCCTTATGAATTTTACGACGCCATGGAGTTGACGGACAAGACCGCTCCTTATATGGTAAATAACTTCGGGTATTACGATTCGCTGAAGCAAAATGGTTTGAGCGCGTCGGATATAGACGAAAAATCGATGATTTATCTCCATTTACAGGGGCCTCACCCGCCGCTGAACATGGACGAGAACATACAGTATGTCGAAGAATCTACCCTGTCAGCGCAGACTAAAGGTTCTTTCAGAATAGTATATAAATACCTCGATGAGCTGAAAAGACTCGGCCTTTATGAAAACTCGGTGATTGTGATAATGGGCGACCACGGCAACTATCTTGGCAACGATCTGGAGAAGCCCGCGCGCACAGGATTGATGGTAAAACCGGCCGGCGCGGCAGGTACGCCGCTTCAGGTCTCGCACGCTCCGGTGAGCCCCGATCAGCTCCACGCGACGCTTATGGAAGGCCTGTTCGGCGACAGCGAAGGGTTTGGCGCTACGTTTTTTGATATCAGGGAAGGCGACGACGTTGAGCGGGAGTACGCGATCAACCTTTGGCGTTATGTAATAACAGGAGACGGCCGCGATTTTAATAACTGGAGATATATCGGAAAATACCCGAACGAATTCTGGAAATAGGGTTTTCGTGGTATTATTATTTAATGATCGAATCGTTTCGAAACAATAAAAAAGGCATACTGATGATGGTCGCGTCATCGGCATTCGTGTCTGTCGGGCAAATGTTCTGGAAGATGTTTCATACAGAAGGTATGTGGGCGCTTATTCTGGGTCTGGTACTTTATGCCTGCGGCGCGTTGATAATGATACTGGCTTACAGGCACGGTCACCTATCGGTATTACAACCCATGCTTTGTCTTTCCTATGTCTTCGCTATTTTTATTGGCGTTTTTATCCTTCAGGAAAGCATGACGCCGTTTCGTCTGGCAGGTATCATCGTCGTGATTATAGGCGTGGTCCTGATAGCCGGCGGCGATCAGGAGGAAAGCACATGAATCCGGTGCTACTCTACAGCATGGTTATCGGCGGCACTCTGCTGGGCGCTTTCGCGTCATATAACTTTAAGGGGGCTTCCGCGTCTATTTCCGGTATAACCGCGCAGGCGATATTCGCGCTTACTAAAAACAAGGTCTTTGTTATCGGCGTCGTCTTATACATTATAGCCGCCGTGAATAATATATTTCTCTTAAGATACCTGGATTATTCGATTTTGCTGCCTATGTCTTCCATAACATATATATGGACGATGATCATAGCGTCCAAGCTGCTCGGCGAGTCGATCACAAAAAGAAAGATCTTCGGCGTAGCGGCTATTATCGTGGGCGCGTTATTGCTCGCGAACGGGTGACGGTATGGCTGTCATTGCTTCGGTATTATACATAATATCCTGCGCGGCCTGGATCGCGGCCGTGTTCCTGATGCCGCGCACCGAAAAAAAAGAAAACGCGCTGATCTGGCTCGCTGTCTCTTTGGTTTTGTATGAATGCTGGGCGGCGTTTATCACCGGGCTCATGTCACTCGCGC
>Ga0123356_10003413_pt1 | contig 16659 bp, 16 predicted proteins | sample TergutEmb28metaG_2_FD_92546 | JGI IMG/M metagenome (GOLD analysis project Ga0123356, IMG submission 92546) | Embiratermes neotenicus P3 segment gut microbial communities from Petit-Saut dam, French Guiana - Emb289 P3 | ecosystem: Host-associated > Arthropoda: Insects > Digestive system > Gut ...
GCCGGTTATTTGTGTTGTACCGCCGCCCGGATAACTATATGACATCGAAGCTACCTGATACCCTGTTGCAGGAGTTGCTGTAACAGTTACAACATCATCTAACTGTGCAGTTTCTCTTGATACAGTAAATGTCCCGTTGGTTGTACTTCCGCTTGTCAGCGTATGAGTTATTTTTTCGAATGTTACATTGACATTAATAGTCGTTTGAGCAGCAATTGCCGGTACAACAAATGTTTTTACATTTGGTGATCCGCCGGTTATTTGTGTTGTGCCGCCGCCCGGATAACTATATGACATCGAAGCTACCTGATACCCTGTTGCAGGAGATGCGGTTACAGTTATCGTATTATCTACCTGTGCTGTTCCTGATAAGGCGAATGATCCGTTAACGGTGCTTCCGCTTGTCAGTGAATGTGTTATTTTTTCGAACGCTACATTTACGGTTATTGTCGTAGCTGCAGCAATTGCAGGTATGGTAAATGTTTTTACATTTGCCGTTCCGCCGGTTATTTGTGTAACGCTTCCGCCGGGATAATTATAAGTCATCGCGGCTACCTGCCAGCCGGTTGTCGGAACTGCAGTAACGGTTATTGTATCACCTAACTGTCCTTGTACTGTCATTGCATTCGATCCGACTCTGAATGTACCGCCGGTTGCTTCAGTTCCGCCTGCTCCCACGCTGATTGTATGTATTATTCTCCTGAATGTTACTGTTACAGTTACTCCTTCCTGAGGCATTGTAAAGCTACGTGAATTATCGGAACCGCTTACAGCAATCTGATTACCTGAATGAGTAACGGTTACAGTATCAATTTCATAACCTGTTGAAGGAATAATATTACTGATTGTTACTGGTGAATCTGATACTGCAGAAGCAGGTACATCAAACGAACCGTTTACAGGCGCTGTTTTTGTAATTGTCTGCGATGTCGCTGCAAAGACAGCAGTTATAGTAACCGGGTAATTAGGCATTGTAAATGAATATGAAGCCCCGCTTCCAAAACTGGCAACAATTTCGGATGGAGAGTCTGTTCTTATTACATTTACTGCGCTGCGTGTATAACCGGCTGCCGGAGTAATATTGTTAATTGTAACAATTTCTCCGGGCTCGCCTGTCAGATTACTTTCAAACGTTCCTGTTGATGTTGTTGTCCTGTTGCCGTCTACAGCAGCTGATCTGAAAGAGCCTCTTGCGGAGTTATCTATAACAGGCTGTATTCTTCCGGAAATATTATATACAGGACGTGTAAGCTCAAGTGTAGTTCTTGCCGAAGTCTGTATTGTTTCATCTGCACCGGAGAGGAACGGGAATCCCCATGTACCGATATTATTGTATGTCCAGTTGGATGCGCCGAAACCTGCGGTGGTTTCCCAGAAGGCTTGAGTTCTGAGAGTTGCTATAAGTGATGTCGCTCCGTTGGATGTTGCAGCACCGATGATTCCAGCTGATGGAATTGTTGTAGCAACAGTTGCATTCATATTACCGGAACCGGTACCTATCAACATTGTTGATCTTGCTTGATTACTGCCTATATCAGGGGAGTTTTCGGTACTGCCGTAAACCCTGTTTGCAACTGACTGGGTGCCTGTAGCTGCGGCAGTAATTGTATTTCCAAGAGCAACGTTATTTGTAAGCGATGAACCGGTAGAATGATTTCCGTTTATATGTCCAACAATGCCTGCGGCGCTGGTATGACCGGAAGATGATGCGCTTCTCAATGTAACGGAACCGCGTGCAAAGTTATTCCTTATTAAACTGTTATTACTTAATCCGACAAGACTGCCGGCGTTTTGTTCTGTACTGTCTGCGTTATTATTTGTTACAGTGACATTTCCAAGCGCATAATTGTGTTCAGCAATAACCTGCGAAATTGCTCCTGCAAGGCCGCCGGCAAAAATACTGCCGCTTCCGCTTGCACTGCGTACAACAGTCACATTACCGCTTGCCCATGATCTGGTTATTGATCCATTGCTTGAACCAACGAGACCGCCTGCATAGACAGAGCCTCCGCTGTTTGTAACGCTTACATTAATGGTTGATCTGCTGTTATTTATAAAACTTGTATCGTCAAGGTAGCCTGCCAGACCGCCAATGTATACATTTTCTGCAGATCCATTGTATGCCAGATTTACAGCGCTTCCTCCGATTACGGAACTGTTAATTATCGATGAATTAATTAAACTTCCTGCAATGCCTCCGACATAGACATCTCCTGAAGTTGTTACCGGATTGGCAATTTGATTATACTCTACAGTCAGCCCGTCTATCTTGGCGCCGTTGAGTTCTCCGAATATACCATTATTCTGTCTGCCTAATTCAAATCCGGGGAAGCCGGTGGCAGTGATTCTGAAACCATTACCATAGAGTGAACCTGTAAATAAAGGTATCGGATTCCATGTAATTGTCGATAATTCAACATTATTTACAAGGATATAAGTATAAGATGGGAAATCCCTTATGCCAAACAAGTCCTGACGATCTCTGATTAATCTTGCAGGGCTTACACTTGTTACGGTCATACCGGGAATGTTCCAGATATAAATCGGATCATCCAATTCAAAAATTTCTCCGTCTGAATCGACGTCAATATATATTTCATATCCTGAAACAACCGGAGTAAATGTATATGATTGCGCCATACCAACGGGTACTGTTGTGTAATCACCTGTTGATCCGTATGGTCTGTAACGAACCAGCATTCTGTCAACTTCGCCGAAGTGTTCCCAGTTTAATTCTATATTTCCATTGTTAGTGTATGCTGCATTCCACCAGTTAAGACCGCAGTCGTTTCGTCTTGTCTGCCATCTATATTCTATTCTTTCAGGTAATCTGTCGCCTCTTGCAGTTTCGAGTAATAAATTTAATGTAAGAGTCATTTCAGAATTTCCAGGAGGTCCAATACCTCCAGGTCCGTTATCTTTTGGTCTGATTACAATAGAGTTGGAACCTGCTTCGTACCTTGGTGTTTCATAATAGTCATCAGCTCTTAATAATGTTTCGGGAGGATCGAGGCTTCTTACTGTTAACCCAATATAATTGGATGTACTTTGATTGTTGTGCTGACCTGAGTAAGATGCGCCGGTTCCCCATTCAACAGTATCCGGATTTAATGAAGCGGCAAACATAATCCTGATATCTCTGTTTCGTCCGAAGTATAATTCTATTCCGTCCAGGTTTGACCAGATAATACGCGGCTGACCGCGGCTGAATGGAATTAATGTAACAGGTTCTGTTGTATTGATTACAAAAGTTCCGGAGCCGCCGGCTTGCCCTATTTCCGGCAACTCTACAGAATCAAGAGGTTCGGCATTTTCGCTTTGGGTTTCAGGAGCTCCTCCATTAAAAGAACCGGCAGCTGCCCTGTCCAGCCATCTATCAGATAAATCTTCTGTTGCATAAGCCCGCCAAAAAAGCATTGAATATTCAGGTCTTGGAGTAAATTCAACTTCAAACGGATAACCTATCCGGACATCGCCGACTCTGTCTCTGCCTTGCTGCGGACTGGCTCCCCATTCGGTTGGGTACGCTACAGTTACAGTCACTTTTTCGGCATTGGACCAGGCAATATCTCTGTCTATTTGATCAAGCAGATCTTCATCTAATATTCCGGTAAAAAGATCGCATGTAATAAATATGATACTTAGTATAAATAAAATTAGCAGAGTAAATTTTTTTAAAAAAATCTCCATATTAGAATAATTATATCGTATTATTATAATAGAGCAATAGAATTCTTAATTAATATATAGTGATATTCACTTTAATTGAATTTGTCATAAATGCAGAAAGTGCCTGTCATTCGGTTAATGTTGTGTTTTTGCCGTGATGGTTGTTCTTCTTGCTGTAACCCTTGTAACCCCGTGAACCCTTGAATTTTACATAAATTTTCATAATACTTATACTACATGAACAAGTTTATTTTCGTCTCCGGAGGCGTTTGTTCCAGTCTTGGAAAGGGTGTTGCTGCTTCTTCCATCGGCGCATTGCTTGAAAGCAGAGGATTAAATGTCCGTATGGTGAAGTGCGACCCTTACATCAATGTAGATGCCGGAACAATGAGCCCTTATCAGCATGGCGAAGTTTATGTAACAGATGACGGAGCCGAAACCGATCTTGATCTGGGAAATTACGCAAGATTTACAAAAGGACGCCTTAGTCAGGCAAATTCCATCACTACAGGGCAGGTTTATCAATCTGTTATCCGTAAAGAACGTGAGGGAAAATATCACGGGAAGTGCGTACAGGTAATACCCCACATTACAGACGAAATTAAAAGCCGGATTTTAGCCGTTGCAAAAGAAGAAAACGATACTGATATAATAATCATCGAAATCGGCGGAACTGTCGGAGATATCGAATCAATTCCTTTCCTGGAAGTTGCACGCCAGATGATCCATGAACAAGGCAGGAAAAATGCAATTTCGGTGCATTTAACTTTAATTCCGGAAGTCACAGGCGGAGAATTAAAAACCAAACCGACTCAGCATTCGGTAAAAACCATGCTGGAAACCGGAATTCAGCCGGATATTCTGATTTGCCGTTCGCCGGTTATGCTTGACGAATCAACATGCAGAAAAATAGCGCTTTTTACCAATGTCGATCCGGACGCTGTGTTTACATCTCCTAACATTGATACCACAATTTATCAGATACCAATCGTTTTTCATGATCAAAAACTGGACGATGTAATTCAAAGAAAATTGGGATTTGAAAACCAGCTTGCCGCATCAAGCTGCTGTACAGACATGAGTTCCTGGCATTCTGTGATGGAACGTTATTCGGCAAGGCAGGAAAAAATCCGCATAGGAATTGTCGGGAAGTACATGGAAATACACGATACCTATACATCACTCAGCGAAGCTGTATTTCATGCAAGCCTTGAATGCGGTGTAGAAGCGGAGCTTGTAAAGATTGATTCCTCCACCCTTGAAGAACCTGCAAACAATGATCAGATTGATTCCATTCTAGGTAATTTGGACGGCATACTTATTCCCGGCGGATTCGGCCAGCGCGGCATAAACGGTATGATAAAAGCCGCAGCATGGGCAAGAATCAATAAAAAACCGTTTCTTGGCATCTGTCTTGGTATGCACATAATGGTAATTGAATGGGCGCGGAATGTATTGCAATGGAATGATGCCGATTCAACAGAGTTTAACCCAAACACAAAATATCCTGTTATAAGCCTCCTTGAAGAACAGGCCAATTCCAAAAATTACGGAGGAGCGATGCGGCTTGGCGCAAGCGAAACGATAAACGAAGATAACACGCATATTTTTTCAGCTTACGGTGAAAAACGCATAATTGAACGCCACCGGCATCGTTATGAATTTACCAATAAATATAGAAACGATATGACAGCATCTGGATTAAAACTGGCGGCATTTTCTCCTGACGGCAATCTGGTTGAATGTATTGAATGGCCGCATACCCATAATCCCTGGGGTGTTGCCGTTCAGATCCACCCTTAATATAAAACCAAACCAACAGCCCCGGCTCCGTTAATCAGGGATTTTATCAGAAAATGCCATGCCATCGGCAGGGAAAAAAAATGAAAAAAAAGCTAAAACCCGGGTTTGGGATATTCTGCATTTTTATACTTTTATCATCCTGTACATTCGATTACGGTGATTCAGAATCATCCGATAAAACGATGCCGGATTTAATTATGGAAAACGTTGAATATGTAAGAGTGAGGTCTGCCGATCCCATAGCGCGGTTTCAGGCAGAACGCGCCGAACGTTACGAAAGGCAGAATATTATGACGCTGGAGAATTTTACATTTGAACAATACGGAGATCGCGGCGAAACAATTAATGCATTCGGAAGCGCGGGATATGCAACAGTAGAAATTGAATCCGGAGATATCTTCATGGAAAAAGGCATTTTGATTGAAATTGATTCAGAAGATATCATCATCGAAACAAGCCAGATAGAATGGAGGGACAGCCAGCGCGTTCTTTTATCAGGTGATGATGAAGTTTATATTTATCAGCATAACGGATCTATGATAACGGGTTACAATCTCCGCGCAGATGCACGCAGGCGATCCTGGGAATTTTCCGGCGGCATCACCGGAACTCTTGTTGAAGACGATTGACAGGAAAAAATATGCATAACAGGAATTTATTTGGACTTTATACAAGGTTTATTTTGGTTTTCCTGATATTCTTCGGAATTCATTCTGCAGCGGCAGAAGTTTTTTCATTCAGGGCAGACAGGATGTCCGGAACAAGAGCATTGGGCAGAGAAACAACAATACTTCTTGGAAATGCCGAAGTCAGGTCAGACAATTTATTTCTGCGCGCCGACAGAATAGAAATACAGGGGGATGACAATCAGTTTATCGAATGTATCGGCAATGTCTGGGGGCACGAAGTAGAAAAAGACATCATCTTTTTTACAGACAGGCTTAGATATGATCGAACTCTAAAAATAGCAAGAATGGAAGGCAATTCAACCCTGGAAGACAAGCAAAACGAAATTGTAGCAAGAGCGCGGTTTATTGAATATGATGATCAAAACGACATTGCAGTTTTGCAGATATCCGTACGTTTGTTCAAGGATGATATGGTTTGCCGGGCTGAATATGCAATTTATTACCGCAGGGAAAAAATACTTGATCTGTCAGGATTTCCTGTCGTATATATCGGCGAAGACGAATTCCGCGCAGACAGGATTCGTGTTGATTTGGAAACCGATGATGTAATCATGGAAGGTTCTGTATCAGGAACCATAATTAATTAATGCCTATGAATGATGATATTAATCCGGAAAATAATGATGAAATAACTCCTGAATCTGATCATCAGCCCGAATCTGATCATCAGATCGAACCTGATCATCAGGAAAATACATTACAGGAAGAGGTTTCATTTTCGGAATTTCAGCCGCCCATGGTGATATCATCCGCTGTTATAGAATCATCCGGTATCAGTAATCACAAACTTGGCATACTGAATATGTATAAAAGTTTTGGTAAAAAAGCAGTAGTTAAAGGTGTTAGTTTTTCCATGAAAAACGGCGAAGTAGCAGGGCTTTTGGGTCCCAACGGTGCCGGTAAAACTACAATTTTTTACATGATTGTAGGTTTGTATAAACCTACCAGGGGAATTGTCACATTAAATAATAAAGACATTACCACTTTACCGATGTACCGGCGTGCAAGAATGGGAATTGCCTATCTTCCGCAGGAAGCGTCAATTTTCCGTAAACTTACAGTTGAACAGAATGTATGGGCAATTCTTGAAAGCCGCAAGGACATCAACCGGAAAAAAAAGAAAGAACGGCTGGATTTCCTTTTGAACGAATTTAATATAACCCGAATACGAAAACAATTCGGATATACTCTCTCCGGCGGAGAACGGCGCCGAACCGAAATTGCCAGAGCGCTTGCAACAGAACCCAAGTTCCTGCTTCTGGATGAACCTTTTGCCGGAATAGATCCAATAGCCGTTTTCGAAATTAAGCAAATCATCCGCCAGCTTGCAGACAGCGGTATCGGTGTTTTGATTACCGATCACAATGTCCGTGATACACTGGAAATAACAAACGAAGCTTTTATCATTGCCGATGGTCTTATTTTCGCCAGAGGAGACAGAGAATCGATATTAAATGATGAAATGGTCAGAAAAGTGTATCTTGGCAGCGAATTTAAGATGTAAGTATATGCCATTTTGACACAAATCAATAAAAACCTTGACATTTTCTCGTTTTTGGTCTATTCTTATAAAGAATTTGAATTTTCTTCGGTAAGGGGTAAGACTATGCCATTATGGTTATGGTGCATTATAGGCCTTATTACCGGGTTAACCTTAGGCTGGATAATTAGATGGCTTTATGCCAGATTTCAACTTACGGCATCGGAGCAGTTCGCAGAACGAATAAAACATGACGCAGTTAAAGAAGCTGAAGCAAAGAAGAAAGAAATTCTTCTGGAAGCTAAAGAGCAGATAATCCGTGACAGGAACCAGCAGGAAAGGGAGACTCGGGAACGCAGGGCTGAGTTACAGCGGTATGAACGCCGCGTAGTACAAAAAGAAGAATCGATAGATAAAAAAACAGCTCAGATTGAGCGGACAGAACAGCAATTTATCGAAAAAGAAAAAGCATTTCAAATCCGCGATGAAGCGTTGTCCAAAGAGGAACAGCGTTACAGAGCCGAGCTGGAACGGATTTCGGGACTAAGTTCCGAAGAAGCCAAAATTTTGATTATTAAAGATCTGGAGAACGAAGCAAAACATGATGCTCAGACATTGATAAACAAAATCGAACAGGAAGCCAATCTTGCAGCCGAAAAAAAGGCGCGGGATATTCTTGTAACAACAATACAGCGATTGGCAACAGAAGTAACCGGCGATGTTACGGTAACAACCGTTACGCTTCCCAATGATGAAATGAAGGGGCGTATAATCGGCAGGGAAGGTCGTAATATCCGGACACTGGAAACGCTTACAGGCGCTGACATAATTATCGATGATACGCCCGAAGCTGTAGTAATATCCTGCTTTGATCCGGTACGGCGTGAAATTGCCAAAATCGCGCTTGAACGGCTCATTCTTGACGGGCGTATTCATCCTGCGCGGATTGAAGAAATTGTTTTAAAAGTCAGCAAGGATATTTCGCAGAAGATTTTTGAAGAAGGCGAAAAAATCCTGTTTGACCTGGGTATTCACAATATCAAGCAGGACGCTGTCCGCGCTCTTGGGCGGCTTTATTTCCGCACAAGTTACGGTCAGAATGTTCTTCACCATTCAAGGGAAGTTGCTGTAATCGCAGGAATGCTGGCTGCCGAAATCGGCTGCAGCCGGGATATTGCCAAGCGCGCCGCTCTGTTACACGACATCGGGAAAGGCGTTGAATCTGATTCTGATTTAAACCATGCGGAAATAGGCATGGACATGGCGCGCAAAATGGGAGAAGATCCGCGGGTTATAAATGCAATCGGCAGCCATCACAATGATATCGAACCAACCTGTGTGGAAGCTGTTATTGTCCAGATTGCCGACGCAATATCCGCTGCCCGCCCCGGAGCGCGCAAGGAGACCCTGGACAATTACATGAAGCGTCTTGAAAATCTGGAAAATATCGCTTCCGGTTTTAATGGTGTGGAAAGATCATTTGCAATCCAGGCTGGCCGCGAACTCAGGATACTTGTTAACAACGAAGCTGTTACAGACGATCAAACACGGGAACTGGCAAAGGACATAGCAAAAAAGATAGAAAACGACTTACGTTACCCGGGCCGCATCAAAGTAACAATGATTCGGGAGACACGGATTACAGAGTACGCAAGGTAAGGAAAATGATGCGTGAAAGCAGGAACATACATGGCTGTCCTGGAGAAGATCCATACCGGCGGTTTTTCGGCATATCTGCACGGTTATGGCGCAATTGATTCCTGGCTGAACACACAGGCGAGAACTGAAAAAACAATAAATATTCTTACAAATGCCGATACGGCAAGTCTTGCCAGAATGTTTGATGGTTTACGTTATCCGGGTGTTGATCTTGCAGATGCTGCATTGGGTACAGATGATTGTGCCCGGGAAACCAGTGTTGGAAATGTCTGGTATTTCCGGTGCGCAGATTCAATCAGGGATTATCGTCCTTCATTTAATATTTTGAAATTTTTTAAGGATTGTAAAACGAATAAATTTCATGATCCGGATGGAATTTATCCTTTATTAAACGGAATAAGACAGGATATTTATAATTCACAAAAAGGCATTAGAAACATAAACAATGAAATTCGTTATGCAGATATTTTTTTAAAAGGACTCAATCCGAATAACGATTATACACGCACTTTAATGAATGCAGCATTAATATTGGCAAAGTATTTTTACAAAAGCAGATTACCTGGTGACATATTAAAATTGTTTTACAGCCTTCCTCAAGGTTCTGTTCCGGGGCAGGAAGAACAACGGCTATTTCTTTACGAACTTATGACATCCGCCAACCCGGGACTGGGTCTTGAACTTTTAAAAACATCAGGTTTTTTAAATGAATTTTGGCCTGAAGTAGCTTCACTGGAAAAAGCAGATCATTCAAAAGAGTTTCATCCTGAAGGAAACGCATGGGAACATACAATGGAAACTTTCCGTCACAGAAAAGCCAGCTGGATTAATGCTCATGATTTCCGGCTTTCTCTTGGATTATTGCTGCATGATATTGGAAAACCTCATGCTCCATCCGCAGGCAGCCACAGGTATGACGGCCATGCTGAACTAGGAGAAATTCAGGCGCGCAGGTTTCTCGGGCGGCTTGGTTTTAATGCATTTTTGATAAATGACATCGGTTTTCTGGTAAAAAACCACATGCTTCCTGCCGCTTTGCCCAGGCTTCCGCTTTTTCGCACTGCAGAAATAATGTCATCGCCCTTGTTTCCAACCCTGATGGAACTGTACCGTTGTGATGAATCATCATCGTTTAAAGGGTTGGATAATTATTACGAAAGCAGCGCGGCATATCAGTCATTTTTAAGAAATAAAAAGAATCCTTACCGGACAGCAGACGGGAAGAAATTAACGGGAAGAAATTAAAAAGAGGTTAAATATTTCTTATTATCCTCATTACAATCTGCGCAGAATTTTTTGATGCCAATGGTAAAAATTCATTAAAACTAACTGATGATTCAGCGCCTGCAACATCGGATAGGGCGCGTATGACAAGAACAGGAACAGAAAACAAATGACAGCAATGCGCAATCGCCGCTCCTTCCATTTCTACTGCAGTAATATCCGGAAAAAGCCTGCTAACATTTGTTATTCGTTCCGGATCGTGCATAAAAACATCACCTGAACCTATTAAACCGCTGACATAGTTGAAATTATCTGGAAGGAGTTTTTCTTTTTTTAGTTCATCAACAGCATTTTTTGCAAGATTTACAAGTTTTTCGTCTACAGGAAAAATTTGCGGCTGACGGGGCAGCTGACCGGGAGCATAATTAAATGCCGTAACATCAACATCATGATAAATTAATCCTGTGGAAATGACAGCATCTCCTACTTTAAGTTCAGGTTTAATTCCTCCTGCCGAACCGGTATTAATAACATAAAGCGGATTGAACCGTTCGATAAGCAAAGCGCACCCAACCGCAGCGTTTACCTTTCCGATACCGCAGCGGAGAACCGTTACATCCGCAGAGTTTTCTTCAGTACCTTTAATTTTTCCCGAATAGAATTCAAATCCGCCGGTTTTTACAGTTGTATAGCTTCCCATCATTTTGCATAACAGAGTTAATTCATCATCCATTGCGCCGATTATACCAATCATAATAATTTTCCTTTTTTTATGTCAGCGAAAAATATTCGCATATCGGTCTTCGCCATTCATTTTTATTGTCTTTAATTTCCCATTCATATATTTTTTTTATGGTAAAATCCCTTGTGTCTGGCGGATTATTGTAGTGTACAATCCCAAATCTGCCGCTGCCGATATAGCAGACGCCGTCGTTGGTATCCAGATTTTCCATTTGGGAAATTCTTTCAATTACACAGTCAAAATGTACAGGACGCCCTGTGTCTTTGTCATTAATTGCAATTGTTATATCTTTAATTGGCTTTCCGCACCATGAACAATTATGGGTACTAATGGGGTTTAACGGCGGTTCCGGCGCAGTCCATTGCGGTCTGTCCTGGGGATTTGCACGGTTTTTTTCAAATTTTTCTTCGAAGACTATGTTTTCACCGGTTTTTTTTACATGCTTTTGTGGTTCGCCGTTCCGTCCGGAAAAACGTGATTTGCCATGTAAACCATGACGATTTTTCCGGTTATTTCCGCCTTTTCCGCTGTTCATTCCTGCCGCCTTTTGATGTAATTTCCGTTAATTCATAACTCATAACATGCGCAAGTCTTTGAACAGCAGCATTAAGATAGTCTTCATCATTAATGCGCTGCCGTAAAAACTCCAGCTTGTTTGTACAACCTTCCGGCATTTTATCAATATCCTGCCACTTGTTGTACAAACTGAGCTTTTTTGAATTAAAAGCCTGTTCTATCATCATACACGCTCCGTGAACGCAGAAACAAGATGGTTTATTTGATTTTCTGGAGAAATTTGGTACCTGGTATTGACGAATATAACGTCAAAACGAATCGCCATATTACTATATTTTCGATTTTCAAACAGAAAATACTTAGCTGTTTTGATAATTTTATGCTGTTTTCTTGTATCAAGTCCGTATTGAAGATTTTCAAAACCGAAAGCAGACCAGGCTTTTACTTCTATGAATACAATTGCTTCTTTGTCAATTGCAATAATATCGATTTCGCCGTACTTTGATCTGAAATTCTTCGAAATTATTTTTATTCCTGCTTTTTCCAGAAATTCAACAGCCTGGTCTTCTCCCTTTTTTCCAAGCGCTGATGTATGTGGCATATTTTCCGAATCTTTTATGAAATTGTAAATTCTGCAGGGTCTATTGCTTCTTTTATAAACAGGGTTTTATCAATTAAAAGATCGATGGTTGTTTCGGATCTGGCATCAGGAACATTACCCTTATCGTCCATTAAGAGCTGAACAACAGGCCGCATTGGAGCATTAGTATGTATATTGATAACTCTTGCAATGGAACTATTATTCAAACGGACAATTGAACCAATGGGATAAATGCCGATTATTTTTGTAAATGCACTAATTACAGCAGGATCAAAACGGCGCGCATTATCTGCCATAAGGTTTTTTACTGCCTGATAACCAACCATAGGATTCCTGTATGATTTTTTACTGACCATTGCTTCGAAAGCATCAGCTACTGAAACAATTCTGGCTCCGATATCAATTGCCTGACCGACCAGTTTATCGGGATATCCCTGACCATCCCATCGTTCATGGTGCTGCAGGGCTATAAGGTTAACTTCTCTGGGTCCGTACAGTTCTTTGGTAACAATTTTTGATGTATGTATGGGATGACTTTTTATTTGTTCAAGTTCGGCATCGGAAAGGCCGCCTTTTTTTTCTGTAATACCTTTTGACAATCTGAGCATACCGACATCGTGAAGCAGCGCTCCTGCAACAACATTATTAATTTTATGATTGGGCAGTTTAAGTTCCTGAGCCATCATCGCAGACAGAATTGCCGTATTCACAGAACTTTTTGCCAGTTCATAACTTGTAATTTCCCCGCCCAAAATAAATCCAACAAAACTGTCGGGATGCTCCCTTAAATCCTGAAGCAGTTGAACGCCGATATTGTCAAAAATTCGCATTTCTACATCAGCTCCGGACTTTAAAGTTGAAAAAGCATTATTTAATTTTTCAATCAGATTTTTATATGCGCGGTACGGACCGGAATTTTGCTTTACATCGCGGAGGGAAAATTTTATTACTTCCTTTTTTGCAGGCGGTGCGGCGGGTGTATCCTGTTCATTAGTTATGCTTTCCGCTTCCATGATTTCTTCTTCTTCCTCTACAAGAGATCCTTCTGATTTTACTGTTTCTATACCCCATGAAACCAGAATATCAATATCTTTCTGACGCAGAGGAACATATGCCGGTACCAATAAATTTTTACCTTCCGAATACACAGGTTCAGAAAATAATTGTCCTGGTCTTAGATCGGCTGTATAAATTAAATTCATCCTGATAACCTCATTTGTATAACGAATCTTACGGGGAAAAATATTGATACATTGAATCCAGTCAAAAACATGACCAGAAAAAATTTATAGTTCCCCTAATTAATGTCGGCATAAATGAAGACTTTTTTAAATTTTTAACATTTCCATCCATAAAAAAGACACTGATGCAGTCTATAGAGTTACTTTTGATTTTAATTTTATATTTGCGGACAAATACTAATTATCTGCAGATTTCCTGGCAGCCGGAGCGTTTTTCGAACCTTTCTTGATAATAAGTTCTTTAATTTTTGCGCCTTTTCCGATTTTTTCACGTATATAGTACAGTTTTGCTCGTCTGACTTTACCGGGGCGGACTACTTCAACCCTGACAATGCGGGGAGAATGAAGCGGGAATACCCTTTCTACACCTACACCGTAGGAAATTTTCCGTACTGTAAATGTCTTTCCGACTTTTGAATTTTTCATCGCAATTACAAGACCTTCAAAGATCTGTACACGTTCATTTTTACCTTCAACTATTTTGAAATGAACCTTTACTGTATCCCCAACCTTGAACTGGTCGAGTTCTGATTTCATTTGTTCAGCTTCAATTGCCTGAATTTCGTTCATCCTTATCTCCTTACAATTTCATCGGCGTTATCCTGAACCAGCCGGTCAATAATGCCGTTAATTTCTTTATTAAAAATCCCAAGTTCTCTGCCGTGTTGTATCATATCCGGTCTATACCGCAGGGTTTTTTCCACCCTCTTTTCCAGCCGCCAAAGACGTATCTGTTCATGATGCCCCGAAAGCAGCACTTCAGGGACTTTTATTCTATCAAAAACTTCAGGGCGTGTAAACTGGGGATACTCCAAAAGTCCTGCAGAAAAACTTTCTTCGTCAAGCGATTCAGCCCTAATTACATTATCTACTAATCTATAGGTAGCGTCAATAATCGCCAAAGCAGCAACTTCTCCTGATGAAAGAACATAATCGCCTACAGAAATTTCATCGTCTACATAAAGATCGATGATTCGCTGATCAATACCCTCATAACGCCCGCAAATTAGGATGAGTTCTTTCTCGGCGGCGAGTTCCTTGGCAAATTTCTGATCAAATTTCCTTCCTGATGGAGAAAGGTATATTACCCGGGCATTTATCCCCTCTGCGTCCCCTTCTTTTCCCTGTGCACCCTGCGTGAAGTCTTTTCTTAACGCAGCTTTTATGGCGGATTTTAACGGTTCGGGCAGCATGAGCATTCCGGGACCGCCGCCATAAGGCGCATCATCACAGGTTTTGTGCTTGTCTGTTGCAAAATCACGGATATTTATGGATTGATGTTCTATAATACCGCGTTTTATAGCCTTTGCCATAATCGAACTGGCAAAATAAGAATCAATGATTTCCGGAAATAAGGTTAAAACTGTATATTTCATTCTAAAATCCAAAGGTTATCCAATACTATTCTTTTATTTTCTATGTTTATTTCGGCAAAGAATTCTTTTCTTAATGGAATCAACTTTTTAATTTTATTATTTTGTAACTGTGTTTTTGCAGGAGGTTTGTTTTCTCTTGTTTTTTCTTTGGATTCATTATTCAAAATGAATTCGATTTCAACAAGCTCACCGCCGCCGCCTTCGATTACATCAGTTATATGACCCAGCATTTTTCCTGTTACAGAAATTACCGGCAATGCTTTTAAATCTTCAATGTAAAACTCATCATCTACAAGCGGCGCTGCCTGATCTCGTCCTGCAATAAGCTGCGATCCATTCAGGGTTTTTGCCGATTCGGGGTTGTCGATACCTTCAAAACGCATCAGTACAAATGGGTGAGAAGGGGAACTCTCTTTTACTTTGAATGATTTTTCTGTTCCGTTTTTATTGAGAATAACTGATTGTAATTTTAACAAATGCCCGATTTCTCCGGAACAGGGATGAACTTTTAAAAAACCTTTAACTCCAAACGGAGCTCCAATAAGCCCGATTATGAATCTATCAGTCAAGTATTTCCAACACAGTATGTTTTCCGGATCTTGCGCTTGCTGCCTGAAGTACTGTTCTGATGGCTTTTGCAATCCGGCCATGTTTGCCGATTACCTTGCCAATGTCGCTGCTTGCTACGCGCAATTCCAGAATCGTTGATTTTTCACCTTCTACAACATTAATCTGCACTTGTGAAGGATCATCCACAAGAGACTTCGCAAGATATTCAATTAGATCTTTTTCCATTATTTTACCTTTATCTGACCATTTAATTATTGATTAAGAGGTCAGGTTATTTTACGGTTACGTTTTTCTTGTTGAAAATGCTGCGAACAGTATCAGATACAATTGCGCCTTTTGCAAGCCATGCTTTGGCTTTATCAACATCAAATTTTATTTGTTTGTCTTCTGCTTCAATGGGATGATAATATCCAAGTTCATCGATGGTTTTGCCGTCTCTTGGCGCCATTTTATCCATTACAACAATGCGGTAATAAGGCCGTTTCTTTGTTCCAAATCTCTTGAGCCTGATTGTAGCGCTCATATAAAGTCCTCCTGAGGTCTGACAGTATGTGTTTTTGTGACAGCTCAGACATACTGTCATCATAAAAGGAGTTTATTATTTCTTAATAAAATTGTCTAGTGGCATATATCAAATTTTGATTGTATAAATGATCAAGGAGATATTATTATGAAAATACTTGTAATTCATGGAAGTATGCGGAAAGGCAATACCTATTCGCTGACTAAGGAAATGATGAAGCGTCTTTTAGAAAAACCTGATGTAGAATTTATCGAAATAAATGTTGCTGATTTGGATCTGCCGTTCTGCTGTTCATGCCATGTTTGCTTTGGGAAAGGTGAAGAAAACTGCCCGCATCATAATATTATGAAATGCGTTCAAACCGCTCTCATGGATTGCGACGGCGTTATATTCAGCGGAACCACTTATATGTGGGCATTAAACGCAGCTATGAAAAACCTGTTGGATCATTTGTCATATGGTTTCCACCGGCCTTCTCTGTTCGGGAAAAAAGGCATGGTTATCGTTACATCAACAGGCGCAGGTGAAAAAGACACCGCAAATTATCTTAAAACCGTATTGGGACA
>Ga0123356_10003414_pt1 | contig 16656 bp, 14 predicted proteins | sample TergutEmb28metaG_2_FD_92546 | JGI IMG/M metagenome (GOLD analysis project Ga0123356, IMG submission 92546) | Embiratermes neotenicus P3 segment gut microbial communities from Petit-Saut dam, French Guiana - Emb289 P3 | ecosystem: Host-associated > Arthropoda: Insects > Digestive system > Gut ...
TATTCCAAGATAATCAATTAATGAATCGGCAGCTTCGCGGATAGCGGGAGCTGCAACTGTAGCGCCGTAGATTGTTCCCTGGGGTTTTACTACTGCAATGTAAAGAAGAAGCGAAGGATTATCGGCAGGAAGCAGAGCAATACAACTGGCGATAAAGTCTGTTTCAGAGTATCTTCTTGTAACAGGATCTATCATTTGTGAAGTACCGGTTTTAACGCCAACAGGAAGATCTCTTAATCCGGCGCGCCAGCCCATGGCGCCAATTGAAGCTGTGTCTACCATATATGAACGCATAGCTATCGCAGTTTCAGCGCTGATAACACGACGGCTTTCTCCTCCTTTCCATTCTGTTACAGTACTGCCGTCATGTGAAACAATTCTGGATACAACTCTGGGAGGAACCAATATACCGTCATTGGCAATCGCGGTGGTAGCCTGAAGTATTTGATACGCAGAAACCGCAATCTCCTGACCAAAGGCGATAGTGGGTTTGGAACGATCTGACCAATTCTCGCTTCGGATAAAATAACCGGCAGTTTCTCCCGGAACTCCCGCTCCGGTTCGCGAACCAAATCCAAAATCACTTAATAATTGATAAAAACCGCCTGAACTTATATTATCCGAAGCAAAAGCCGCACCGACATTGCAGGAACGAATAATTATTTCCCTTGGATCTACTCTGCCATGATTTACATGACCAAGACATGTAATAGGAGCGCCGCGGATTGGGTTATATACTCCATTGCAAATATAAGAAGTACTGCTGGAAACAGCGCCGCGATCCATTAACGCTGCGATAGAAAATATTTTAAATGTTGAACCAGGTTCAAAAGCCCAACTGGCCGGGCGGTTCGTGCGGCTGTTTTCATCAGACACGCGGAAATCATTTAAATCATAATCAGGCAGCGATACCGATCCTAAAATATCTCCGGTTACAGGATCCATCGCAGCGAATATAACTGCTTCCGCGCCTGTTTCATCCATGGTTCTCTGTGCAATCTGCTGCAGAATATGCTGGACATAAATATCTATTGTCAATACAACCTGCGAGCCTTTGCCGTTATTATTAACTCCATTCAGAATATCATTAAAAGCAAATTCAATACCTTCAAGTCCGCTGTTATTGTTTCCGGTAAAACCAATAATCTGACTGGCAAGATTTTTTTCCGGGTATACCCTGCCGACAATAGGCCTTACTTCTACCCCTCTGATTTTTTTTTCCTGAATATAAGCCAAAAGACGTCTTGCTGAACTGTCATCAATTTGTCTCTTTAAATAAATAAAATCCGATTCAGAATTATTTATCCTTTCACGGATTTCTTCGGGAGTCATACCAAGCATAGGTGCGATTTCATAACATAAAACATCAATATCAGAAATATTCGGACGCCAAACACTTACATCGGCAAATCTGATTTGCATGGCTAAAATACGGCCATTTCGGTCTAATATAGAGCCGCGTTCCGGAAGATCTACAGATTGATGCGAAGCCGGAGGCAGATCGCCTTTAATCATCAAAACGGCATAGTGAATCAGAAGGTACAGGAGGAAAACAGCAAAAAAAGAAAAAACTACGATAAAACGTTGCTTCTGGTTCATTTAATACCCCAATACTTTCCCAATAATATTATCAATAGAAACCGGTCCATAAGAGCGCGAATCATACGAAGTAAGACTATTATCCCCTTCGGCAAAAAAACTCTGATCGTCAATTAAAAGGCATCGTTTCACAGCAAGTTCTCCCGCAGGTGTATAAAAAACCACAACTTCTCCTGTTTTTGGCAGCGCCCAACGGATTAAATATTTTTGCTGCCATGGAAGCCTAATCCCATACCTTAAACGACTGATAATCAGAACAGCGCCATTTTGAATGGTTGGTTCCATCGAATGCCCCTGGGCAATGATAAAGTCAAAAACAAACAATTTTAAAACAAGTATTACCGCAACAGCAAATAAAACAGGTTTTATCATTTTTTTCATGATATAGCAGTATAAGCCATTAAAACAGCGTATACTACCGCACTAATCTTAACCTTGTTTTATGTCGATAAACGCAGTATGGCAGCAATAATAGAAAAACAATTCATATCTAAAAGGCGCAGAGTGACTTCATTTAAGCCTAATAATAGATCGGCAGGTTTGAACTCGGGATTTATAAGCCAATTCAAACAAAAACCAGCTCATATAAAGAGAAAACGATCAGATTCTGTGTTTTCATCTTTGATACAACTATTAAATAAACGCCAAAAGTCCAAAAATATAATTAAAAATCATGATAAAAAACCACGCCGTCAGTCAAAAAGCAGCGGGTTTAGTTTCCCGATTCCTTCTTTAAAAATAATGGCTGTCATTATCGCTACAGTAATAATTGGTTTTGTAGCATTAAATTGGGGAGATATTACCGTCAAAACACCGGATATAAACGCATTCACGCCTAGTGAAGACAAAGCCGCCGAAGAAAGAATAATTCAATATGCTGCCACAGGTATTCCCGGTATTATTGGAGAAAGAACAGGGATTGGAAATTCTTTGGATTCAACCGTAAATACCCAACTCGTTAGCAATAGGGTTGAGATTCCGGCTGACGCTCCTCATGGTATGTTAATTACATTTGAATGGCAGCAATACAGGGTTCAAAGGGGAGATTCTGTATCCGGAATCGCCCAAAAATACGGGGTTTCTGTAGGAGCTATTATCGCATCCAACGAAATCCAAAACGCCAGAAGACTTCAGGAAGGAGCGGTTTTACGCATTCCAAATATCGATGGAATTCCATATAAAATACAAAGAGGCGACAGTCTTTCCAGGATTTCAGCGTCATTTAATGTACCTTTAGAGGTAATTTTGGATGCTAATGACATAAAAAGCGATAATATAAGGGTAGGTGATACTATTTTTATCCCTGGCGCCAGAATGAATGATATTGATTTAAGGTTAAGCCTAGGAGATTTATTTATGTTCCCGCTCCAGACCCGCCGCAATATCACAAGTTCCTTTGGATGGCGCAGAGACCCTTTTACAGGAGCGCCGCAGTTCCATAATGGAGTCGACTTCAGGGCAAATACAGGAACAACAGTTTTAGCCGCGTTAGATGGTACTGTATCAGTTGTAATGGAAACCAGGCTATATGGAAAACATATAATTATAAGTCATAATAATGGTTATAAGACATTATACGCTCATTTAAATTCATTCTCTGTAAGACAGGGAGACAGGGTAGCGAGAGGAAGAAAAATTGGAGAGTCTGGTAACACTGGATACAGTACAGGACCTCATCTGCATTTTGGAATAATAGATAGAAACGGAAAATTTATTAATCCACTGGAACTATTAAATTAAATATGATATAGTGAGGCAATATGCGAAAACTACTGTTTGTACTTTTAGCGTTTCTGGCAATATTTACCTTTATCCGCGCTTTTGATAGTGCGGAAGCAGTAGAAATATCCCAGGAAAATTCTGTGGAAATTACGCGTTAAAGTATACTACAATTAATATATGACACTTGGTGAAAAATCCGCTGCTGTTACCGGAGGAGAATCTTCGCCTGACCGAATAAAAAGATCAGGTTCCAGGGATAATTCCGGTATTTACGCATTTAGCGATGTTGTAGATAATGCATGCAAAGGGCTGAGAGATCGGCAAATTAAGTTCTCAATACGGCGGATTCAGGATATGGAAGGGCGTCTTTCCGAAATAGAACAGGAACTTGACTTATTTCTGGAAAATTCCGCAGAAATGGTTCAAAAAAACAGGGATATGGCATGAAAAACCCAAAAAACCTTCTTTTTTTATTCTTTTTTTTAGTATTTACTTGCCATCTTTCCGGATTTAATTTTGATGGATTAACACTCTCAAATGATGACCGGCTTTTATTTAAGCTGGAATTTGAAGGTCAACACAGTTTATTTGTTTCTAACCTTTCTGATATGTCCATGCAGCAGCTTACAGTCTTTCCGGAAAAACTATACCTGGTCGATAACGGAAGAACGATTTTGGCGTTAAACCGTTTTGGAGCGTTCAGAATTCCAACATCCGGCGGATTGCCGGCCCCGCTTCCTGGATATCCATCTTTTGCGGAAGGAAATATACCATTAAAGGGCAGACTTCAGGATATAGCGGCTTCAAATGACGGACGCTGGGTTCTTCACATAGAACCGACAAGCCCGGGTTATGGTAATCTGCTCCTTATTGACATTTCTTCCGGCGTAAAACGGGTTATTAGTGAAAAACTGGAATTGCCAGGTCACAATTTCCCGGTTAAATGGAGTCCGGATTCAAGGCTTTTTGTTTATGAAAAAAACGGCAGGCTTTTTTATTTTCCAATATTAAATGATTTATCAGCATTAATAGATGAACGCTTCAGAATGATAGGCACAGGTAAAATCGCTTCGGTATTGTGGGCAGATAATGGAGACTTTTATTATATTACAGACAATACATTATACCGTGTAATGAATCCGGAACTTTTTACCCGTACCATTTACGGAGATTTTCTCTCCATTGGCAGGGTCGCGGCTGTTCTTCCTGTAGAGTTTGATCCTGGTTTTGATCGTTATTGGGTAGCGCCTGATTACGGATCGATATTGATAAATAAAGGCGGAAAGGGACTTTTTTTCTTTTTGATAGGTGAAAACAGCCATAATACCGCTGTTCTTCCGCATGTATCACTCCCATATGGAGCGGAAAATATAAATGTTCTTTGGCCGCCTGAAGGTCCTGTTACAATTGTCTATTCTATTGATGATGAAGCAAGGGTATTGCGTTTTAATGTTAATAGAAATACTGTTAACTCTATTGATTCCAGAACCGGTCCTTCTGTATCCAACGCTGCGTTATCTCCTGACGGAACAAGAGCGATATTCTGGGGACAAGACGGCCTTGAACTTTGGGATTATACAAACTGGCGTCTTATTCAAAGACTAAGCAGAGAACCGGTATTATCCTGCGCGTGGGTAAACAACAGATTGTTTATAACCGGTAATTTAAGATTTATAGAAGAAATAAATATTACAAGTTCATCTTATCCGCGCAGGAGAATATGTCTTGCCGGAGCTGAAGTTTTTGGCTTTGAGGAAAGCGCGAGAGAACCTTGGCGGATACTCGCGCAAATGGGAAATACCTGGTTTGCCAGTGACGGAATAAACTCATGGGTTCAGGTTAATAACGCTCAATTACGCCAGGCTTCATTTTCATCAGATCGTTTTCGGGTATTTTCAGAGCCTCAGGCTTCAGGACATTTCAGAAATATTCCTATGATTCGTAATCTGCAGTCTACAGGAACTCTATCACTGGTATCAAGACATACAGCAAATAGCGTTTATTCTCCAGAAAGACGCCTGACGCAAATTGCGCTTTGCTTTGATCTTTACGATGATGATACAGGGCTGACACAGGTATTAACTGCTCTTAATCGTCACAATTTTAAAGCGACATTTTTTCTGAATGGCGAATTTATCCGCCGGAACCCTCTCGCTACAGCGGCAATTGCCAACGCAGGACATGAGGCAGCGTCTCTTTTTTACGCCCCGATTGATCTTTCGGACACAAGGTATCGTATAACAAGGGATTTTATCGCTCAGGGACTCGCGCGTAACGAAGATGAATTCTATCGCGCTACAGGAAAAGAATTATCTATTTTATGGCATCCTCCGTATTACCGCAGTTCCAGTTTAATTAACTCGGCTGCGTCATCGACAGGATATATTACAGTTACAAGAAGCATTGATCCGGGCGATTGGCTGTCCAGGGATGACACTTTAAGATTAAATTTGCACCAGACATCACCTTCAGAAATAATCGAGCAAATCATGGAAAAAGCGGGAGCCGGTGCGATTATTCCGGTTCGTCTAGGCCTTCTTCCCGGAGGCAGGGATGAATATCTCTTTCAACGAATCGAAGTTTTACTGGACGTTTTGATCCGCTCAGGATATGAAGTAGTTCCGGTAACAACAGTAATCAGATAATTTTATAAGGCAGTTATACAACAACTCAAAAAGTGAATAATCAGTTAATATTTCACGCGGAGGATCTATCAATTTATCATTATCAGCAGAAAGTAAAAGAATTCTTGATACTGTCCCGGCATTAATAAAAAAAACTTTTCCGGTTCCGGCGCGTTTTCAAAGCGCTCTCCCCTCCCAAATAGCTGAACTTTCCCGCATGCTGACAAATAAACGGGGAGACAGAAAACTTTCATATCTGAGCAGACCAAATTACCTTAGCGCTTATATACATTATTTTTTACCATGGAACCTTTACCGCCTTTGCATTTTACTGCCAGCATTAGAACTTACATTTTCATCCGGAGATGTAATCACAGATTTAGGCTGCGGTCCCTTAACCTTCGCGTCAGCGTTATGGATCGCGTACCCGCAAACACGCAATCTCTCTCTTGAGATAAACTGTATAGACCGCAGCAATTCAGCGCTTAATGCAGGGAAAAAATTCTTAACTGCTTTATGTAACAATACAGGAGAAAGTTCCGGCATCAGGGACATTCCCTGGAAAATAAACATTATAAAAGAAGATATTGATTTTAGAAAAAAAAACACTATAAACAAAAGAAAAAAAGCGTCTTTGGTATGCGCTATAAATTTATTTAACGAAGTTTATGAACATCTTTCTCATAATAATACAGAAGCGCTTAGACAAGCCGCAGAAAAATCTGCGATGATTACACGTAATGAAGCGGCAGAAAAAGGATTAATCTTAACAGTAGAACCCGGAGTTCCTCAATCGGGAAAGTTTATATCTCTTCTTCGAGGTGAGTTTTTAAATCTGGGGTATTCACCCATAATGCCATGCACGCATTTATCTGCCTGTCCTTGCCTGCAAACCCATAATAAACCGGACGGCGGCAGAAAGTGGTGCCACTTTTCTTTTGAAACAATAAAAGCTTCAAAAGAACTTCACATCCTTTCACAAGCGGCAAAACTCCCAAAAGATCGCCTGGCTTTCAGTTTTTTATTAACCGGCAGGAATCCGGAAAGTAACACATATATATCTAATACAGGAATACGCATTATTTCAGACGCTTTCCCCCTGCCTGATAAAAGCTTCGGACGTTATGGATGTTCTTCGAGGGGATTAATCCTGTTAACCGGAGAAAAAAACCGTATAGAAAAACTAGCTTCGTTAAACCTTGTAACAAATTTTACCTTAAGCGGGCAAAAAGATGTAAAAAGCGGCGCTTTAATAGCGGAGATAAAATGAACAAACAACAACCAATGTTTTCCAGTATGCATACCCACACATTATTCTGCGACGGAAAAGATGATGTAGAAACTATGTGCCGGACAGCGTATGAAAAACAATTAACTTCTATCGGATTCAGCGCTCATGCGCCTATAGAAAAACAGACTGGTAAAAGCAGCGAATGGAATCTAAAAGAAGATAAAATTGAAGATTATATCGTTGAAGTTTTAGCCGCTAAAGAGCGCTGGTTGGGAAAACTGGATGTTTTCCTTGGTTATGAGGCAGATTATATCAAAGGCAGACGCTCCCCTCTGGACAGCGATATTATTGCGTTAAATTTAGACTATATAATAGGCAGTGTACATTATCTTTACCCGGAAAATGGCTCTGAAGGGTTTACAGTAGATGGTTCTATACAGGAATTTAATAAAGGACTAAAAGAAGGTTATAACAACGACCCGGAAAGATTAATGCACAGTTACTATGACGCTGTAGCGGAAATGATTACCGCAGGCGGTTTTGATATATTAGGACATGCAGATTTAATTAAAAAAAATACTCAAGGAAAATACTCATGGCTTAAAGAGGGTGAAATAAACAGACAGAGAGAAATCGCTCACCTGGCTTCAAAAGCAGGAATTGTAATCGAAGTTAATACTGGTGGATTAAACCGAAATAAAACTGTTGATGTTTATCCTTCATTGTCATTTTTACAGTTATTTCGTGAATATAATGTACCTGTAATAATAACATCGGACGCTCATAAGGCAAAAGATCTCGATGGAAATTACGATATTGCCATAAAAACGCTTAATTTAGCCAATTTTAAGGAACATATGTTATTTATTGGAAAATTTAACGGAAAAGCAGTATGGCAAAAAGAAAATATATATATAAAAAAAGTATAGAAAGTACTCGACTTAAAATTAATTTTATACTATATTCTAATTTAAGGAGTTAACATGCCAAAAACAAAAAAATCACCAGGGTCACTGCTCTTGGAATTTATCGACGATTATGCTCTTAACTGTAACAGGCTTTCAAAAGAAATCAAATGCAGTCAGACCGCGTTAAGGCTTATCAGCCTTGACAAAAGCAGGATTACAACATCTATCGCTGTACGTCTTGCTAAATATTTCGGCACAAAGCCGGAATTTTGGTTATTAGCGCAGATGGAATACGACCTCGCTAAAGCTGCAAACAGCAAAACCCTGGCAAAAGCGCTTAAGGGAATTTCAAAAGCAAGCAAACCTAAAAAATGAGGAAATTGGGGATGAAGTATAAATAAAATTTATACTTCTCTCCTGTTTTTTCATTTCTTACCTTGATTTTTCTACACCATTACGCAAACAATAGTTAATTATTACACAGCGTGAGCAAAAAGGGCTTACAGGACGGCATAGTTTTTGCCCGTACAATACAAGCAGGTAGTTGATCCGTTTCCAGTATTTAACCGGTAAAATTTCTCTTAATATCATTTCTGTTTTCATGGGGTTTTCGCTTACAAGCCATCCGCAACGGTTTGATATACGGTGAACATGAATGTCAACACATAAACCGTCAAGATCAAAAGCTTCTGTCAATACAAGATTCGCAGTTTTTCTGCCTACCCCGGGAAGAGCAAGCAAGGCTTCCATTGATTCAGGAACTTTCCCTTTAAATTGATCAAGCAGAATAATAGCTATTTTTTTTAATGAGGCAGCCTTGTTACGGTAAAAACCAACAGGGTAAATTAATTTGGCAAGTTTCTCTTCTTTAATTATATTTAGTTCAGCCGGACTGCCTGCTTTTTCAAGAAGCCGTTGGGAAGCTATAAGGGTTACTTCATCTTTTGTACGCAGACTTAAAATGGTAGAAACAAGAACAGCCCAAGGGTCCCGCCTGTAATTTTCCGCCACAGTACTAACAGAAGGATCCTCCGCGCTGATATCCTTACGCCACTTTTCAAGCCTCTTAAAAATTATACTCCATTTTATATGTTTCCAATCTTCATTCATTCCACATTCCACATTAGTAATTAGTAATTCTCCAATAAGCAGACAGTAATTACTTCTACTGCTTTACCTTTGCCTGCGGCTCCCAGTTTTTCTGCTGTTTTGCCTTTTAAAAAAACGCTTTCAACAGGGATTTCCAGCGCTTCGGCCAATGATTTGCGGATAGCTTCCCTATAAGGAAGTATTTTTGGCTGTTCACAGATAATTACATTGTCTATGTTTACGACTTTCCATCCGGATTGTTTTACTCGCTTAAATACATCACGTAACAGTTCCATTGAATCTGCATCTTTCCAGGCAGGATCGGAAGGGGGAAATAATTCACCAATGTCGCCAAGGGAAGAAGCCCCAAGAAGCGCGTCACATACAGAATGCGCAAGAACATCTCCGTCTGAATGGCCATCTTCTCCCTTCGAGAATGGAATCTCTACACCACCCAGTAAAAAACGTCTTCCTTTTTTTAAACGGTGCGAATCGTATCCAAGACCTATTTTAATCATTTGACTTTCAATTAACCTTCGCAACGCCAGGTAATGGACGGAAAGTTTTAAATGATAAATATTTAAACGGATGAATGTCCAATGCGTTTGGGTACCATCCGTCCAATTCACCGGTATCGACAATATTTAAAGCTGGATTAAAACATATGGGAAGCACAACTCCTCTATCCAATAAAAGTTTTTCCGCTTCTGCAAGCGTAGCAAGACGAACCTCTCCCTCTTCTATCATCGATCTTTCGATCAACGCTTCAAAGTCGGCATCATCAAAGCGGGCATCATTTAAATTTGAATCTTTTTGGTACATCTGCAAAAACGCGTAAGGATCCGCAAAATCTCCTATCCATGTGCAGGAAGCGACAGTAAAACCGCCTTCTTTCATGCTTTGAAAATATCTGTCATAAGAAAAAACTTCTACACGTACATTAAAACCAAGTATATCTTTCCATGCATTAGCCATAAGAGCGCCTACCCGCGCAGCGTCACGTGAAGGAGTAATGCGGATAACAAGTTCTGGTAATCCTTCAAGGTTAGTGTATCCTGCTTCTTCCATTAATTTCCGCGCTTCTTCATGATTAGCTTCAGATATTCCTTCTACAGCAGGATACCCAATGACAGGAAAAATTAATGTTTTAGCTGGAAGGTAATAACCAGAACGTATTTCATCCCAGGGCAGAACCAGAGCCATAGCGCGGCGGACTCTATGATCATCCCAGGGTTTTTCCGAGGAACGTATAAAATAATAATGAGTAGCAAATAAAACATTCACCTGAATGCCTGAACGATCAGTTAATGCCTCAATATCAACCTCTCCGGAAATCCAGCGGGCTTCGCCTGAATTCCAGAGATGAGCGGCTTCTTCCGCGGTGTTTGCGAACTTAACAGTTATTTTATTCAATGTTACCCGATCGCGATCCCAATACTGCGTGCATTTTTGCATAACAATACTATCGCTATCCATGGAAGTAATACGAAACGGTCCATTGGATACAGGAGGTCTCCAGTCTGTCTGAGCTCCTCGAGGAGACCACTCTACTTTATTTATCATCGAACGATGTATTGGACTAAATGAATGGTGACAAAGCATCGCGGGGAAAAATGACGCGGGAGAGTTCAATTTAACAATTAGAGTTCTTGGATCCTGCGCGATAATACCGACTTTTTCATAATTCGTATCAATGCCATTACGATAATCGCGTGCTCCTTCAATTACATCAAAAAAACTTGAATATGGGGAATCCTTTTTAGGATCAAGAAGAGAAATCCAGGCGTTACGAAAATCTTCAGCGCGTACAGGGTCACCATTCCAGAAGCGCGCGTTTCGCCGTATTGTAAAAGTCCATTGTTTTTTATCTTCGGATAATTCCCATCTTTCGGCTAAAGCCGGAACCGGCTCTAAAGTTACCGGATGGTAAGAAAAAAGCCCTTCGTAAATCGCAGTAAAAACCTGCGCTTCACTTGCGAAGTAAGATTTACGAAAATCCAGTTCTATATCATGCCTGGAAAAGACCACTGTCAACTCATCAAGGTTACGGATTTCAGGGCGTGTTTCCGCAAAATCCCGGCCTGTCTCATCAACTGCCGGTGTTCTCTCCGCCTGTATTTCCAGAGCCTCAGTATCCAGTACCTGCGAACTCTGACAGGCTGCCAACAACACACATAAGACGACAATAAAATGTCTTTTTACACTAATCATATTGTCAGTTTAGTATAAATATCTTATAGATACAACTCTGTTTATTAGTGATAAACTAAAAACAACTAGCAATAGTATTCTCAAACACGTCAAGTTGAGGAGGGATAATCGCAACAGGATCGCATTTTTTTTGCAATATCTGAAGGGATTGAGGTATTTTAATTGCTTTTCCAGCAGCTTTCTCCGCAAGGTTCGCGGATCTGGCGGGATGTCCTGTAGCGAGAATAATTGTATTTATATTACCATTCCATTTTTCCCGCGCAGAAATATTCTGCGCCGCGGCAAAAGCTACAGCTGTGTGCGGATCAATATAAGCGTTATATTTTTTATATACATATTCCATAGTTTCCAGGGTAAGATTATCGTTTATTGATGCCGGATATACCATGTTGCGCATAACAGCCGGAGCTTCATTGTAGAAAAAAGCCAAACGTTCGTAATTAATGGGAACACTTACATCAAGAGCGGGAGAATTGGTGTGAATAACCGGCCTTGGCAGAAATGGTTTACCGTAAATATAATCGCCTATTGCGTTATTGGCATTCATTGCCGCGATAAATCCGTTAACAGGCATGCCGAACTTCCACGAATAAAGTCCCGCAATAAGATTGCCAAAATTTCCGCATGGTACGCTGAAAATTAAATCTCCGCTTAAACGGTTTTTAACCTGGGTAAAAGCATAAAGGTAGCAGAAAATCTGCGGGAAAAGCCTGCCGGGGTTAATTGTATTGGCGCTTGTTACATTATAACGTCCGCAAAAATTACTGTCATTTATTGTTTCTATTACAAGACGCTGACAGTCATCGAATGTACCTTTTACCTGGATGGGAATAATATTCCCGCCGTTTTGCACAAACTCCGAAGAATTAAGCCCGTGAATCTGTCCTGCCGGGTATAATAAAACAAGCGAAATACCTTTTTTACCGCTAAAGGCATGAGCCAAACTCACACCGGTATCCGGCTTTGCGGCGGCCAATACCATAACCTGTCCGTTATCTTTCATGAACTCTTCTAATATCGCTGACATAAAAGCGATGCTAAAATCTTTAAATACTCCGGTTGGTCCATTGTAAAGATTAAGAAGAAATATTCTGTCATCTAGTTCTATTAACTCAGGTTTAAAATCATACGCGCTTAACGCTACTCTGGATGCTGAAACAGGATTAAGCCCGCCTTCCAATAACGAAGGAGCGACAGCTGCTACTAATTCATTAAAACTGGTTTTTTCATCCATATGTAAAAAGAACTGTCTGAAATCCATCGCTTGATCCGGCACATACAAACCGCCGTCACCGGGCAGGCAGTTTAGTACAGCGTCTTTAAAAGAAACCAGAGGATATTTGGACTTTGTCGAACGAAATAGCATTAAGATATTATAATTAAAAATTAATTGCTTATAAAGAGCTTATTTTTCACCCTTTATAAGCAATTAATAATTAAAACAAATTCATAAGCGAAAACGCCATTGTTATCCCGATAAACACAATCGCGACAGTACAGGAAACTGTAATCACATTATTGAACGATGGTCCGGCGGTATCTTTTAACGGATCACCTACTGTATCACCAATGACTGCTGCTTTATGGTTTTCGCTGCCTTTACCGCCAAGATTTCCTTTTTCAATATATTTTTTTGCGTTATCTCAGGCTCCGCCGGCATTAAGCATGAATACTGCAAGTGTAAAACCAACAACAATAATCCCGGCAAGATAACCGACAACACCTTCAACACCCAGCATGATACCGGCAACAATAGGTCCGAGAATAACCAATAAGGCAGGAGCGATCATTTCTTTTAACGCGCCGCGCGTGCAAATATCAACACATGTCGCGTAATCGGCTTTTGCTTTTCCTTCCATTAACCCCACAATTTCTTTAAACTGCCGTCTTACTTCACCTACAATACTTTGCGCCGCGCGCTGTACCGCAGATGTGCAAAGCGCAGCAAAGAGAAATACTACTGCTGAACCCGCAAAAAAGCCAACCAAAACCGGCGGATTTACGATAGATAGATTCAATGCTCCCTTTCCCGCTTTTATCATTGCTGCCTGCGCGATGTTAACATAAGATACCAAAAGAGCGAGACCGGTAAAGGCGTTGGAAGCAATAGCAAAACCCTTTCCTGTAGCGGCAGTTGTATTGCCAAGAGCATCAAGAGCGTCAGTACGATTCCGTACTTCTTCCGGCAGATTTGCCATTTGTGCGATACCGCCGGCATTATCCGCGACTGGTCCAAAAGCATCGGTTGCAAGAATAATAGCATTTGTAGCAAGCATAGCTACTGCTGCAAGCCCAATACCATAAAGCCCGGCATTATAATCCAAAAGGAAACCGGAATCAAAATACCTGAAGCCGCCGGATACAACAAAGCTGAGTAAAGCGGCGCCGGATATTGTAAAAATAGGTCCTGCTGTGGACTTCATGCCAAGTGATAAACCGCCAATCATCATGGGAGCTGCGCCAAACTTACTGGAGTGAGCGAGATCAACTGTCGGTTTACTGGCATCGGAAGTGTAATATTCAGTAAAAAGGCTGACGATAAAACCGGCGATAATGCCAATAAGAACAGCGCCGTAAATACCCCAGATATTCTGTACCATAGGACTAACTTCCATACCTTCGGGAGGTATCGCATTATTTGCTACATAAATAATTAACGGCAGCGTAGCGATAGCAGCAATGCCGCCAGCTATATAAACGCCTCTGCGAAGAGAGTTCAAAAGTGATTTCTGATCTAAACTTTCTTTTGTCCGCACAAAGAATGTGCCAATTATGGAAGAAAGAATACCAATTACAGACACAATAATAGGCAGCAGAAATCCGGCAATGCCATACCCTGCGCCAAAACTAATAGCAATGGTAGCTACAAGAGCATTAGAGTTGGATTCATGAAGATCTGCGCCCATACCGGCAACATCTCCTACATTATCGCCTACATTATCTGCTATAACTGCAGGATTTCTTGGATCATCTTCAGGTATACCAGCTTCTACTTTACCTACAAGATCTGCACCGACATCAGCTGCTTTGGTAAATATGCCGCCGCCGACACGGGCAAATACAGCGACAACCGCTACACCCATTCCAAAAGTAACCATGGTATACGCAATTACATCTGGTCCTTCACCAAATACATATCTAAGCAGCATATACCAAACTGTAAGTTCAAGAACCGCAAGCCCATTAACAATGAAACCCATAACAGAACCAGATGAAAAAGAAACCCTAAGCGCTCTGCTAAGTCCCTGAGTAGCGGCGGCATGAGCAGTGCGGGAATTGGCAAGCGTTGAAATCTTCATGCCAATAACACCGCAAAACGCGGTAATGGTGCCGCCTGTTATAAACGCAAATGGCGTATAAATTACAATAAAACCATTCAAAGCAAGTATAAGCAATATTACAAACATAACAGCGAGAAATACCGCGACTGTACTGTACTGACGCTTCATAAAAGCGTTTGCGCCTTCACGAATCGCTGCCGCGATTCTTCTTATATCCTCATTGCCATCAGGGTATTTCATTACCTTGTAGATTTGAATAAAAGCGAAAAGGAGCGCCGCTCCGGCGCCTACATAACCTACCCAAAACAAATTTTCAATCATTGTATGTAACTCCTTGAATTTTAATTTCACTCAAATTTATGTAAAATGTCAATAATACTATCCTGTGAAGAACTGTCCATTATTTGTATTTTACTGGAGTATAATAAAACTCATTACAATCTGACTTTACAATACAGTGCTAGACTACAAGCTGTATTTAAAATGATAATTTTGTACTACCAAAAAATGAAATAATATGTTATACTATCCCCATGAACGTTGGATTTTATTCACTCGGCGCAGCCGAAGAAGTTACAGGTTCCAAGCATGTGCTTGAGATTGACGGGCGAAGTTATCTGATTGATTGCGGCGCATTCCAGGGCTCCAGGGCCGAAGCAGATCGTAAAAACAGGGAATTTGGCATCGCTGTTGACCGTATTGATAGTGTTATATTAACACACGGACACCTTGATCATTGCGGTCTGTTGCCATTACTGGCACAAAGAGGCTACGAGGGGAACATCTATGCGACTCCCGCATCAAGAGATATTGCCAGTCTTATAATGATGGATTCAGCAAACATCCAGGCGCGTGACGCAAAGTATTTAAAAAGTCAGGCGCAGAAGAAAGGGCAAAAGTTTGACTGGACTCCGCTTTTTTCAGAAAAGGACGCAATAAAAGCAGTCAGCCAGACAATCGGAGTCTCATATAACAGACCCATGTTTATCGGAGACGGAGTCAGCCTGGAGTTTTATGATGCCGGGCATATCCTTGGTTCTGCAATCGCATCAATTAAAATAAAAAAAGGCGGCGAAGAATTAAACATACTCGCCACAGGAGATTTGGGACGCAAAGGTAAACCTATTATCCGCAATCCGGCAATTCCCCAAACAACTCCGGATTATATTATCCTTGAAAGCACATATGGCGATCGCCGCCACGACTCTACAGATGAAGCCATTAAAAAACTGGCAACAATGGCAAGACGCACGATAGAAAATAAGGGAAAGATCATTATTCCCGCGTTCGCGATTGAACGCACACAGGAATTAGTCTATTACTTCCACCTATTGGTAGATGACGGCACAATCCCGGAAGTGCCTATTTATGTCGACTCTCCAATGGCAACAAATGCGACAACAATTTTCCAGGTACATCCCGAATGTTACGGCGAAGAAATAAAAGAAGCATTTATTAAACATCATAAAAACCCGATTGGTTTTAACAGTCTTCATTTTACAACAAGTGTTCAGGAATCCAAGGCGTTAAATGATCATCCCGGACCTCTTATAATAATATCAGCGGATGGAATGTGCGAAGCGGGACGTATTCAGCATCATCTGATGCACAATATAGAAGATCCCAACACAACCATCATGACAGTCGGTTATATGGCAAAAGACACTCTTGGCAGGCGTATCCGTAACCGCGAAAGCGAAGTAAAAATCCACGGCGACTGGTATAAATTAAAAGCACAGGTTGAAGAAATAAATGCGTTCAGCGCCCATGCCGATTATGTTGAAACACTCGAATGGCTGCAGGCTGTAGACACATCAAAATTAAAAGGTATCTTCCTGGTTCACGGCGAGCGCAAGTCGCAGAACTTCATAAAGAAATACCTGGAAGAAAACGGCTACCCGAATGTCCAAATAGTAAAATACGGCCAAACGTATGAACTGAATTAATATATTCGTATGAAGAAAGAAGAGGTTTTTTACCACAGAGTTACA
>Ga0123356_10003415_pt1 | contig 16643 bp, 13 predicted proteins | sample TergutEmb28metaG_2_FD_92546 | JGI IMG/M metagenome (GOLD analysis project Ga0123356, IMG submission 92546) | Embiratermes neotenicus P3 segment gut microbial communities from Petit-Saut dam, French Guiana - Emb289 P3 | ecosystem: Host-associated > Arthropoda: Insects > Digestive system > Gut ...
AAAGGAGACCGGCGAACTCATTCAGGAATCCATATCCCGTGTAAACGATGGCACACAGCGTGCCAATGAAACCGCAAAGAGCTTTGAAAAAATCGTTTCGGACGTCAACGACGTTTCAAATGTAATCGATAAAATACTCGCGTCGTCTAACGCACAGTCCTCGACCATAAAGAACATGGCCGACGGCATTGCATCAATTAATCAGGTTGTTCAATCCAATTCGGCAAAAAGCGAAGAAAAGACAAAAAAAGGCGGTTTATTTCTTTCCCCCCCCCCCCCCCCCATCAAAAAAAAGTTCTTGTATCATATCAGGTTTACCAAGTGTTAAACTTGCATTTTCGCCGTTTATCCAAAATAAAGGGTAGTCTAAGTTATCTATGCCGCGCTGTATTGTAACAGGAAAATCAGATGTTATAAGTCTGATATGAATGTTATCGCCGATTATTAATGGTTTATCCAAAACAAAATCTTTATACAATATGATTTCTACAGGTTCACTGATCGAAGAATCGATCGAAGAATTAGAGACTGCTTCAAATGTTTCATGAATATTTTCATAGTAATGAATATCTATACCGTCAAAATAACTTGCGGTTTGAGCAAAAATTCCTATAGGAATAATAAAAATAAAAAACAACAATAAAATGTTTTTCAATGTTTCCTTTTTATCACCCGCTTTTCGCGGTATTTGATTTGGGCATCCCTAATTTTACAAACAACTCTGTACGGCTTTGAATTTCCAGTTTGCGGTATAAATTTTGTGTGTGAAAATTTATCGTGGAGTATGACAAATTCAAAGATTTTGATATTTCTTTAGCGGATAATTCTGTCAGTAGTAATTCGCATATTTTCTTTTCACCGGAAGTAATGCCGAATTTTTCGTAATCAATCTGAGGGGCTGAATATTCCGTTTGAATTTTCTTAAACCGTTTTTTCAGTAAAAACTTTATTGTTATAATAGTTAAAGGAGTTAATAAAATAAGAGCTGTCAGAATGATAACAGAAAGAAGCCGGATTAAAGCCTTATCAGGATTATCCCATTTATCACCTTCGCCGAAGATGCCGTTTCCCCTTGGCATTCCAATATAACTTAGGTTATCGTTTTCTCCGACTGTATCATTTCTGTATTGAAAAGCAGGATTAAAAATAACTATTATAACCGCATGACCGTAAGATTTAGGTGAACCTAATCCCTCTAAAGCAATATTTCTTAAACCTTCCGGCGCATTGGAACCATAAATGATACCGCCTGTCTTTCTAAAGGAACCCCTGCTGCCGGTACTAAAGCCGCCGCCTATTGTTGTGGCAATATTATCTTTTATTACTCCGCCTTCCATTGTAAAAAGACCAAAACCTGAAATATTCACTGCAGTGCCGCCTGTAATACTTCTAATCCCCCTTATGGTCCCGCCTTTCATTATAAACTCCGCCTGCCGTTCGGTTAAATCCTCTGCTGTACGGATAAATACACCCGCGCCGGCTTGATAGAGGGTAGTACCCGGCGGCTGCCCGATTCTGGAATTATTTTGAAGTGTGACATTGTCATACATTATCAATTTTGAGTCAGGTCCATTTACCGCAATTAAGGGAGCAAAGGCTTCTATAGGCGGATCGTTTTTATAACCGCCGTCAATAAAAAGTTCATATTCCATGCCGGGTTTTCCCAAACTCAAACTTGCAGAATCTCCTGTTACCCAAATGACAGGGAACTCAATATTACTAACACAGCGCCGTATTGTAACATCAGCGTTACCTGTAATAAGCCGTATGTGTACGCCGTCTTCGATAATCAAAGGTTCGTCTAAAGTAATATCTGTAAGTATGGTGATTTCAACCGGAGAATCTATGGAAGTGTTCGTATTTGTTTCTGTAAGTAATGCTTCGTGAAGTGTTGCATAATAATATATTGAAAGACCGTCAGTTCTGCTAACCTTTGCAGCCGTATCCTGCGCCAAAAGCCAGGTTGATGAATGAGTAATAAGTAATAAAATTAATATACTCTTTAATCTCATATTTTAAATATACTAATTTTTTTGTCTTTCGTTAAGTAATAAAGCAATAAAACAATTCAAAGCCTTCATCCTACCAATAATAACAGGCTAAAAAGTTCAAAAATGCGTAAAACCTACCTGGTTTTATAGTTAGAAAAAACAGTAATAACAGGTATATTAGCAATAATATGACGGTGGGAAAGACCATAGGGAGAACTATATGAAAAACACAGTTAAAATTGCAGGGATTATCGCATTAATAGCGATGATTGGACTCACTGTAGCTTGCGGCGGAGGCGGCGGCGGAGGCGGTAAGTTAAGCGGTACTTTTGAATATGAAGGCAGTACCCGTACATTTGCAGGTGACAAGGTCACTTTTCAAAGAGACGACTATAAGTCAGAAGGAACTTTCACTGTTTCAGGTGATGAATTAACTATTACCGCATCTGACGGAGATGTAACTGTATTTAAGTTCTCTCTTTCAGGAAATACGCTTACACTGGAAAATGCTGCAGTTGCCGGCAGAGGATATGAACAAGTCTGGACCAAGAAGTAACCTGACGATTATCCAATAAGAATAAACTATGGAGTGCTGCAGCTAAGACTTTTTTCCTCCATAAAAAAGTTCCTTGTAATATCAGTTGCAGACTCTGTGGTTTATCTTATCAGGTGACTATTTCACCTTTTTTCATCACCGCTATTCTACCGCAAAGATATTCAACAGCGTCTTTATTATGCGATATAAAAAGTATAGAAAGATTGTGATTTTGATGCAGTTCATTAAAAAGATTGAGTATCTGCGCTCCTGCCGAAACATCAAGAGAGCTTATTGCTTCGTCTGCGATTAAAAGGCGTGGTTTTAAAATTAAAGAACGCCCAATGCAGACCCGCTGTTTTTGTCCGCCGCTTAATTCATGTACATGGCGTGTTTTGTAAGAAGGGTCAAGCCCGACACGCAAAAGCATTTCGTCCACAATTTGTTTTCTTTCTTGTTTGTCGTACAATTTATGTATAACAAGCGGTTCTTCCATAAGCCAGCCTATATTTTTTACAGGGTTTAAAGAAGAACCCGGATCTTGAAATACAATTTGCACATTATTTTTTTTATTGAAATTTTCATCGCCGCAAAATTTTATTTCACCTTCATAATCGATAAGACCTAAAATACATTTGGCTAAAGTAGTTTTTCCGCAGCCTGATTTTCCTGTTAAGCCGAATATTTCGCCTCGGTTTATTTCCATATTTATATTTTTTAATACATGTTTTTTTTCTATTTTACCAAAATGACCAATTCTCCTGTCCGTGTACACATTGGAAACATTTTTTATAGAAAGCAAGGTATTCATATTAAAAATACTTCCTCACTTTATAAAAAATATATAAAATGTCCACGGATTTACGCAGATTAACGCTGATTATTAATTTCTCTCTGCGAAAATCCGCGAAAATCAGCGGACTGTTTTTGTTAATTTGTAACATGATTTGCCTCATTTTGATTATAACAATGTACTTTTCTGTCGCAAATAATTCTTGCAGGCGGGAAAGTTTCAAAACATTTATTTTGCGCTTTTGAACATCTTGGCGCGAAAGGGCAGCCTTTTAAATTATTGTCTTTCGATTGATCATCTTTTAATTGGTCATCTTTCAATTGGTCGTCTATAGAAGGAACTTTTCCCGGTATGTTTTCAAGTTTTTTGCCGCGTTTGTCTTTGTTTGGGATTGTATTTACAAGAGCTTGTGTATACGGATGAAGCGGAGTAAGTAAATCCTGCGCCTTTCCTTCTTCTACGATTTTTCCCGCGTACATAATTAAATAACGGCTGCAGTATTGCTGTATTATCGAAAGATCATGAGAAATTACAAGTAAAGACATTTTATTTTTTTGATTCATTTCTTTTAATAAGGATAAACATAGGTTCTGACTTTCTTCGTCAAGAGAGCTTGACGGTTCATCCGCTAACAATAACTTTGGCTCCTGTATTACTGACATTGCTGTCATTATTCTTTGGCACATTCCTCCGGAAAGCTGATGTGGATAAGTTTCAAATATTTTTTCGGGATTGTTAAACCCAAGCGCTGAAAGTATTTCCAGCACCTTTTTCTTTTTTTGCTTTTTATCTATTGATTTTTCTTTGTCTAATTCCAAAGATTCCATGATTTGCTTGCCGGCTTTCATCAATGGATTTAAAGCGTTTCGTACATCCTGAAAAATTATTGAAATCTCTTTACCCCTGTAAGCCGGCATTTCTTTTTCGCTAAGAGCAGTTAAATTGCAATTTTTATATATTATTTCTCCGCCTGTAATTGATATTCCGAGCGGAAGCAGATTTAAAATCGAAAGAGCTGTCATGCTTTTTCCGCAGCCTGATTCTCCTGCAAGACCGATTATTTCACCTTCGTTTATAGAAAAACTTATGTTATCCAATATTTTTAGTGTTTTACCTTCTTTTTTAACACAGACAGTTAAATCTTTTACTTCAAGTAAAATAGTAGTGTCATCAAGTTTATTATCAGTCATTTTGTACTCCAAAACTTCGGCGCAGTCCTTCTCCAATCAAATGGAAAGCAATCACTGTCATCATGATTGTAATACCGGGCGCTAAAGCGTACCAGGGAGCGTTAAAAAACCAGCCCTGCGATTCAAATAACATCCGCCCCCATGAAGGATATGGCGGCTGTATTCCCAAACCAAGATAGCTCATGGCGGATTCAGCAAGAATAGCGTTAGAAAGTCCAATCACAGAAGCCGATAACAAAGACGGAAAAAGATTCGGCAGAATGTGAATAATTGTAATTCTAAAAAAGCCGGCTCCAAGTATTTTTTCCGCCTGAATGAACAAAGCGTTTTTATATTTCATTGTTCCTGTGCGCATAACACGGGTGTAACTTGGAATAAACAAAATTAAAAGCGCGATAAATAAACTAAATTGGCTGTTATCCAATACGGCAATCATTAAAAGTGCAAGTACAATTCCGGGGAATGAACTTAAGGTATCGATTATCCGCATTATTATTTCGTCGATAAACCTTCCATTAAAACCTGCAATTAACCCGAGTATACTGCCGATTGCTGCAGCTCCGGCTACGGTACATATTGCAAGTAACAAAGTGTTCCTGCCTCCTGCCATTACCCTTGAAAAAATATCCCTTCCAAGGTTATCAGTTCCAAAAATATGGATAGCGTTCGGCGCTGTAAGACGTATACTGTGATCGATTTCGTTATAATCAAACGGAACCCAAATTAAACTTAACAAGGACATTGTGATTATAATAAATCCAATTGCGGCTCCTATTATCAGTTGATTGTTTAGTTTCATCTGACTTTCCTTGTGTTTTTAATTCTTGGGTCGATAATCATGTTGGTAATGTCTGCAAGAGTATTTGCAATAACTACAATAAAAGCGATGTAAACCATAAGCGCCTGAATCAACGGATAATCTCTTGAGCTAATCGCAGAAATTAAAAGCCTGCCAATTCCGGGAATTGTAAAAACCTGTTCTATAATTATGCTGCCGGAAAAAACTTCTGCGATTATCATGCCAAAAATTGTGATGGCTGGAAGACATGCGTTTTTAAATACATGATAACGAAGTATGTACAGATTTGAAGCCCCTTTACTTTTCGCGGTTCTTACATAATCGCTTTTAAGTTCTGCAAATAGCGATCCTCTTAAAAACTTAATTAAAATTGCGGAGTTTGGTATTGCGATTGCCAATGCCGGAAAACAAAGACTACCTAAAAATAAAAAAAAGTTTTCATTGTAATTTGTAAAATCACCCGGAACAAAAATATTTAAAGTAAAACCAAAAATAAATATGAAAAGCAGCCCTAAAAAAAATCCCGGTGTGCTGATTCCCGCTGCGGTAAAAATATTTACAATATTGTCAATTATATTTGCTTCTTTTTTAATCGTTAAAAGCGAAACAGTAAAAGAGATAACCAATATAAAAATTAACGAAAGTATAGCAAGAGAAATTGTAACAGGAAGACGCTGCGAAATTAAAACAGATATTTGCTCTCCTCTAAAGCCAAAAGAATTTCCCATATTACCGCCAAGAAAACTTATAAGCCAGTCAAAATAACGGATAAAAACATTGCGGTTAAGCCCCATTTCATCGCGCAGCTGTTCAAGCTGTTCGGGAGTAATCCATATTCCTCCAAGTGTAAGCGCGGCATCTCCGTGAATAACATTAAAAATTAAAAAGCAAAAAAGCGAAACTAGAAATAATGTAATTATACATACAATAATTCTTTTTAATATATAATTCAATTATTTTTCCCGTGTACTGTGTATTGAAGCAAAGTCAATTATATATATAGGATAATCCAATACTCCGCCGAATTTACCGCCTCTTAAAGCTGTAAAATAAAGTATATCCTGTAAATATACGCTTGCGGCGTTTCTTAAAATAATTTGCTGTGCTTCTTTATATAGATTAATGCGTGTAACGTGATCTGTATGAGAGAGAGCGGCATCATATACAGAATCGTAATCGGTATTAAAAAAATTAATAAAATTTCCGCTGCTGTCAGAACGGTATCGTGCAAGAAAACCTCTTGGAGAAACTGTATGACTGTCTAAAGTTATAATTGTCGCTTGATAATTTTTTGCGGAATAAACTTCAGAAAGCCATGTAGACCAATCAACAAGTTTAATGTTAACGTTAATATCGATTCTTTCAAGCTGGCTTTTTATTACCTGCGCTGTATCAATATGCATTGCGTAATTTGAAGGGACTGCTATTTCAAAAGAAAGCCTGTTAGAATTGTTATAGCCGGCTTGAGAAAGCAGAGAACGTGCTAAATCAGGGTTGTATGAGTATTCTAATATACTGTAGTAGTATACTGATAATCCCGGGATTACCGGACTTCCTGACGGAGTTCCGTGACCAAAAAATGCTGCGTCAATTATTTCCTGTACATCGATGCCGTAATTAACAGCCTGACGGACACGGATGTCATTAAAAGGAGAAGCGGTGTTGTTAAGCGCCATTAAATGAATGCCGGCAGAGCTGTTATCAAAAATATCAAAATCATTTTTGTTAAGCTGCGCTGCCATCGAACCTGTTATAGAAGCTCCGTCGATGCTGCCGCCTCTTAATGCAACAATCATAGTATCAGAATTAGCAAAAAATACTATGGTAATTTTTTCAAGATGAGGTAAGCCTTTTTGCCAGTAATCATTAAACTTTTTTAGTACAAGATCTATTTGCGGTGTATAACTTTCGATGAAATACGGTCCAGTACCAATAATGTTATTTTCACGATCGGTATTTTCGGATTTTACTATTGCGATTGTTAAAAAAGGAAGGAATCCCGGATCTTTTGTTTTTAATATTATTCTAATTTCATTATCCGATTTAATTATAACTTCATCGATATTACCCAATCCGTTTAAACCTGCTGCGATAGCGGTATCAAGACTGAATTTTACATCTTGTACAGTAACGATAGTGCCGTCATGGAATAGAACATTTTCTCTGATTATAAAATCGTATATAAGCCCGTCTTGTTCGATAACCCAGGATTCACCAATGCATGGCGAAAGTGTGCCATCGGTATTAGGTTTTACAAGCCCTTCAAAAACATTAAAAAGGATACTTCTGCCGTCTGCTGTATTTCGTGGATTTAACGGATCAAGCGTTGTAGGTTCGGTTGTAAAACCATAACGCAATTCCAGTAATGTATTTTTATTATTATCAATACAAGATGAGAATATTAAGAATATCGCCAAAAATATAAAAAATATTATTCTATTTTTATTCATATCATCTCCTAATGCTGGCTTCATTATACTGTAGTTAAATTGTTAGATTCAACCATACAAATGTAAAGATTGTTAATTATTTGTTAATAATTATCTTATTGTTTTGCATCGCCTCTTGACATATCGGGTTCGTAACCTGCATTGATTATCTTTTCCTTTAATAATTGTAAGTTTTCCGCAGCTTCATCCCCCAGAATTATTTTATTGTCGTATATACTGTAAAGTTTTTTTGCTTTTACAGGAGACAGGTTTGGCATGACGATATTTGCTCCTGCGTTTAAGGCAAGTTCTCTTCCGTTAGGTGTTATAGTACCCATAGCAGTTGTGGCAGGTATTAATGCCTTTGGTAAAATAATTCTTGTAATCGCTAGCATTTTTAAACAAAGGGTAAGGTCGCCTTGCGGATAAGAACAAAATGGTGTGTCTTTTTGCGGAATAAAAGGACCTATACCAACCATTTGCGGCTGCAATTCTTCCAGAAAACGCAAGTCCGCAAGCAAACAATCAGGTGTTTGAAAAGGAGAGCCAACCATAAAACCTGCTCCAACTTGATACCCGATTTTTTTTAATTCACAAAGACATTGTTTGCGTGTAGCAAGTGTTTGCAGCGATGGATGCAGTGCGGTATAATGTTCTGCCGAAGCGGTTTCATGGCGAAGTAGATAACGGTTCGCTCCGTTTTGGAAAAACAGTTCATAATCTGTGGCAGGCCGCTCTCCCAAAGAAAGGGTTATCGCGTGGGTAGGGTAGCGCTGTCTGATTAGTGAAATCAACTCGATTACACGTTCGGTTGTAAACCAGGGGTCTTCGCCGCCTTGAATGACAAAAGTTTTAAAACCAAGTTCATCTCCTGTTTGGCAGCAATCGAGGATCTCGTTAATCGAAAGGCGGAAACGTTCTATATTTGTATTTGAACATCGTATGCCGCAATAATAGCAGTCGTTTTTACAGTGATTGGTAACTTCGATTAATCCGCGGATGTATACACTTTTGCCGTAGTGTTCTTCCCGTACTTTTCCGGCACGTTTAAAAAGAGATTCAATTTCGTTTTTGTCATTCGTATTAATAAAATGCAGGATTTCTTTATCATTCATAATTACTTTCTTTTATTTACCACAGAGGACACGGAGTTTCACGGAGTTCTTGGTTCGAAAACTTTATATTCCTCCGTGTTACTCCGTGTACTCCGTGGTTAAATTTTATTATTAATTTCATACGAAGAAATCTCTTCCTTTACCCGAATGTATCTTTGTTATATTCTCTATAGTTTTTTGTCGTATTGTTTCGTTAGCTATGTGGGGGATTTCGTTTTCGATTATAGTTTTTGTTTTTTTTCTAAAGGTATCATCGCCGTAGTCCATTGAATATTCGCACAAAGTCATAAGAGCGTTGGGAAGGCAGACATTTCCAATCTCGCCTGATTTTGCAAGTGACATAAATCGATCGCCTGTTCTGCCGCCGCGATAACATGCCGTGCAAAAACTTGGTATAAAGTTATCGTCTATCAATTCATTTATAATCGAAACTGCGCTTCGTTCATCGTTTACGATAAACTGCGGATTTGAAGTTGACTCACGTCGTGCATGACTCCCTTCGGTCGTCGAGCTTAAGGAGTTGGATTCTATACGCCGCGATAACGCGGCTTGTGCATAACCGCCAACTTCAGTATTGGAACCTGCGCTGATTTGTGATATGCCAAGACGCAATAATTTCTTTCGCATGTCGTGATTTTCTCTTGTAGATAAAATCATTCCGGTAAAAGGAACCGCTATACGAATGATAGCGACAATTTTTGCAAATGTATCATCGTTTACAAGATTTGGAAAATCGTCTATGTTCATTCCGGCAGCGGGGCAAAGGCGGGGTACAGAAATTGTATGAAAACCTGTGTTGTATTTTTTTTCCAAATGTTCATTGTGCAAAAGTAATCCCATAACATCAAAATAAGGGTCTGCCAAACCAAAAAGAACACCGCCTCCGACATCATCGATACCAGCATCCTGCGCCCGATCAAAAGCGTTAAGATGCCAAAGATAATCTTTTTTTGGACCTGCCAAATGAACCTTATCGTAAGTTGGTTCGTGATAAGTTTCCTGAAAAAGAATATAAGTACCGATTTTTGCGTTTTTTAGTTTTTGGTAATTTTCTGTTGTGGTAGCCGCGATGTTTACATTGATACGTCTTATTTCGCCGTTTTTAAATTTCATTTCGTATATTGTTTTAATACATTCTAAAATATAGTCAATAGAGCATTCTTTTTCGTATTCGCCTGCTTCCAATGCAAGCCGTTTGTGTCCCATCATTTCAAGGATTTTTACTTCTTCACGCAGTTCATCCATTGTTAGTACACGCCTTTTAAAATTATGACCATGATTAAAACTGCAATAGGCACAGCGGTTTACGCAAAAATTACTTACATATAACGGAGCGAACATAACAATTCTATTGCCGTAAATTTTCTTTTTTATTTTTCCCGCTATTTCATAAATTCTTTCGATATGTTGCGGATTTTGAGTTTTTAGTAATGCGGCAATTTCTGAATGTGTAAGCGCGGCTCCTTTGTCTGCTTTGTTCAAAGAACAGCTGATATTTTCATCATTTGAGAATTGTGCTTCTTCAAGCAAATCTTCGATATACTTTTGATTTATGAAATTTGAATCCATAATATATACTAACTATATAAAAAATACATATATTTGTCATTATAATTCATATTATTTGTAAAAAATCCGCAGATTATCGCGGATTTTCACGGATTAATAATTAAGAATCCGCGTTAATCCGTGGACAATTAAGTTCTTCTGTTTTTAGTTTTTTCATTCGAATTATATACGCGATAACAAGCGGTATTATAGCTCCTACCCACGCCAGAGGGTTTGCAAAGCATATTCCTATAAATCCAAAGGTTTTACCAAGTATTATTGCGGCAAAAATACGCATTACTAGCTCCATAATGCCTGCGATTGTAGGTGTAACACTGTCTCCCATACCAAGCAATGACTGCCTTATTATGAAAAGCATAGCAAGGAAAATATAAAAAGAACTGCAAATTACAAGATAGTTATTTGACATTGAAAGTGTTTCAATCGAATCCTTTCCAAGGAAAATACTCGGAAAAAAATGTCCTGTAAAAATAAATACCAACACCATTAAAATACTGTATAAACAGGCTACTGCCGAAATATGTAATACACCTTTGCGAATGCGATCTATTCTGTGAGCGCCGAAGTTTTGCGCAGAATAAGTAGTCATCGCTCCGCCAATGGAAAAAAGCGCCATGTATGCAAGCACATCAATTTTTGCAGCAGCTGAATAAGCGGCGACAGCTTCGGTTCCTAAAATGTTAAGCGCGTAAGTGACAGTTATAGTGCCAATTGCAATAATGCTCATTTGAAAGCCGACAGGTAAAGCAATTTTTATATGTTTAGTTATTTCGCCTATATTAATACGCCAATCGCTTAATGTTAATCTTAATACAGGCATTCTTTTTATTATAAACAGTAAACAAAGGAGTCCCGACACAAGCTGCGCCATTACTGTCGATAATGCCACGCCTCCGATCCCTGCATTAAAAACATAAATGAATAAAAGGTTAATTGCCAATTTTAGCGAAAAAGCAATTGCCAAAAATATTAAAGGAGTGCGGCTGTCTCCCACTGCGCGCATAACATTGGAAAAAAGATTAAAAAGCATAGCCGTTGGAATACCAAGAAAAATAATAGAAATGTAAAGATACGCATCATCAAAAATTTCCGCGGGTGTTTGCAAAAATAACAAAATGGGTTTTGCGCCGAATGCTGCGATTAATGTAAGAACTACTGCAAGTCCAATGCTGATTATAATTGTCGCGGCAAAACTTTTTCTTACTCCTTCTGTGTCTCCCGATCCAAAACGCTGAGATGTAATTACAGCGGCTCCAATTCCAAAGCCATTCATAAAACCCAGTATTAAAAAACTTAAACTTCCAGTAGAGCCGACCGCCGCAAGAGCGTTTCTTCCAACTGTGCGTCCAACGATTAATGTGTCTAAAATATTATACGATTGCTGAAGCAGGTTTCCCAAAAAAAGAGGAATTGCGAAAAATAAAATTACTTTTAAAGGTTCGCCGACAGTGAGATTTTTTACCATTTTTTTATGTGATTTTCAGTTTGCCTGAAAGCAACTCTCCTGTAATATTATGCTAATTTAAAAACTTCTATACTACGTTTCAATATTCCCGTAATGTGTGCTATAACTATTCCATAATTTGTTAACGGAATATTTTGCTTTTTGGCGAGACTTTGCCGGTACAACATCCCCCGTTCGTTAAGCATACAGCAACCGCAATGAATAATCAACTTGTAAATTGATAAATCGGAAGGAAAATCGCCACCCGAACAAAAACTAAAATTAATCTCTTTTTTAGTATAATTTTTAATCATACCCGGTATTTTAAAAGTGCCTATATCATCACATTGACGGTGATGAGTACAGCCTTCACATATTAAAACTTTTTCGCCGTCTTTTAGATTATCAAGCGAAGTTACGCTTTCGATAGCAGTTTCAAGAAAGCCCTTATAACGTGCAAATAAAATAGAAAACGAAGTAAGCGGTATCTCCTGCGGAACAAGCTGTGAAACCAATGCAAAAACCTGGCTGTCTGTTATAACCAAAGCGGGTTTTTTCTCTGTAATAGGCATATTTAAAAGTAATTGATGTAATTCGCTTTCACGGACAGTGATAGCGGCGCAGCCTGTTTCCAGAATGTCACGGATTACCTGCTGCTGCGGAAGGATGAGCCTGCCTTTTGGAGCTGCTTTATCGATGGGAATAACTAAAATCACAAAATCATTGGGTTTTAAAAGGTCTGCCACAAGTCTGCGCTGCGGCTCGTTTGTCTGTGCGAGGCTGGCAATTTTTTCTTTCAATAAATCGATGTCAAAACCAGTCTTCGCGCTAACTGATAAGAAATTATTCCCATTTTTCTCTCGCAGAGACGCAAAGGCGCAAAGTTGTTCTTCGTTATTTTCTCTGTGTTCTCCGTGTCTCCGTGTCTCCGTGTGAGGTTTTATGAGATCAATTTTATTTAAGACAGCGATATATGGAATGTTTTTAAATTTGAATAAATTGATAATTTCATCTTCAATTGGGAGGGTAGTATCGGTTGGGATTTCACCATCAAGTACCAATACCGCGATATCGGTTTTGTTTAAAACCTGCTTTGTTTTTTCTACCCTCATTTCTCCAAGTTCGCCTTCATCGTCGAAACCGGGGGTATCAATTATTACAACTGGACCTAAAGGCAATAGCTCCATCGCCTTGTACACAGGGTCGGTGGTTGTTCCTTTTACCGAGCTTACAAGCGCCAAATTTTGCCCTGTAACGGCGTTTACAAGACTCGATTTTCCGGCATTTCTACGTCCAAAAAAGGCAATATGAGGGCGGTTTGCTGAAGGGGTTTCATTTAATCCCATATATATAGTATATATTAAAAATTCTATATTTGCCGATAATAAAATAAACATGGTAAATTTGTACTTTTTCTTAAAATTTAAATCTCAATTGCGCAGAACCCGTTCCGATATTATCCGTCAAATTGATGAAATGCTTGTCAGAGAAATTACCGATGCGGGCGGAAAAATCACAAGTGAACGCTTTATTGTCTCTGCGGTTTTTAATGAGGATACAATCGGCTTTTGGCTTGATATTTATATATTGATAGAAAACCTGAAAAAAAAGCTGGAAACTTCACAAGAATTTTACGGCTACTCGCTTGTATTAAGCGGGCAAGCACATGAAACCCCTGAACTGCTTAGCCGTTTTCTTGCCAACCATAACGGTGTTTTTGTTGATGAAAAAGCGGCAAAAAAACTTGTTCCTTATGCAGCTTTTGAAAAACCATCCGAATGGATGGAGAAAATTAAAAAAAGAAAATACGGATGCGGTAGTTTTTACAGAATAAAAGAATTAAAAAACTTTAAACCCTCAGTCAGAAATTCGCAGGATTTATATGATGAAATAACCGGAATTTTTGAACAGGAGCAAAATAAAAATATATTATTATTGGGACCTTCTTATTGGCAGCTGCGCGGCGGCATGTATAAATACTGTGAAAAAATTAATGATGATTTTCCGTCATTAGCAATTTGTTTTGAAAGTATCGGGATAGGGTCCTTAATTGATTCGTGGTCGCTTAATATCCGCTCTTTAGCTGCAGGACCTTTAACAGAAGAAATCGATAACCTGTGGGAGTTTTTATTCCGTGAACGTATCCGTGATGAAATATCTGAATATATTATCAGATGTGTAAAGCGGTTTTTACATCTGGTTTTTAATTTTTATATTGAAGCATCTGTTAAAAGAGAGCAAAAACCGGTATTGATGCTGGAAAATATTCATTTGGCTGAAAAGAATATATTAAATTTACTTCTTGATACATTGAGCGAATTTAATCAAAAGAGCTCACAGAAATTATTGATTCTTGGAACAGCTGAAGATGACATATCAACTGATACACTCAAACAAATTGAAAGTATTTTTGATACTGTTAAAAATAATATAAATTTAAAGGTTGATGTTGTTTATTACCCAAAACTTTCAAAAGATCTTTGGGAAATTATTTATGCCATATCATTGTTCGCAAGATATTTTTCTCCGGAATTTTTTCACAGGCTTTTTGAAGAAGAAAATAAGAATCCGCAAATGGTAACTAAAGCGTTTTCTATACTGCATACATTGGGTATTGTTAATAGTCTGCGTGAACCGCGTTTAATAAAAAGGCACTTTGAAGAATATGCCGGTAAAATTTTAGAAGAAAAAACAGACAGAGTAAAAGCGCTTGTCTGCAGGCGAATTTTGGATTGGGCAGTCAGGCGGAACATAAGCCCATGCTTTCGTTTATTAACGGTTATTTCAAACCTTGATGGAATTAAAAAAATTGATGATCTTTTATTTCTAAAATCGATTTCGTCCGATATCGTTAATAAAACTACATCAACAATAGAAACAGCCATGACAAGCGGCCAGTTTGACGAGCTTATTTCGGAAAAAGCTGCTGCTATACGGCATATATACAGAACATCAATGGCATTAAATGACGGAAATGAAAATGATATCGAAGATGCTTTTAACAGTAAAAAGTATGAAAATATAACAGACGACTGCGGAGCGTTTCCTGTTTTTAACGCTCAAATTCTTGTTAATCACTGTGCTTATTATTTAGGACGGCGTGTAGAAAAAGAATCTGCAGCAAAAGCAAAAGAAGCAATTTTATTGGGGCAGGGTAAAAATTCTTTTTGTCTTCCGCAAGCCTACCGGCTTTATTCGCTTGTATGTCTTTCAAAAAAGCAGGTAAATGAGACAATTGAATACCTGGGTTTTGCTCTTTCCAACGCTGAAAAAAACGGTAATTATCACGAACTTGCGGTATCGGCTTATTATACAGCTGCTGCTCATTTTTTATACGGTGATATTTTTAAATCAGCAAAATATGCGCAAAAATCCATCGAACAGTCATTGGCAGCAGGACGTCCTGATTGGGCGGATCGTTCGCGTTTTTTGGAAGGGCGTATTAAATTTGAACTTGGTCATTATCAGGAAGCGCATGATATATTTGAAATGTTAAATAAAGAGCCGTTTGGAAGTATGACTTGTGAAAAAGAGAATATGTTAGCTGCATGGATATACCGGACGAAACTTTATTTTCTTGATCCTAAAACTCCAAAACCGGACGTTGCCAACTATGATGCGGATTTATTTGAAATTGAAGGCGCTTATCTGTCAAGAGATTATCAAAAAGCTGTTGAATTATCCGCAGCCATTAAAAATCCATTTGCAGATGAAAACTTTTTATATTCCGAACAAGCCGACTGGCGAAGCGGTTTTGCACAATGTGAACATTTATATTTTACAAAAGGTGAAATACAAAGCCGTATGATTTCACTTTTTCATTCTCTTTCTTTAAGCCGTCTTTCACTGCAGGGAAGCGAGGAAGCTCTTCAGGGAATTCAGCAGATACTGCGGGATGAAAAGTTATGCGAAATGGACCCCTGGGATGCTTTTTATTTTTACGCTAAATACCGTATCCTTGAAAAATCGGGAGCGAGTCTTGTAGATATGAGCACCGCCGTAAGTATGGCTTTTAAACGCCTCCAGCGCCGGGCTTGCAGAATTGAGGATATAGAAACCCGCCATCAATACCTAAACGGTCCGCGCTGGAATCGTGAATTAAGCCTTGCCGCCAAAGAATATAAACTTATTTAAAGTACCCCCTATTGACACTTTTTTTTATTTCTGTATAGTTAAAGTAGGAAAAGGCTTGTATTTGTAGCTGTTTTTATGTGCTTCATGGCGGCTTAGCTCAGTTGGTAGAGCAAACGGCTCATATCCGTTTTGTCATAGGTCCGAGTCCTATAGCCGCTAAAATTTAAATTTGTAAATCTTTGATTGGAATACCGCCGTTGGAAGCAGGTAAAGAGTATCTGCTTACTTATGTAAATGAACCAGGAATGCCAGGTAAAAATATATTAATTTTAACCGAACAAGGAACAGAAATAGCTGTTTTTCAGCAGGAGTTTGAAGTAACTTTTGGCGGGTTTGACACAAAATAGTAGTTAATATTACTTTTAAAAAGGCTGTCTGAGAAGCAATCTTGGGCAGCCTTTTTTTGAATTACTTTAAAAGTTTTTATTTCAAGCCATGTTTTTAAAATTCTTAATATAAAAATAATGTGATAATATTAATAAAAAATCTTTGAAATTAAAATGAATATTAATAAAAAGTAGAAGTAAATACAATAAGTATAAATAATATATATAATAACTAAAAATAAACTAAAAGATAATTAAAATAATATTAGTTAAAATAAATAAAAATATTTTTAAAAAAGTATTGCAATTATTTAAATA
>Ga0123356_10003416_pt1 | contig 16639 bp, 13 predicted proteins | sample TergutEmb28metaG_2_FD_92546 | JGI IMG/M metagenome (GOLD analysis project Ga0123356, IMG submission 92546) | Embiratermes neotenicus P3 segment gut microbial communities from Petit-Saut dam, French Guiana - Emb289 P3 | ecosystem: Host-associated > Arthropoda: Insects > Digestive system > Gut ...
TCATTAGTGACCTCCTAAAAAATAGTCTTTAACATATTCAAATACTAATATGCTTATAGCAACCTATAATAGTATAGTTATAGCAAATTGTCAATATACTATTAAAAGTTATTATTATTTCATGAAAAAGAGTCTAGAAACAATAAGAGTTATTTTTGCAAAAAACACAAAAAAATATAGAGTAATCCTTAAATACTCACAGGAAAAACTTGCAGAAAAAGCAGGGTTATCAGTCCAAACCATAAAAGATATTGAAGGGTGCAGGCGCTGGATTAGTGATAATACACTATCTTCCTTAGCAAGAGCCCTTAATATTTCAGAATTTCAATTATTTTTACCTGAAAAACTAGAGAAAGATAAAAAATATCGTAAACCTGCGGTTAAGAGCCTTATGGCATTAAAAACCAAATTGGAATTATATTTAGATGAACAATTTGAGAACACTTTAAATTCTGGTGATTTTTCAGGTTTTTAGTAGTCATACGGTGGTACTCCTTTTCACACTAGCGGAGAAGCGATTACCCTCTGTGGCGTCTTTGGCAGCTTTTAAAGTAGATTTGTAAGGTTATACAGCACTCAGCAAAATGGATATAAGTTTATTATTTTTATTTTATATACTAAACATAACGAATTGCTGGTCGAGCTATAAAGTAATTTATTTAATTCTGCCAACCTAGCCACAGGGGATGCGCATCTTCGTTTGAAAAAAATCAAAACCTAAATACTCTATACTTCTTTAACAATTCCAAAAAGTCTTTGCGAGGCATTGATTCGCCGCCAAGACTTAATAAATAAGGATTTGGTACTTGGCAATCTATAAAGGCTACTCCGTGCTCAAATAAAATTTTTGCAAGGCTAAGAAAAGCTGCCTTGGATGCGTTTGGCATTTTTGTAAACATTGATTCGCCGCAAAAAGCTCTGCCCAATAATAAGCCATAACAGCCGCCGACAAGTTCGCCGCCCTGCTCAGGGCCCGCAGGATACCATGCTTCCGCTGAATGCGCCCATCCAAGTTTATGCAGTTCTGTATAAGCATCAATAATATCCTGTGTTATCCATGTTCCATTTTGTTTTTTCCTTTTAACCTGCGAACATGATCTTATTACGCCTTCAAAGTTTTCATCAAACGTTATTTTAAAAGTTTCATTTTTAAAAACTTTTTGCATAGATGCAGATATATGCAGTTTATCAGGAAATATTAAACAGCGCGGATCAGGTGACTGCCAGATAACAGGATCTCCCTGACTAAACCATGGAAAGATACCTTGTTCATAAGCAGAAAGCAGAAGTCCTGGGGAAAGATTTCCGCCTATGGAAATAATATCATCATCCCATTTGCTTGGATCTGGAAATTGAAAATGAGTTGAAGCATCAAGATATGGAAATTCTGGATCAGGACCGGACTTCATTCACGTCCATAAAGTAGCCGTCAGAACCTTCTGTTTGACGCCAGTCCACAACCGCACTGCCGCCATCGCTTAGACTGCCAAAGAGAACTGCGTCTACAAAGAAACTTTTTATTTTATCTTCTATAATTCTTGAAGCATTGCGCGCGCCAAACTCACGGCTATAACCTTCTTCTGCAAGTTTGTCCACACAAGTTCCGGTAACAGTAAGAGTAACGTTCTTTTCTGCAAGCTGTGTCGAAAATGCATCCAGTTCTTTTCTGACAATAGATACCATAATGTCGCGCGAAAGATGACCAAAGCGTACAACTGCATCAAGTCTGTTTCGGAATTCTGGTGTAAATATTTTTTCTACTGCATTGTCTACTGCGCTGTCATCCTGAATGCGATCTCCAAAACCAATAAGCCCTTTGCCAATATCTCTTGCGCCAGCGTTACTTGTCATTATTAAAATTACATTACGAAAATCCGCCTTACGCCCCTGATTATCTGTTAGAGTTGCGTAATCCATTATTTGCAGAAGTATATTAAAAACATCGGGGTGAGCTTTTTCAATTTCGTCCAGGAGAACGACTGCATGCGGCTGTTTACGAACTGATTCTGTAAGCTGTCCGCCTTCATCATAGCCGACATAACCTGGTGAAGAACCAATAAGCCGAGAAACTGTATATTTCTCCTGGTATTCACTCATGTCAAAACGAATCATTGAGACACCTAAAATTTCCGCAAGCTGACGTGCAAGTTCTGTCTTTCCAACACCTGTAGGTCCTGCAAAAAGAAAGTTTGCAACCGGCTTGCCTTCGGATCTAAACCCTGCTCTTGAACGCTTAACAGATTTTACAACAGCGGCAATTGCATCATCTTGTCCAAAGACCCGCTGCTTAAGCCTTGTTTCTAGTTCTTTAAGTTTATCTTTTTCATTTTCTCCAACAGTTCGCTGGGGAATACGCGCGATTTTAGAAACAACCGCTTCTATTACAGGAAGGCTAATCTCGATTTTTTCTATGTGCGCATCTTGCACTGTAGAAGATTCGCTCTTAGCTGCGGTACTTTCGGCTTCATTTACGGTTATGCTCTCTGATTTATTTTCATGCGCATGTTCTTTATAGGCTTCGATTCTTGCATGAGCGCCTGCTTCATCGATCACATCAATTGCCTTATCCGGCAAACGGCGCTCTGTGATAAACTGCGCAGAAAGCCGCACAGCAGTTTCTACTACTTCGTCGCTGTAATGAACCTGGTGGTAATCTTCATACCTGGACTTAAGCCCTTTAAGTATGTCGATAGCTACTTCTTGCGAAGGTTCGTTTATATCGATCTTCTGAAAACGCCGTGAAAGAGCACGATCTTTTTCGAAATACTTATTGTATTCTTCGTGCGTGGTAGAACCAATGCAGCGCAGCCTGCCTGATGTAAGAGCAGGTTTTAACAAATTGGACGCATCCAAAGCGCTTCCGGAAACTGAACCAGCTCCTACAAGCGTATGTATTTCATCGATAAAAAGAATTGCCTTTTCTTTTTTTAACATTTCTTCAACAACACGTTTTACTCTTTCTTCAAAATCGCCGCGGTATTTTGTACCTGCAACAAGAGCGCCCATATCAAGCGAAAAAATACTAAACTCTTTTATAAGCGGCGGCACATTGCCCGCAACAATTCTCTGGGCAAGCCCTTCTGTTATTGCTGTCTTTCCAACACCGGAATCGCCGACATGTATCGGATTATTCTTTAATCTACGGCAAAGCACCTGCACTGTGCGATCAAGTTCTTCTTCTCTGCCAATGACAGGCTCTAGTTTATTTTCGCGAGCAAGAGCAGTAAGATCGATTGCGTATTTTTCAAGAGCTGTCTTCTTTTTATCTTTTTTCTGAGTATCTGCATCTGCTTCATCGTCGGTGTTTGCGTACTTTTCGTCTTCCGGATTGTGAGAAATTATTTGTAAAAGTTCAAGCCGTTTTATTCCTGCCTTTCTAAGATAATAAGCGCTGTAACACCGCTCTTCGTCGTATAGGGAAACAAGAATATCGGCAATGTCTATCATTTCTTTTTGAGCAGATGCGCAATGTATAACCGCCCGCTCCATAATGCTGTGAAATCCTACGGTTTTTGTAGGCTCGCTGCCAGCGGTAACAACAGTCATTTTCTGAGAAAAATATGTTTCCATCCCACTTTTTAATTCTTCCAAATCTGCGCCGCAGGAAAACAGTATTCCCTGAACCTCATCAAACGCTATTGCCGCATATAAAATATGCTCAGGCGTCAGATATTCGTGGTTGCGAATCTTGGCTTCGTTATATGCAGCGTCAATTATTGCCTGCACATGTCCGGAAACTCTCATTTATTTCCCTCTTACTATAATATAACTTAAATTCCAATATCTTTCCATAACATTAAGCCGGTTCTACTATACACATAAGCGGAAACCCATTTGTCTGTGCTGCTGCATGAACCTGCTCCATTTTGGTTACCGCTATATCCCAGGTATAAACCCCTACAATTCCTCTGCCTTTTTTATGCACATCCAGCATTATAACATTTGCATCTTCAATACCTTTATGAAAAATTACAACAAGCACTTCTACAACAAAATCCATGGTTGTGTAATGGTCGTTTAAGAGAATTACCCTAAATTGCTCCGGTTCTTTATACTTCTCGGTTGTTTTAGAAGCCGGCTTGTCCTTTATTTTCGGTTCCATATCATTATCTTATATCATGAATGCGATCTAGACAATGGATAGCTGAACCGCTTTGTTATTTAAGTAATTCAATTATTTTTCCAGTATTTCTTTAATCATCATATCCCATTCCATTCTTTTTTCCATGTATATAAAATGATCAAGAAGTCTCCAAATAAAATTAGATAAAACATGTATAATAATTGCGCTTAAAAGACCGTATTTTTTATAAAACAAAATACAAACAAAAGACAAAGGAGCAAATAATGCGGCTATTACCATAAATTCAAGAAAAGGCACATGAAAAATAGTTTTATAACTACTTGAGTAAATAAAACCTGCTGTTGATATATGCTCTATGGTAAATATTAATGAGCTAAAAATTGCAATTATAAAAAATAATTTTACCCGGTTTTTTTCTGATTTTATAAATTTAGAAAACAACCATAAGAAAAATGAAAGGCGAAGAATATTTAAGATTTGACAGCCTACCCCTTCTATAAAAGAAGCAAATATTCCGTATGGAAATTTAAACGCATCATTTAAGATATATACATATTGTCTATGTATAGAAAGAATATCATTTAAAAAAAGAGCTTCAAACCCGCAAAAATACAGTCCTATTACAGTTCCTGTTAATAAAATAATTAATATACTTTTCTTTTGTTTTATTTCATCATTTAAGATATTTTTAAAACCTATCTTTTTTGTAAAAAGCAAACCAAGCAGACCTAAACCGCCGTAGAATATCAATCTGTATAGTGCATTAAAAAAACCTATAGCATAATAAGATATATTTTCAAATAACATAAAAAAATCAAACCAGTTAATTCCATGATCCATCTCTGTATTAATATGATCAAATGAATAATTAATAAAAGTAAATAAACACATTAATAAAACCAAAGATATATAAACTATAAGTGCCTTTTTATTAATGTCCATTGGTTCATTGTAAAAATATTTATTATAAAATTCTTTATTGTTTACTTTCATAAAAGCCTTCCTTTATCAAGACAACTCGCATTTATTATATAAAACCTATCATATTAAAACAATATATGGGTTGCTTTAGAGCGCAGTATGGTTTATTCTAAACTTACCAGATATGACTAATTTAACTAAAGCGCTAATTGTGCAAAGCGACAGAACATTGCTCCTGGATGTTCACTGCGAGACGGCGGAAGCTGCAAGGCAGGCAATTCTACCGTTTGCAGAATTGGAAAAATCTCCTGAACATATTCACACTTACCGCATTACTCCCCTGTCTCTCTGGAACGCAGCAAGCGCAGGATTAACTCCTCAGGATGTTGTTAACACTTTAAAAGAGTATAGCCGCTACGAAATACCTGCCGGTATAACGGACGGGTTTTCTTTTCTTATGTCTCGTTACGGAAAAATAAAAATGACTGCGGACGCAGAAGATCCAAACAGGCTTGTTTTGCAAATAAATGATGAATCTATCCGCTTGGAAATAGGCGGAATAAAAATACTTGAAAAATATTTAACAGGAACTTCAAATGGTTTTTCTCTATCCCTGATTGACAGGGGAACTGTTAAACGAGAACTGATACGCATTGGGTGGCCTGTGCAAGATGATGCTCCGCTTGTTAAGGGTGATAATTTAGAAATTAAGCTGCGTGATACCTGTCTTTCTGGAATTGCTTTTACACCAAGAGATTACCAGATTACAGCAGCCAATGCGTTTGGAGGACATGGGGTTATAGTTCTTCCATGCGGATCTGGAAAAACAATTGTAGGCATGCAGATAATGTCTTTATTAAAAACAAATACTTTAATTTTAACAACAAACGTAGCTGCGGTGCATCAATGGATAGAAGAATTACTGGATAAAACCGAACTAACACGCGAACAAATTGCGGAGTACTCGGGAGACTCAAAGTCTGTTGCGCCTGTAACTGTCGCAACTTACCAGATAATTTCTTGGAGACCTGATAAAAGCGGAGAGTTTCCGCATTTTAAATTATTTCGGGAAAGAGCGTGGGGTCTTGTCATTTACGATGAAGTTCACCTGCTGCCAGCTCCTGTGTTTCGAGTAACAGCAGAACTTCAGGCGATTAGACGTTTAGGTCTTACAGCTACATTAATCCGCGAAGACGGTGAAGAAGATGCTGTCTTTAGCCTTGTTGGTCCTAAACGATATGATGTGCCATGGAAAGATCTGGAGAATCAGGGATGGATTGCCGAAGCGCTTTGCACAGAGATTCGTCTTGACTTGCCGCAAAATTTAAAAATACCTTACGCTACTGCCGCAAAAAGAGAAAAGTACAGAATCGCTGCAGAGAATCCGTTAAAAGAAAGCGTTGTTTTACAATTAATAGAAAACCATGGAGAGGATCAAATTTTGGTTATTGGGCAATATTTATCCCAGCTTGATTCTCTTGCAAAACTTTTAAATGCGCCAATCATTACTGGAAAAACACCTAACGCAGAAAGAGAACGTATTTATTCTAGTTTTAAAAAAAGAGAAGTACGTGTTATTGTAGTATCTAAAGTGGCAAATTTTGCAATAGATCTTCCTGACGCAAGCATGGCTGTTCAGGTTTCGGGGTCTTTTGGCTCACGTCAGGAAGAAGCGCAAAGACTTGGGCGTATTCTTAGGCCAAAAAACAGCAAACAAGGCTTGCAAAATGCGTGGTTTTTCTCGCTTGTTTCCGGATACACAGTGGAAGAAGATTTTGCAGCTAACCGACAGAAATTTTTAACCGAGCAAGGTTATAAATATTCAATTCAAAAATGGGATATAAAATGAAAACCGAACTATTTCGCACTGTCGAATTTTGGAAATCCGCATTTATCTCTATGTCGGATAATTCCTTTTTTGAATTAATGCGAAGCGTATTTGGAAAAATAAAAACTCCTTTTAACAAACAGCAGCTATTAAACGATTTAGAAAACTTTTTACTTTGTAAAGATATTCAGGAAACATTAACCGTTTATATAGATGAAACTGATTCAAAAATTATTAAAGCCGTTGCATTATTCGGAGAACCTGTTTTAGAACAGCTTAAAGATTTTTTTTCTGATGAATTAAATTATGCAGAATTACTGGATAAAATAATAAACCTGGAAGAACGCTTAATCATTTACCGCTTTTCAGAAGAAAAAACTAGTTACCTTGCCTTAAACCCTGTTCTAAAACAGATACTTTTACCAATTACAGCAAACATTGCCTCTCTTTTTCCGACAGTAAACGAAAAAAAATCTTCTGCAGGTTCTGCAGAAAAACAATTAAAAGCAGAAATAAACGATCTTACTATAGCCGCATTAAATTCATTTATTTTTAGATACGAAATTATTTATAAACCGGATAATACTATACGCAAAAAGATCGCAGATGACGCAAAAACAATGTTTCCAGATATTGATTTACAAAAAGTTTTTGGCGCTATGCAGGTTCTTGGATTATTTTACCAGGACAATGAGAATCTTCTTGCAGATAAAAAACGTTTTGATGATTTTAGCCTTAGATCTTCAAGTGAAAGAATGGTATATTTAACTGCAGCGTTATTAATTTATTCCTCATTAACGCCTCCAATAGAAATATTACCGCCGCTCTTTCGTGTAAAAATCCGGGAATATGTAGATATTATTCACAGATTTTTAAATTCATTAAAAGCGGATTCTTCTTACATTGATAAAACGCTGAAAAGAATGATAGAAGTCTTTAAAGCTCAAGCCGGTACAAATCTTGCAGGTGATAATTTACTGGAAACTCTGCAAACAACAGGTTTAATTCTAAAAACATCATCAGGCAATTTTAAGCTGGGGAATATTATAAATAATAAAGAAAACTCAAAGCAGCAGGTAATTGCAATAGACTCAGGCTCTTCTATTCTGGTTTATCCGGAAATTAATTTTGCAGATGCAATAAAGCTGTCATCTTTTTTGGACATTCGTGAAACTAGCACTGTTACACGTTTTGAACTTGGCAAAGATTCTGCCATTCGCGCTTTTGACAATAATATCAGCGCAGACGAAATTATTGAATTACTAACAAAACTTGGCGGAAGATGCAATGATACATTAATTTGGAATTTAAAAGACTGGGAAAAACGACATAAAGAGGTCTCGCTTAAAAAAGGAGTTATCTTGCAGCTGTCGCAGGAGCACCATTATTTAACAGAAACCAAACCTTTTAAAGCATTGATAAAAGAAACTCTTGCACCAGGCGTTTATCTGCTTAATGAAAACGTAATAGACGACGCTGCAGAAGTTCTGCGTAAAGCAGGAATAGATATAATTGCCAGACGCAAAGAAAAAATAGCTGATATAAACAAGTTTTCTCTAGATATGTTTCCATCTCCATCAGCATCAACATCATTAAAAAATAATTCTTTTCCTGTTGTTTTGAATCCGGAAACAGAAAACAATGTAAATGCAAATGCTTCGCGTTATCTGGAAATAAAACAGAAGCACCTCTCCTTACTGGGAAAAATGCAATTAAGCGGCCTGGAAAAAGCAGAACTTTCCGCAAGAATCGAAAGACGGCTTGTTCTAAGCGAAACACAGCTAAAAGATGTTGATATTCGCTATGAAAAGCTTGAAGCTCGTCACATGGATTATACAGGCAAACAAAACATTGCAAAACAGGCTGTGTCTCAGCAATCTCCTTTGGAAATTATTTGGACGGTTAAAAACAAGGAAAAGACAATATTCAGTATTCCTAAATCGCTGGAAAAAAGCGGCAGCGATCTAATTCTGGTAATCGATAACGAGAGAATCCCTCTTGCTAAAATCAGCCTTATGCGAAGAATAAAAAAATCAATTTTTGAGAAATAATTCCTTTTACCAGGTGCTTCCACGTGTTGGCGAAGTGCGTGAAGAGAAGTTTTCTGCTGCGCTTAAAGCCTTATCAAACTCACTGTGCAGAGTATGCGTTGTAATTTCGTCCAGAACAGCCATAATGTGTTTAGGCCAGTCTTTTTCCAGCAAGTCTCCCAATGCATCATTAATAGTATTTTTATCACACACAGCGCTGGCGTCTTTTATTTCTATTAATTTTTTTCTTAAATAAGCAGCGTCTTCGTTGGTTATTTCTTCCTCTTCTTCTACTGCAGGTTTAAATTTGGCAACTATCATTCTTAATTCATCAATAAAGGCAAGCGTTTCGTTTTTTATTATGTTAAAGTTTTTTTCTTTGCCGGCTCTTTCCAGTTTTAAAGCAAAGCTGGATAATCCTTTTTCTTCTATGTTGGCAAAAGCGCTTTTCATTCCATGAACGGTTATAATATAAGTATTTAAACTAACATCGTCTAAATTATTAATATTTGCGTAAATATTTTCCAGCACATTTATTGCATTTTCTGCATCTTTTACAATTGCCTGGATTAATTTTTGCGAAGAATCTGAAACATTCTTCATTTTTCCTTCCCGCTGCTGCTGTCTGGCTTCTTCTACAACCTCAGGTGGTTTTTTATTTCGTATTAATTCATTTAATGAACTGTTTAACTCGCGCGAATCAATTGGTTTGGAAATATAGCCGTCAAAGCCGTTTTGCAGGAACATTTCTGCCCGTCCAAGCAGCGCATTTGCTGTAAGCGCGACAATACTATGATTGTAACCCATGCTGCGAATAATTTTTACAGCTTCTATTCCATCCATCTTTGGCATCATGTGATCCATAAATATAATGTCATATTCATGTCCATTTTTTATTCTGTCTATTGCTTCAAATCCGCTGGAAACCGTATCTATAAGCAAGCCATAAGGCGCTAACATCCCCGAGGTAACATAAATATTGGATTCAACATCATCAACAACAAGAACGCTTCCGTACGGCATATACTCGCGGATAAACTTAGTTTTATTTGTAATAGCTGTGCTCTGGAAGCTAAAGTCTTTTAATTTTTCAACTAATTCTGCACCGCAAACCTCTGTACTAGAAATTTTTTGCGGAATACAAATAGTAAATTCAGTGCCTTTATCAACTTCGCTTATAACATAAATACTTCCATTCATAAGATCGGTTAAACGTTTTGTTATACTCATTCCCAAACCTGCGCCAATTGTTGTACGATTGGCTTCTGCATTAAAACGAGCATATTCGTCAAAGAGCTTATCTAGCTGTTTAACTGACATTCCCTGCCCTGTATCTTTAACTCGGAAAATAATCACTACCTTTTCATTCGGCGCTCTTTTGTCATATTCACATTTTACACAAAGTTCTATAGAACCTTTCTCTGTATACTTATAAGCATTAGAAAGAACATTATTTAAAATCTGTTTAATACGCAGTTCGTCTCCGAATAAATTAAGAGGCGTATTTTCATCTACCAAAACAGAAAATTCTATTAAATTGCTGTCATAGCGCAGGCGGTTTAACTGCGCAGTATCATTAATTAGACTTGGGATATCGTAATTAACCGGAATTAGTTCCAGTTTTCCTGCTTCAATCTTGGAAAGATCTAGAATATCATTAATAATATTCAGCAAAAGGTCGCCTGATTCATAAATTTTTTCCAGCGCTTTTACAGTATCCGGATTAAGATTTCTGTCTCTCAGCTGAATTTCTGCAATACCAAGAATTGCATTCATCGGCGTACGTATTTCATGAGACATATTGGCAAGAAAAGTTGATTTTATTTTATTTTTTCTATGCGCATCAAACATTAAAAGAAATGCAGTTATAAATAATATAAATCCTATTGCTACAGCAACAATAATTCCGGCAACCTGAAGCATCAGCGTTCTGTCTCTTACTTCAACAGATCTAATATTATATCCTATCTCCATAAAAGCAGCGATGTTTCCATTTTCATCATATATAGGACCTGCAGATCCCACCCATGTTCCGGAAGAATTTTTTACAATTGAATTATAATGGCTGCCCGTATTAAAAACATTTTCCAGAAAACTTCCTTTATATTCGCCCCTTGAGTGAAATATTCCCAATGCGTATTCCAAATCATACATTGAATAAATTACTCCGCCGCGCTCAATCCAGATATTAAAATAAACCTGTTTACCCTCAAAACTCATTCCAGAAAATACTTTTCTCATAAAATCGCAAAGCGCAGTATAATCATCATTAGTAAACTCTGAGCGGGATTGCATTTTTGTAATTGTATTTATATCGATAGAAGCGGAAATTAGTTTACTGATATTTTCAAGCTCGTTATAGGTAATTTGGATATATTGCGCGTGTATACTATTCCTGACAACAGTAAAAAATAAACCTGAGCCGATTATAATACAAATGCTTACAATAATAATCTGCCTGTATAAATTACTAATTTTTTGCTTAAGTATAAATATTGCGCCTCTAATAATTAGCAAAGCAAGCAGAACTGCGTTTATTGCGCAAATTATAAACAATACCCATCGTTTAACAAGCAGAAAATTCGACAATGAATAAGAATCTATTGCGGTAAAATGCCTGTAATCGCTTACAATAACATCATCAGCGTTATAAAAAGAAACACTGCTGTCTGCTATTATTTCATTTAGCAGCCTATTATCGGCAGGAACAGTGCTGGAAAAATAATAATGCAGTACGTTTCCTGTTTTTGTTGTCCATACTATACTGCGATTCCCAGGATCTATCATGCAATGCAGTAAATCCTTAAAAGCATTAGGATATGAAAAAAAGATTTGCGGATATTTTTCTAAAGGCTTTTCTGTATTAAAATATTCAAGAATAAAACCGTCATTTTCCAGCCTGACTAAATAAAAATAGCCTCCGTAAGAACCAATAGCGCTTATTTTTCCCCTGGTGGTAATAAAATCCAGATTTTCATAAGTGTAGGAATAAATTACTCCCAAATGCTCGCCGCTGGGAGAATATTTTAAAATACGTTCCAGGTTTATTCCGAACACACCGCCAAAGTTTTTATCATATACATATAAATAATTATTACTGTCAATTTCTACAAGTTCAGCAGAAACAAATTGATTTGCTCTTTCTCCTGCCTGTATTCTATAAATTAATTCATTCTCATTATTTAAAACTACAACTGTTTCTGCAGAATTTGTAATAATGGCTGTTCTTTCCCCGTTGCCGCTTGCATAACCTGTCATTAATAAAGGCTGTAATTTCTGCCAGGGTTTATGGGTAACATTATCTTTATATATAATTAGAATTGTTGTAAGCGAAATAAAAATGATAAAAAGGCATAGGTTTGCATAAGAACGTATTTTTGTCATATGCTCGCCTCCTTATTAAATTTAGAAAAATTTAAATTTACCAAATTTATGCATTTTTCCATTTGAACGGTTTGTAATTTCATCAAGTGTTTTGTATACAAAAGCCGCAAAAGACGCTTCGTTTCCCGCATCTGAAGCAGTAAAACCTAAAGTTATATACGGATCATTGTGGGCTGCAGACAGTAAACCTTGAGTAAGCGCCCGAAAAGATGCAAGAGCTGCAGGTCCTAAAACATCTGCCGCTTCGTCTTTTAATGAACCTGGAATATCAGGATATATAAGAACCAAAGTTCCTCGTTTTTTTTCATAAAAAATAGAAGTTATTTCCTTTACAAGAAAAAACCATCCTTTTATATGGTCGTTAATCATTATTTCTACAGCAGAAAGCGGGAGTTTTGACGGGTTACTGCGAATTGAAGGAGGCGAACAAATCAATATAGCTTCATCTATACGTTCAAGTCTGTTCTCTGCCGCAATTACTGCAGTTCTTGCAGAAATTGGACTTGAAGGATTCCAATCGCATACCAAACGCTGAGGCATATCCTGTTCTGTGCTTTTTGACACATCAGAAAGCCTGTTTGGTATCAGCGCGGCGGCAAATTGTTCTACTCTATTAATTGTTTCAGCTTCAATTGCTCTGCTAAGCGCTGATTCGTTGCCTGCAATAAAAATTCCACGTGTCATTGTTATAGTTTACAGGCTAATGGGTTTTATGGCAATATCATAGTAATGAAGATAGTTAAAGCTGCAATGATAGGTGACGTGGTAGGAAACTTCGGACTTGAAACACTGGAAGCACAGCTGCCTGCATTAATAAAAGAACACAATATCGATTTTGTAACAGTTAACGGGGAGAATGCCGCCGAAGGCTTTGGCATGACCGAAGCAGATTTTAAACGTATAGTTGCAGCCGGCGCAGATGTAGTTACTTCCGGCAATCATGTTTGGGAAAAACGTGATTTTTGGACTATTCTGGAAACTGAAAAAAACATGCTGCGTCCTGCAAATTATCCGCCAGGTTCATCTACCAGTCAAAGTGTTTCGGGGACAGGATTTTCGATTATGTATAAAAATGGAGTATGCTGGGTTGTAATTAATCTCCAGGGTCGTGAATTAATGAGCGCTATCGATTGTCCTTTTCAATGCATTGATCGCTTAATAGAAATTCATACCGGCAGAGTTAAAGATATTCATCCGCTTCTAACAGATGACGGATCAACCATTTCATCTTCCTTTCCTATTATGCTGATAGATTTTCATGCTGAATCAAGCCGTGAGAAAGAAGCTCTTGCCTATTATGTTGACGGCCGTGTATCGGTGATAGCAGGCACTCATACGCATATACAAACTGCTGATGAAAAGATTCTGCCAAAAGGCAGCGCATATATCACAGACTTGGGTATGACCGGTAATACAGACAGCGTTCTTGGTATGAATCCATCAATTTGCCTTGACAGGGCACGCAAACAAGTTTTGTATCACATGGAAACTGCAGAAGCAAAAAAACCTGGAAAAATACAAGGTGTCATTATAGAAATTTCTGCAGAAACAGGAAAAGCAATTTCAATTAAAAGGATTGCCTGCTGATTGGGCTTCCGATCCAAATTCCTTCGCCAAGGTAATCTAATCTTCTGCCTTCTACCAATATTTGCACATCTCTGACATTTTGAAATTCTGTTACTGTCCAAACAACCTGACGCAGTTGAGCTACATAACCTTCTACACCAAACGTATTAAATAAAAAATCTTCGCTAAAACTTAAGTAAGCGGTATTTCCACGAACAGATGCAGAAAGAAGACGGGTGTTTTGCGGAATAAGATTTAAAATACCTCTTCCTACTTCATCTGTATGAGGTCCTGCAAGCAATACATTTAATGCATCCTGCATGGGTGACTCAGAAACAGGAATTCTACGTGTCACCCTGGATTGAAGTATCTGTCCATCGCTTCCAACATTTGTATAATAAATAGCTCTGTCTCTTGTTTGAACAGGCGGAGCTGGTGTCGGCTGAACAGGAGCTGCAGGTCTTGGCTGGGTTGTTTGAGCTGGTTGAGTTGTTTGAGGCGCAGGTCTTTGCGGTTCTGGCGTTGCAGGTCTTGCAGGTTCAGGAGTCTGCGCTCTGGGTTCAGGTTGAGGCGCAGGTCTAGCCTGGGTTGAATCAATTACAACCGTCACAATTGGTTCTTCTGTTGATATATTATCTTCTTCTGTATCAGGAGTTTTTGACCATAATTTTTTTACAAGATCAACATTCTTTTGAATTGTAGGCGCATTTGCCATTGCAATACAAATAATAACTATAGCAAACACCAGCCAAAAAACGACTATTGCCCGAGATCCTTTGGATTTTACCGCTTTTCTCCTAGCCACAAAAACATGATACGCCAATATATTGAAGGGGTCAACTATATGATATACATATTAGCATATACCTTTTTGCAAAGTGAAAAATAATTTATAATGTTTTTGTTATCATGAACAAGCTAGACAATGTAGGACGCTATTTTGCTTTTCTTGCAAAAGTAATAGGGTGTGCGTTTAAGCGTCCGTTTTACTTTAAACAATACCTCAGCGAAGTTGAACACTTGGGGGTAAACTCTCTATTTATTATTTTTCTTTCTGCAGGAACAATGGGGATGATTTTTGCCCTGCAAATCGTAACCATACTTTCGGATTTCCAGGCAGAAATAGGCGCAGGAGCAATGGTGGCTGTAGCCATGAGCAGAGAAATAGCGCCTGTTATAACCACTCTTATGCTTATAGCAAAAAATGGTTCTGCAATGGCAGCAGAACTTGGAACAATGAAAGTTACAGAACAAATCGATGCCTTGGAAGCAATGTCAATCACTGTAGAACATTACTTGGTTCTCCCAAAGGTAGCAGCATCTTTAATAGTTTTTCCAATGCTAACAATGCTTGCAAATATAGTTGGAAGTATTGGCGCTTATATTGTTTCGATTTATAGTTTTGGCATTGAAAGCGGCGGTTATCTGGATTATCTTTTCGACTTTCTAAGTCCCAGAGATATTTTCATGGGGCTTATAAAAGCATTTTTTATGGGTTTTATTGTGTCAACAATTTGTTGTTTTTACGGTCTTAACGCTTCCCAGGGCGCAAAGGGTGTTGGAGACAGCGCTACAAAAGCTGTTGTAGCTTCGTCGGTTGCTATTCTGATAGCAGACTATCTCTTAACTACTGTCATTCTAAGGTTTATATATATATGAACACAATTATACGTACAGTTAATTTATGCAAGGCTTTTGGTTCACACAAAGTTTTGGAAAATGTCAACTTAAATCTTCCAGAGAAAAAGATAAGCGCTATAATAGGTCAAAGCGGAACTGGAAAAAGTGTCCTTATTAAAACAATTATTGGGATGTTAATGCCGGATAAAGGAAATATTTGGTTTAAAGATACAGAACTTAGCTCCCTTAGATCGCATGAACTAATTGCAATAAGACGAAATTTCGGGTATTCTTTTCAGAACGCAGCGCTGTTTGATTCTATGACTGTGGGTGAAAACCTGGCTTTTCCACTAAAAGAATTGCTGTTTATTAAAGACCGCACAGAAATTAAACAACGTGTAGCTCAAATGCTTGAATGGATTGAACTTCCGGGAATTGAAAATAAAAGACCCGAGGAACTTTCAGGCGGAATGAGAAAACGTGTAGGCGTTGCCCGCGCGCTTATCTCTCGTCCGCAAGTGTTGTTTTTTGATGAACCTACAACCGGACTTGATCCTGTATTGTCAGAGATCATTAACGATTTGGTAGTTCGGGTAAACCGGGAATTGGATATAACATGTGTTATGATTACGCATGATATACCGGCTGCTTTTAGAGTTGCAGATAAAATTGCATTTCTGGATAAAGGTTCAATTATTGCCGATGGAAGCCCGGATGAGATTACTGCATCGGTACATCCTATGGTAAAGGATTTTTTACGAATATCGTTTAGCGAGTTAAAGAGATGAATATATCAAACTATACAAAAATTGCGATTTTTTTTATTGTTCTCGGAGTCAGCGGAGGCGCATACATAATAACATCGTCCAACAACTTAAATGATTTTAATACCTATGATTATGATACTATAATTTCTGACGCAACAGGAATTACAACAAGGTCAAAAATATATCAGGCTGGCGTTGTTGTAGGCAGAGTAAAAGGGGTTACTCTTTCAGAGAACGAAGCAATACTGCGCATATCTTTATTAAAAGATTTACCTGTAAGAGAAAGCGCTGTTATTTCCAGAAAGGCATCTTCGATACTTGGAACTTCTGTGCTTACAATAGAACCTGGCGAAACAACATCTCATATTATTTTCCCTGGCGGCAGAATAAACTCGGCAAAAGACACAAGCGACATGAACGCTGTGTTTGGTTCTGTAAA
>Ga0123356_10003417_pt1 | contig 16638 bp, 22 predicted proteins | sample TergutEmb28metaG_2_FD_92546 | JGI IMG/M metagenome (GOLD analysis project Ga0123356, IMG submission 92546) | Embiratermes neotenicus P3 segment gut microbial communities from Petit-Saut dam, French Guiana - Emb289 P3 | ecosystem: Host-associated > Arthropoda: Insects > Digestive system > Gut ...
ATATAATGTTTGGCAATATGCCCAACTGTGATGGAAATTTCGTTTTGACTGGTGATGAAAAAGACATTTTATTAGCAAAAGAACCGAATGCGAAACCATTTATTAGGCACTATCTCGGGGCAAAAGATTTCATTAACAATAAACATCAGAAAAGGTATTGCATATGGCTAAAAGATGTCCCATATTCTGCCCTGAAGAACTGCAATTTGATTCTTGACCGTGTAAATAGGGTTAGAGAGTTTCGTTCAAAAAGCTCAGCAAAGGCGACAAGAGATAAAGCCGAAGATGCGGAATTGTTCTTCTACATATCTCATACTGAGACAAAGTACATTCTAGTTCCGTGTCATTCTTCCGAGAGTAGAAAATACATTCCCATGGATTTTGTTTCGCCCGAAATTATTTCCAGTAATGCGAATATGATCATTCCTGGCGCCACTCTGTATCATTTCGGTATTCTCACGTCGATTGTCCATATGTATTGGGTAAAGGCAGTATGTGGAAGGCTGAAGAGCGATTATCGTTATTCCGGATCCGTTGTCTACAATAACTTTCCGTGGCCTCATTTACTCAACGAAGAAAAAAAGGTAATAGAAAAACTGGCGCAAGGAGTCATTGATGCAAGATTAAAGTATCCCGAGAGTACGTTTGCGGACATGTATGGTGAAAACTCTATGTCATTTCACAAGGAGTTGGTCAAGGCACATAACGAACTTGACAGTGCCGTGAAGAAGCTGTATGGTTTTGAGAAAGACACACCGGAATCAGTCATTGTGGCAGAATTGATGGAGAGATACAAAAAACTGACTGAATGAAATCAAATAGTCAGCTTCAACAGTTTTTAATGAATATGAGCATCTGTCAGTTTTATATGACTGCGAGCAAATCAATATTCTGAAGGAGGATGTAAAAATAACTCGAGTATACGAAGAAATAAGTGCAATCGTACTTCTGGATATAATATCAGAATGTCCGAGTAAAATTCTCGTTAAAACAGAAAGCCCGGATTGGACCACAGACGAATGGAATTGTGGTATTGAGATAACAATGGCCTGTAAAGGAGAAGATATGAAGGCGATTTCATTCTTCGGAGGGTCTTTCAAAGAAGTAAAGAACATAATGGCATTGAGAGGAATAGGGAAAGAATATACTTTTTTTAAAGATAGCAACACATATTTCAAATTCAATCCTGACAACGGAACGATAACGCATTACAGTGATGGTAAACCTTCCAGCCTCGAATTACTTGAAGAAATTCATCCTGATATAATCTGCGAGTTGGACGAATTTAAGCTATTAGGATTTAATGAGACAAATTGGGTTGGAAAACACGATTTCGAAGAAAGCATCATTAAAGAGCTCGAAAAAAAGATGATTAAACTGAACTCAAAAAATCCATTTTCAAATCGTTCGACTTAAACATATTATTCGTTTTCAGCGATTTACCGGTTTACAATTATGAAACTCTACGTGAAGTATGTAGAAAATTTAAAGAAATCACGGAAAAAGGTGAGAGAAAATTCCATATGATGTATGTATTTTCGTTCGAAGAAATTTTTAAGTTTGATTTGGAAAATGAAGAAGTTAGCATAATTGAAGTTGATATGGAATCGTTTAAGGCGAAGAAGGATGGGATTATAAACTCATTTTTAGGATACGATCACAAAGATCCTATTCATAAAGATAATGTTAAAAAGGACCTTCGCGGGGCGTTTAAAGACGGTACAGTGTTAATGTTAGAATAATTGATACACTCCCCGAAAAATGTTAGTTTGATCAATTACTTTTAGAAGAAAATATGTTGCCAAAACTCGATGAAAGCATATAAAAAAGAGAAACACATGCTCTGAAGAACTGAGTTAGAAATAGGTCATTCGGAGGACATCTTCACTTCTCATTTTTCATCGTAGATCTATACAGGGGCGCAGACGTCATCAAACACGCCCTCGAGATTCAAAGTGTAAGTTTCCGCCATATTAACTTGACCCCTACTGTTCGCTTTCCAATTGGGCGATGCGCCGAATTATGTCCATTACGAATCTTCCTATTGGAGTGGTCGTGTCAAATGTTTCTTGCGTGGAAGCGAATCCTTTTCCCCTATCTCTGAGGTCATCCATCATTAATTTAAAATTGGCACTGTTGCAATGTATCCTATTCATCTTCATGACGAGAAGGACATCCCATTTGTCGGAATCGTCCATCATCCTCTTGTATCCCGGACGATCTGTGTTCCGGCAGGAATATCCTTCATCCCTGTAGATATCAGAAATTTCCCAATTATTAATCTCGCAATGGACTTTTAACTGTTCGATCTGCGTGTCCAAAGAGAGACCTTCTTTTGCTTGGTCCTCAGTTGATACCCTAACGTAAAGTGCTGCTCGCATAGATTTTCGCTATTATATTGACGGTGTGGTATAAAGAACCAACGCAGAACAACGCTATGTACCCATTTTTTCAATGTATTTTTTCCATGATTCATTCAGTTTCTCATCCATAACTTCGTCGCGGAATGATCCTCCCGATTCCGCAACAATTTCCTCATCCGTCCTTATATCGCCGGAATAAAGGCCGTTGCCATCTGTTGTTACGGTGATCAGATATCCTCTGATCCCGTAAAGGAATATTCCTTTGTATTCACGCTTCCAATTTTCTCCGTATATCCATACATACAGTGTGAGATCATCACGCACACCTGTGAGATTTAAACCATAAGTCTGAGGCATTTTCCGAACACTTCCTTGTTTATCTGGCAGTATGTCGTATATCAAGCATTCATTCCTAATTAATTTTCACGAAATGTTTCTTTGTCTCGATGTCAGAAACAATTGTCACTATACTTCCCAACCATGTCCGCCGCAATGCGGGCACTCACTGCTATACTGGTCGGACGTGAATATTCTGTTGCATGTGTTGCATTTCAGGTTGCGTGTATTGTCAGCATCCCAACCATGTCCTCTACAGAACGGGCACTCACTGTTGTATTGGTCTGTAACGAACATCTTGTTGCAATTATTACATTTTAATGTCCTGTAATCATTAACTTCCCAACCATGTCCTCTACAGAACGGGCACTCACTGTTGTAGTCGTCAGATTTGAACATCTTGTTGCAATTATTACATTTTAATACTCTGCTCATAAGCCCACAGGCATAAATCATATTGTTCATTTAAATCCTTTACTGACACAGATAAACCGTTGTATCTGTTCTCGATCATTTTGCTCGATCCATGATGCGCAACATCTTGATATCATCCTGTATAGAACGTCTCCACTATCCTCTTCCCCTCATCCGTAAGATAATACCTTTTCCGGAAATCATCCTTAATTATCCATTCATTCAATAACCATTTACTTACAAAATCTCTGTGATAATGAACGGAATCGCTTTTCTCCGGCGACGTATCATATTGTTTGTTGCCTTTATTATCGGACGTGATATCATTATCATCCGATCTTCTCCATAATCCGTTCTCTTTCAATTTCATTATGACTTCCGGTCCTTTGCTGTTACGTTTAATTTTATTCAGATCATTCAATATCCTCAATCCCAATACCAAATTCCGATCGGGCATAGGCATATTGTATTTTGGCATCATCATCGGTTCGAATATTGATTCAGTAAGGCCGACAGGAACTCCGTTCCTGTAATATGCGTTTCTGATCATATCATCCTTTACAGTATATTCATCAGTACTTACCGAGAACGGAATAACAGAAGGATTCATCATCGCAGCAACTACCGCTGCTGCCGTATACTCGGATGTTCCGGCTGATATGTTCACATAGATATCAGCCGATGCGTTTGAAGCAAATTCTTTCTCAATGATATTCAATATTAATTTCAGCATAGGTAAGAATCGGCTTATCTTCTCTTCATACTCTTTTATTTCCGTTCTGTTATCGGAATTCTTTTTGATGATCTTACATACTTCGTCAAAGAATTCCTGATATACGGTACCGTCATAACTTTTCGGATCTCTTATGTAATGGATAAGATGGACACGATCTATATCGTAGAATCTTACAGGTTCCGTAATTTTTACTGTTTCGAATGTTACGCATGATATCATTATCCTTTCTCTTTTTCCGGATGCCATGTTATCAGGTAATGATGTGCTTACTATATTACTTTATTTCGTTCAGTACGTTTAGTACATTCAGTACATTTAGTACAAAAATACGTTGATATAAACGCGAACAATTTGTGAACTCAGCTGTAAGGCGTTCAATGTTCGCCGGAAGACCGTATGTGAAGGTCCACCCCGGTAACAGAGAGGTCGAAGGTGAGGAAAATGAAAGGAGACAGAGAAAGTTCTGCAGGTAATGTAAGTGAGGACTCAGCATCTCAGATCAAGAAGATCAAACTACTCGCAGAAAGAGGAGATACCGAGGCACAGAACGAACTCGGTAATGCGTATTTTGAAGGAAAATATGTTGCAATAGATTATTCAAAGGCTCTGATATGGTTCACAATCGCAGCGGGAAATGGACACGCGGATGCGCAACTTAACCTATGCAGGATGTACGAAGAAGGGCGCGGTGTTGATTGTGATCTTGTTGAGGCAATGAAATGGCTGAAAAAGGCCACAGATCAGGGATACGCAAAAGCACAGAACTACATGGGATGGATGTACTATAACGGTCGCGGAGTTACCACAGACCAAGAGGAAGCGGTCAAATGGTTCAGGCTCGCCGCAGATCAGGGATTGCCGAAGGCACAGAACAACATGGGTGAAATGTATCGTAGCGGAAGAGGAGTTACAAAGAATATTGACACATCCATCGAGTGGTACAAGCTTGCTGCGGATCAGGGATATGCGGAAGCATGTCGTAATTTAGGTAGCATTCATCTGAGCGGGACCAGTGTCGTCAAGGACGGTGGCGAAGCAATGAAATGGTTCATGCTTGCCATGGCGAACGGAAGCAATTACGCGGCGACGCTCATCGGCAGGATGTATCGTGACGGCACCGGCATTCCCAAGAACGTTGAAGAGGCAATAAGGTGGTTCAAACTCGCCTCGGAGAAGGACAGCCAAGCGTTGGTGGAAATTGCCAGAATGTACATGGACGGCAACGGCGTTCCGATAGATATCAACGAAGCGATACGATGGTACAAGGCCGCAGCGGAAAAAGGAATCTATCTGGCGATAATGGAGATCGCCCGAAGGTGCCGTGACGGAAAGGGAATGCAAAAGAACGTCGAAGAAGCGATACGGTGGTTCAAAACGGCCGCAGAAGACGGAAGTTCCGCAGCAAAAGAGCTGGCCAGAATGTACATGGACGGCAACGGCGTTCCGATAGATATCAACGAAGCGATAAAATGGTACACAACAGCCGCGAAAAAGGGAGATCCTACGGCGGCATGGGAAATTGCCAGAAGATACCGGAACGGCAACGGCGTTCCCAAGAACGGCAAAGAAGCGATCAAATGGTTCACTGTTGCATTGGAAAGGGATAAAGGAGCAGCAACAGAGATAGCACGGATGTACCGCGACGGCAACGGCGTTCAGCAGAGCGGAGAAGAAGCCGTAAGGTGGTATAAGATCGCATTAGAGATCGACGGTTATGCAGCAGTTGAGATTGCTATGATGTACCGCGACGGAACGGGCGTTCCCAAGAACGGCAAAGAAGCGATCAAATGGTTCGAGATCGCCGCCGAGAACGGTTTCGCCGTACCGTCGGAGATAGCACGGATGTATCGTGACGGAAGAGGAGTTCCGCAGAACGCCAACGAAGCGATCAAGTGGTATAAGGTGGCCATGGAGAAAGACGGCCGTGAAGCATCAAGCATCGGTTTCATGTACCGTGACGGAACGGGTGTCGCTAAAAGCGGCAGCGAAGCAGTAAAATGGTTCAAGATCGCCGCAGAGGCCGGAGACAATAATGCAGCTGAGATACTCGGCGCAATGTACGAGAAAGGAGAAGGCATCCCTCTGAATACTGAGGAAGCAATAAAATGGTACAGATTGGCATTAGATCGAAGTACTTGCGGCCAAGCACTGAAAAGACTTTGCAAGGATGAGAACAGCAACGAAAAGAAAGAGGTGTGAATGAACGATGATCATCCCGTGGCCCATAGTATTGGCGGCGTCAACAGTTTCGCTGTTCCTTGATGTTTGGCTGTATAACAGTATACTCACGGGGTTGGAAAAGGTCATAAGATATAACGAGAAAATAGAGCGGGAGAAGGTGCCATCGATGAAAGAGCTGACAACGAAGAATGGAGGGGTGAAAGAATGATCGAGGAAATATTCATCTGTTTCGTAGTAATAGGAGGGGTGTTCTATTTGTTATTTGAATGGTGGATATTGAAATTCATGTTCAATTGGCCGGTATATCCAAAAGAACACAAGGAAAACAGATCGGCGGTCAGTAACAGTTCACATACAGGACGAGCACATCAATACAAGATGCAAGCATCTGATACAACGGAAACATGGATCAACAAGGATGATGAAGTATCTGCGTATCTGGACACAATAAACGGTCAGGAAGGCAGATCATATGATATACGCGACTCAAAAGGAATACGCTTATGCAAATATTACTGCAAACAGGATGCGGAGATACACATGCATAATATGGGATTGGAAAAGAACCAAAGATACGAAACAGTGAACGATAAACTTAAGGAATTGCGAGAAACAACGACCAAACTTCAGGGAACCGATACGGAGTTCAGGATATACAAACAGAAGATACTGGACGCGGTCGATGATGCTGCAAGATATGCGGACGAACACAAGAATGACAAAAAGGTGTGAACAATGATGACAGAATACATAGTCATAGGATACAGGAACGGATCATACTATTCAGCAGGTTTCGAGAGTATCTCAAGAGAAAGAGCAGATCTCGACTTCGAAGGAAGGATCGCTTTGAGCGAAAAGCACGGCGGCGGCTGGTATGATTATGAGATAAAGGACGTATCTCCGGTACCTTCAGAGAAAATAGGAACAAGATTCATAACGATCGGCGGCGAACGTCCGATGCTGTATCATATCATCGAAATTTCCGAAGGCATATTCGAAGAAACATATATGTTCGGCACCGACACGACCGGAAAAAAGACGCGCAATGCAGAGCACAAGATGCTCATTCTGCCCCGAAGAAGAGGGACAGAATACAAGATGCTGGAAGAATATACGGATCCAGACGATTGCAGAGTATGCGTGTTCATCCAATCTGTCGAAAAGGATGGTAAAACATCATACAGGGTCTTTGAGAGCGAAGTTTCGCAGAACGGATATGGGTCGTCCAGCATAAGATGTTATGAGACGTTCGAAGAGGCAAAACAATTCGCCGACGGGCGCAGGCAAAAAATATCATCCGAAGGAAACATACGGAGGAGGTGTGAGTCAAAATGAAAAAATTATTGATAGTAGTAGACATGCAGAACGATTTCATTAACGGATCACTAGGTACACCGCAAGCACAGCGGATAGTGCCTCGGGTAAAAACAAAGATCGCTGAATACAAGAAGAACGGTAACAAAGTTGTGTTCACTCGTGATACACACCATGATGACTATTTGGAAAAACAGGAAGGCAAATGCTTACCCGTCGTTCATTGCGTCGAAGGCACACACGGTCACGAAATAACCAACAAACTGGACACCGACGGATGTACGGTGATAGATAAGCCGACCTTCGGATCTCCGAAGCTAGCGGTAACTATCGGTGCCGAGGGTCTCGATGAGATAGAGTTATGCGGACTGTGCACGGATATTTGCGTAATATCGAACGCGCTCATCATCAAAGCGAACAATCCTGAAACAAAGATAACAGTTGACGCAGGGTGCTGCGCCGGAACGACCGAAGAAGGTCACAAGGCGGCGTTACTGATAATGAAAACATGTCATGTGAATGTAATAGGTGAAGAGAGAAAGGTTTTGTAAACAGGTAAGAAAGGGGTGAAAAGATGGTCAAAGAGATAATAAAAAAGGAATGGAAAAGAGATCTGTGCGATATCGTAATAACATATCAATGCGAGGTATGTGGCAAAATATACAATTCATTCCTTGCCGCGAAACAATGTGAGAACAAGAACGATAAACACATACCGGAAAGCGAACCTGTTGATACAGGCTCTAGGCCGTACTTCTTACCGGTGACACCCTATGAGAACAATGTCAACGATCGAAACATGTCTGATGGAAAGAAGGTATGAAGCAAATTAGAACAGAATGCAAACTGGAATGTTCGACATGCATCCACAAAATATCAATAACAAGAATGGAAAGATGATAAAATGAGTATATATCTTAAATATGGAAATCGCTACGAAGTAAGACCAGACGGATCGATAGAAGCACTGGAGAAGCTTCCGAAAGGGGTCTATTACATAGAACAGAATGACGACAGGTTCTACTTGGAGAAGAGACAGGAATTCGCTCTGCCTGCGAAGATCTACGGTTCGCAGATAAGGAAGGCAGAGAGAATAGTGAACACATTTATGACAAAAACGAGCAATATGGGAGTTCTTCTCAGCGGCTGCAAAGGCAGCGGTAAGACACTGCTCGCAGAGCAGGTATCCGACCTCCTTTTGAAACAGGATGTTCCGATCCTTATCGTGGCGCATCAATACAATACGGGCGACCTCGGGAATTTCCTGAAGAGCATAACGGAGAGATGCTGCGTTCTCCTTGATGAATTTGAAAAACTGTTCGATGAAGATGGAAATTATTCCCAATCTCAGTCAGGATTACTGACCCTCTTCGACGGATTGATCCAGGGCAATAAGCTCTTTGTTCTCACAACGAACAGAATAGACGGTATAAACGAGTACCTTCGGAACAGACCCGGCAGAGTATACTATTGTTTTGAATTCCACGGAGCGGGAGATGATGTGGTCGAACAATATTGTGCGGATAACCTCATAAATAAAGAATGGACGTCGCAGGTCAAAGGTATCAAGAACACGCTTAATAACTCCTTTTCATTCGACGTTCTAAAAGCGGTCGTCGAAGAATCGAACAGATATAATGAAGAGCCGTTCGAGTGCGTCAGGGCACTTAACGTCACACCGGAATCTTCGTATGAGGTATATTCGGGAAAGATATACAAAAAAGGTCAACCAATAATAGAAGGTCCGAAAGGCAGAGAAGAAGAGGTCGGGATAGAAGAGGAATATAAACTGAATATTCTGAAAGAATTCAATGCAGGATATCACAGATGGAATGCGAAGGATGGAAAATGGATATACAAAAAGGCTGAACTTGGGCCTCACTGCTTGAGATCAAAGACAGATAACACCCTGACATATGAGACCGGAGGCCTTACGTTCACATTCACAAAAGTACCGGATTCGGATCAACACTGGGCTGCCTATTGTGCAAAATTCGAAAGAAAGAAAGTTTCAGATATCAACCTGCTCGAAGAAGGTATGACGGCGATGGAAGATTACGGTAAGTCTTCGGTAACGGTCGGCATGACAGATAAGCACCGTGCAGGGATCAGCATGAAAAGAGTGGAAAAATTCATTGTGGACGCGATCATCTGAAGAAACATGGGAGGGAAACAGAAGATGACACAGGACGCAAAGCAAAAAGAGAAGGAGCTGAAAGAGCTCATACGATCAGCCGAGAACGGCGATCCGAAAGCACAACACGACCTCGGAATGATGTACGCTTGCGGAAACGGCGTTCCGCAGAATTTTGCGGAAGCCGCAAAGTGGTTCAGACTCGTCGCAGATCAGGGGCACGCCGAGGCACAGAACAATATCGGAGAAATTTACTATCATGGTCGCGACGTCCCGCAGAGCGATGAAGAAGCCGCAAAGTGGTTCAGACTTTCTGCCGATCAAGGTCTTTCGACTGCACAATGCAGTCTCGCGGTGATGTTTCACTATGGAAAAGGTGTCCCGCAGAATTATAAGGAAGCTGCGAAGTGGTACAGGCTTGCTGCAGACCAAGGAGATTCGGATGCACAATGTGCTCTCGGGATGTTTTTTGAGAGCGGAAAAGGTGTCGACAGGGATTACAAAGAGGCAGTAAAATGGTACGAACTCTCTGCTGATCAAGGGAATGATATAGCACAATGCAATCTCGGAGAATTGTACTTTTACGGAAAAGGAGTTCCGGAAGATGTGGTTGAAGCGGTAAAATGGTATCAAAAGGCCGCAGACCAAGGATACGCCGAAGCACAGTTCAATCTGGGGGGCATGTACAGTACGGGTAAAGGTGTTCCCAAAGATATTGTCAAGGCCGCAGACTGGCGCAGAAAGGCCGCCGAACAGGGCGATATGGATGCCCAGAGCAAGCTGGGAACAAACTACTACTACGGAGAAGGCGTCCCAAAAGATCTTGAAAAAGCGATAGAATGGTATACGAAAGCAGCCGAGCAGGGTGAGATCCACACACAAAAGTGGCTGGGAAATCACTACTACAACGGTGAAGGAGTACCGCAGGATTTCGCAAAAGCAGCAGAATGGTATACAAGATCTGCCGAACAGGGGTACATTGAGGCGCAATATGATCTGGGATTGATGTATTATGAAGGAAAAGGAGTGCCGCAGGATTACGAAAAAGCTATTGTATGGTTCATGAGGGCTACTGCTCAGACGTTAAGATATACCGATGCTGTGTACATGGTGGGCGTTTGTAACTATCACGGGCATGGTATCAAACAGAACCGCAACATAGCCGAGGGGGCATGGATCGCTGCAGCGTGTTTAGGTCACGAAGGTGCGATAAAAGAATTGGAAACAAAATTCGGCAAAGGTGAATTATCTGTGTTAGCGATACGGGCCGGAAAGGGAGATGCAGACGCTCAAAGTAAGTTGGGGGCCTGTTACGGTAGCGGAAAAGGCGTAGCTCAGAGTTATGAAGTTGCAATAAAGTTGTATGAAAAAGCCATTGAACAGGGACATCTGATTGCAACCGTCAACTTAGGTTTATGTTATTATCTCGGGAACGGTGTGAAAGAAGATCGCAAAAAAGCGTCAGAATTGTTCAGGATATCGGCTGAAAAAGGGGTGTCAGATGCTCAATATATTCTAGGAATATGTTACGAAAGAGGCCATGGTGTGATACAGAATTATGATGAAGCGATCGAATGGTACACAAAAGCCGCTGATCAAGGACACGCTAAGGCGAATGAAAGAATATCACACTGCATAAATGAAAGAGAAGAGAAACGCATCGAAGCACTGTCGGTCAAAGAATATTGTGAGGGAAGAGGAGAAGGTCTGTTCAGATGGAACGAAGAGAAAAAGGAATGGACATTGAAAGAGAACAAGGAAGAAGAGAAAGAGGAAAAGGCCAGCGAGCTCTCTGAGGACGATCACGAATGGGTAAAAGGAATGATGAGAAGATTCGCAGGAGATCTGGGTGTATACAGAATAAAGTGGAACGATGAGAGCAATGATTGGATCCGGATCGAGTCCGCATACAAGGACACAAAGATACGAGAAGGTCCGTACTCAGGTGCAGAATACGTCAACTTGCCGTTAATGGATGAAAGGACAATAGAATTTTTCCAAGGTGCCCCGATGCAGATAGCATACATGGACTGTCTTATATCAAAACTTCAGATCGACAAACCTCTGACGGTCTTCAGAGGAGTAAGGCTGGAAGAATTCCACGGTATTGAGGCGGAAGATACGGTGTATGAGTCACCCGGATTCACATCAACAACTCTTTCGCGTGCAATAGCGGAAAAGTATGTCGAAGCGACAGGCACATCGTTAATAGAGATACAGGTTCCGAGTGGCACCGGCATAGGCGTTTTCACTGGTTTTATATCAAAATTCGAGGGGGGCATACACAAAGAACTCCTTCTGAAACGCGGTGCAAAACTCAAACGCATAAGTTATGATCCGAAATCAAAAGGATCTAAAGCGGTTTTAAGGTTAATAGGGTAGTGATATCTATGAAATATGAAGAAATAATTGGAAAGATCGCACATGGTCTGACGGGAGATCCAAAAAAGGACATAAAATATCTGATGGAACAAGGCGAATTGTACAAAACACATGAACTCGCAAGTGAGATACTGCGTGGCATCGGCCGGCTTATCTCAGATGCGATCCCTCAGGAAAATAGAAAAGAGATCGAGCAGTTAATAAAAAATGAAGAGAACAAAGTACAGACGATAATCGAGGAAGCCGAATTCCAGATACATAAAAAGAATTTCAGCAGAGCATTGGAGATATTGGAATCGGCGATAAAGGACATCGAGGATGACAATGGAAGATTAAGGCGATATTTCGATGACTCGGTAAGCGAATATCATCATTTCCGAAATTATCTGGAAGAGGTTCTTTACATACAAACGACGAAGCCGGAACGAACAGTAAGAGAAATGCCTGAAAATATTGGTTATTTATATCATGTCTGCGGTTTTCTGTATTTTGAAACAGGACGCTTCGATGAAGCAAAAGTCGTTCTGGAAAAAGCCAGGAAGATAAATCCGGTCGATACAGAGACGATCTTTGAACTCGGCGAGATCTACAAAAGGAACGGCGAGTGGGACCATTACCTGGAACTGTCGGAACTTGGGCTTTCCTTATCTTATACTCGGTCCAACCTCGCTCGTTCCTATAGGAACTTGGGTTTTTATTACATAGAACAGCAAAAATACGATGTTGCAACGGCTCTTTACCACATGAGCATGTTCTATGATCCGAAATCAATAGCAGCACAGTCTGAATTGTTCATAATACAACAAATTACGAACAAGGTATCATCTGTGCCGTCATCGGACGATATCGAGAAGATCTTAGAGGAGAACAAGATCCAATTGGGCCCGAATGTGCTCATCCTGGAGATTGCTGAAGCTATCGGCGCGATGGCAGAGGAAGGGGGACATTACGAAGCGGCAAGACATTACTACTCTGTGCTGTATGATCTTACATTATCTGAGGAAGTGAAAAAACATATGGACAATCTGCCGAAGGAAGATCTGCGAGGTTCATGACAAGTACATATATGTAATGAAAAGTCCCACCCACGCGCGCCCGTGTGATGCAATTAGGCGAAAAGAGATTATACCAACTACAATTCACAGAATGACCAATAAAAATTCAAAACGATAATGTAGGAGTTACGCGACATAGATCGCCATCCCTCCTCACATGATCAATCCTGAAGGAATCTATAGAGTATAAAACATATTCGGATGCGGTGCTGCAGTTCGTGCGGCTGCACCGAAGCGTAAAGAGTATTAGTCTCACTCCGCGCGCGCCCGCATGATGCAATTAGAATCGGTTTCACTTGAGATACTCTTCCCTATATTCATGGTAAAACATGTTCGCTGGGACGAAGATATTTCTGCCATTCTTATCCCGTGCAATTCTCTTTGAGTTCGTAAGTGTTTCATCATCGAACACAACCGTAACGGAACACCTACATTTTAGGTGGATAGGAGGCGTATTCACCCCTATTACAGAATCGGTAATTTTGAATATTTTTCCATCTAACGACCCGCATATTGGGCATGTTGAAGCGTCAAGTGTTGCAGTGTAGCAGTAGTGTTTAAATCCGTTTGACTGTAGGTCAGTAAGATTATTTTGCATCTTATTTATCACCCAGTCGTGATATGTTAGTTGCATATTGTACGCTTCTCTCGCCCATTCTGGTGCGTCATCATGTATGCCTATGATGCATCCTCTATTGTCAAGAATTGCGTGCTTATCCCATGCGCGCTTTGATATTGGTGGTGGTAAATCCAAAGTATCACCGATAACGTATCTCGCAGTGATATAAAAATCAGGTTCTTTCTTTCTTCGCCACCATCCACCGTATCTGATCTATCGTAACCTGCACAGTCCCCTTCGACACGCCCTCTGCTTCAGCGATCTCTTTAAGGCTCATACTATCCTGAGTCTCACTCCGCGCGCGCCCGTATGATGCAATTCAGTGGTCATAATGCTACCTCCTGTGGTGTTGGTCAGTGCGGCAGATACCTTAGGTTCAGATACGCCGATTTGACCATCAGTTATTGGCATATAATGAAATTATTCGGTGAGTGTATAAATTTTTGGTAGATTTATATGCGTTTACCAAATTAAGCGTAACTGAAATCGGTTACGTTTTGACTTAACAGTGGTTAAAATTAGGGTATTATGTGTAACGCTGTTGCGATTGCCGCGACAATCAAAGCAAGGTTTGTAAGAAGTTTTTGCTTCGTCGCATCTCGATCCTGCATGTTCTTAAGGTTCGCTTCGAGTGAAGTGATACGTGCCTTAAGTTCAGCGACATCGTTTACCATGGTCATGATGAACACTTCTTAAATAAGAATGTAACTTTCTATCCTCTCTTTCCATCTTTCTTCGAGCAAAGATAACGCACCAGTATAGGAGTAGTCATCATCAGCGGTTATCTTGCCCCAACCGATCCTTCCTCCCTCAGATATATATCCATAACTTAGGTTTTCAAGAGGGTTAATATATATGCCTACCACAAAATCTACATCCTTATACTCAAAATTACCCAAGTACAGGTGTTGTAAGGCTTCTGTATAAGTTATGTTTCCCTCATCATCCTCTAATTCAAACCCATTACCCGAATAGTCGGTCAGAGTATGTTCTAATACCACCCCTCCTACTTTACTAAGATTAAGAGAATATGAATCTGGTAAAATTACTCCGCTTATGTCATGCATTACCTTTTTGATACAAATTCCATAGCTGGAAATTCGAGGAGAGCCGAACACATCCTTGTCGTTAGATTTTTGGAGATACCTTTCGGCTTTCCCCAACTCTATAAGAGTTATTTTATTCCCAACACTGTTCCCAAGTGTAAGTGCCCCCTCTTCCGATGCAATTAATTTACCAAATATTTGGTCATCTCCCCACAAATATTTACCATGGTATATGGAATCCACTACAAGCGTTTCAACGTACTGTATCTTTTCATCTTTTACGTATATCCTGATGTCATATCTTATCCCTTCATGAAAAACATATCCTTCATATCTGCTTTCAATCTGATTCGCATACACAGTCATCGACTCGTTTATCGGATAAAGAGCAAGAGTTAACGAATCTGGAGATATTGCTTTTCCAATTGTCTGTTTCATACTACGCGCATTTGCTTTGGATATATTAGTTTGTTCGCGCTCGTGCTCCCTTAGTATCCTTATGCTTAGTTCAGGCAAGATTACACCCCACGGTCTTTCTTCATATCTCTGTTCAATATCCCAATCTTAAGACGGTCGGTAGATTTCTGCATTGGTTTAGGCTTCCAACTATCATCCTCAAAAGCAAATTCTATTTGAGTCTCACTCCGCGCGCGCCCGTATGATGCAGTTATATACGTCCCTTCGTATTTAATTGTAGAAGTAATGAGTTGACCCTCATGGCAGAAGTAAGAAAAGAAGCGGTTGCGAGTACTATTAATACGAATGTGAATGTGGGGATAAAGGATGAAGGAAGGCAACTAACAGAGCAAGATATAGAGCGGATAGCATCATGGAGAGAATACACATCCTATGGGGATGATGGTTTTGTAAATGGAATGCGTGAAGACGCGCCACAATGGGCTAAAGACGAATATAAAAAATATATGAGCGCAAAATATAATCCAGATGGTAGCATCAAAATTCTAATATAAACTTTATTTCAATTGCATCATACGGGCGCGCGGAGTGAGACTAAAATGAATGGATACAATGCCAAACCGCTAAGTATAAAAATGGTGGAGATATTGAGAAGGTCGGTAAGATGGCGCAGTTAGCACCTTGGCTTGAATATGCAACTTATGGAGAAGATGGATTCGTAAATGGCATAAGAGACGACGCTCCGCAAGAGATGAAAGATGCCTATTACGCAGAGAAGGAAAAAAGACGCAAAAACTTTGAAAAAGGGATAATAGATAGTTATTGAATCGCATCATACGAGCGCGCGCGGAGTGAGACTCAAAGCAAGGTTTGTAAGAAGTTTTTGCTTCGTCGCATCTCGATCCTGCATGTTCTTAAGGTTCGCTTCGAGTGAAGTGATACGTGCCTTAAGTTCAGCGACATCGTTTACCATGGTCATGGTCATCACTCCTTTATAACTCTGTTACAGACCAATATACTCTTTCCACGATTCGTTTAACTTCTGATCTATTATATTGAAATTCCATGTTCCGGATTCTGCAACAATATTCTTGTTCTTATCCATGATGTCTGCCACGAACTTTTCCTTACCATCTCTACGAATGGATACTTGATACCTCTCCCCATTAAACTCAAACCTTCCGAGATACTCTGAAACTATGTCTCCATGTCGTTCCCACTGACCTATCATTATGCTATCTGATAACCCTGTGAGGTTCAGTGTATATGATTCGGGCATCTTTTTCATAGGTATTGCTTCTATCATACTACGCGCATTTGCTTTGGATATATTAGTTTGTTCGCGCTCGTGCTCCCTTAGTATCCTTATGCTTAGTTCGGGCAAGATTACACCCCACGGTCTTTCTTCATCTCTCTGTTCAATATCCCTATCTTAAGACGGTCGGTAGATTTCTGCATAGGTTTAGGTCTCACTCCGCGCGCGCCCGTGTGATGCAATTTGACTTAACAGTGGTTAAAATTAGGGTATTATGTGTAACGCCGTTGCGATTGCCGCGACAATCAAAGCAAGGTTTGTAAGAAGTTTTTGCTTCGTCGCATCTCGATCCTGCATGTTCTTAAGGTTAGATTCGAGTGAAGTGA
>Ga0123356_10003418_pt1 | contig 16637 bp, 13 predicted proteins | sample TergutEmb28metaG_2_FD_92546 | JGI IMG/M metagenome (GOLD analysis project Ga0123356, IMG submission 92546) | Embiratermes neotenicus P3 segment gut microbial communities from Petit-Saut dam, French Guiana - Emb289 P3 | ecosystem: Host-associated > Arthropoda: Insects > Digestive system > Gut ...
GGCCGAATGATTCTTCGTTTGGATTTTCAATGATGTCTGAATTTGCGGCATCATTGTTAAATGGCCATGCTTTTTTCCGGTTTGCGCGTATAAACAGGGAATGGGGAGGAATGACAGCTAACAGCAGCATTGTTTTTAACCAGAGTGCCCAGCCTTTCATGGCATTTGAAACAGTAATTCAGCCTTTTGAATGGATATCGTTTTCTTCTTTGACAGGTATACTTGAATTTCACAATGCAACAGGAGCTCCTGATGGAAACGGACAAATACCATCCGGCATAAAAGAAACAGCCGAAACATTTCAGAATGCATTTTCAATAGTTATGTTTGAATTAAACGCCAAAAATTATTTTCATTTTGGTCTTGGGAGTACTGTAGTGTGGCCAACCCGGTTTGGATTGTCATATATTTTTCCGTTTTCTGATAATTTGATGTCTCAGAACCTTACGGGTGATTTCGATAATATGGCATTATTCCTAAATCTGCAGACGCAGTATCCCGGGATTGGAAAGCTCTGGTTCTCTTTTTTCCTGGATGAAATGAATCTTCAGGAGATAAGAGGCATCTTTAACATGGACAGGCAGATGTACGCTTATCAGTTTGGAGGGTCATTTCATATTCCATGGATGCCATTTTCATCCGTTACTGCAAGTTATACAAAAGTAGAACCGTATAATTATTCTCATGTTCGCAGGGAAATTCCGGGATACAACAATTTAATGCATTCAAATTATGTCAGTTTTGGAAAATCTCTGGGACATTATATTCCGCCAAACTCCGATGAATTTCTTGTCCGCTTTGAAATGCTTCCTACTCCCCGATCCATGATTAGCTTTCAGTACCAGCTTATTCGCCATGGCGCAAACTATGGAAACAGGGCAGTTGACGGCTCTTCTCTTTGGTCAGAATTGGATCCTTGGGGAGAAGAAAGAAGTAACAATCCGGCGCTCAAAAAGCATTTTTTACGGGACGGAGCGTATCAGTGGATGAATATTTTAAAGTTAAGAGGGGAGTTTTCCCTTACAGGGTGGAATCTGCCTGTAAAGATGTTTGCAGAAGTTGGAAGTGTATTTTCTTATTTTACGGATATTTATGAAGGTGAAAATCTTGCACAGACAAACTCAGGAAATCCATTCCCATTCAGGGTTATTGATGAAGTGCAATATCCTCAGACAACAAGGTTTATAGGGGTTCTTGGCTTTCAGATATTTCCCAAATTTTAAAGGTAATCTCTAAAGCCTAAAGCCTGCGGTAAGCTGAAATTGTCCGCCAAATTGATTATTGCCGTTTTCGTGTTTATTGTTAAAAGCAAGAATCCCTGTGATATTGGTTCCAATATAGAAATAAGGCAAAGGTTTCCAGTTAATGTCGAAGGACAGAACAAGATTGTTTTGTATAATTCCTGTGGGGGTAAATTCGCTGCGGACTTCATCTCCAAGATTCCAGTTCCATTTTAGGCCGTTTGTTGATTCCCTGTCGTTGTGCTGCCCGCTGGCTATCCAGGAAAATTTCCCCGAAAAATTTAATGTGTCTTCATTGAAAAAATATGCTCCAAAAGTTAAGGCAATCGTATCTCTGGGGTATCCTATAAAATAATATTGCTTCAGGTCTTCACGAGTCATCTGAATCATACTTGCATAAGGGCTGGACAATATATAAAGGTATGGATCGGTGTAAACGAATTCCATAAAAAAGACAGAGCCCCAATCTTTAAAAGTATGAGAAAATTGCAGGCCGCCCAGAAAACCCAGAGCGTCCGGCGGTTGAGGCCCTTCTTCAAGTTCATCTTTTGTTGCATAATCATTCATAACAAACTGTCCGTAAACAGCCAGATTACTAAAAATATTATAATTTGCTTCAATGGAAAATAATGAACCTACCCATGAACCCATTCTGTCTTTTTCGGCAGCCGGTTTCCAGTCTTCATAATCGTTCCATGGAAATAAATTATGGAAAATAATAAAAGGGTTAAGGTATCTTAATTCTATCGGAGAGCCTCCAACCATTAGACCTTCCATAAGGCTGATACTGACTTTATCGAATAAGGAAAAATCTAAGCGATGTACATAGAAATATCGCTGTATAGATGGATATATATTATCCGGGTAAAACGCCTGCCAGTTTAAGTCTGTATCCATTAATCCATCTGAAATACTAAGAGGTAATTGAACTACAGTAGCTGAATATTTTAAAAACGATGAAAAAAGAGACAAGCGCGCAAAATCCATAAAGGGCGAATTATCAGAGAAAGAAAGGCTTCCTGTATTAGCTGTTCCCCAGAAAATACGATCGCGTCCCATATGAAAATTCCAGAAGGGGCCGCCCAATGAAATAAAAGCTCTTAAAGGCATATCGGCAAGGTCGGAGACATAATAACTTGTAGGGACATTTATACTAAAAGCATTCAATGCATATTCAGTGGGTTTAAAGCCAAAACTGGGTTCAATGTACAATTGGACAGAATTTGAAAAAAACAGGCGAAGTTCTGCTGTAAGGAATTGGGTGACTTCCGGATATCTTGGGTACAATGAAATATCAGTATTAAACCGTGTCATTCCCGATAATGCCGCATTAAGGTTTAGATGAACGGCAGCCCAATCTGCAGACCACGAAAGGAGAGTTTGAGGCATAAGCCTGTCTAAGACTCGATAATAGGCTTCTATGCCAGGATCTGAAAGGGCAGATTCATCAATTTTATTAAGAAAAATATTGATTTCTGCAGGGGCCAGGGGGGTGGTAAAGGAAAGAAAGGTAATGCCGGTTTCCATCGACAAAAAACGTATGTCTTCAAGAACCGTTTCTCCTGTTAGAATCATATCATAGGGTGTGTTTAATGGTTGACAGAATAGATTTCCTGCCAGTAAAAAACAACAAAATAGAGAAATTAATCTTAATTTTTTCATTTTAGACCCTATTATCAGTTTCGTTTATTTTCTGAAATAATCAAGCTTATTAAGTTTTTAAACTTTTCTTTTGTAAATTGCTGTACATGACCCGCAAATCTTTCCCTGTCCTTAAAAGCGTTTTCTGGGGCAGCTTCAAATCGATTTAGGGCTTCAATGATGGAAGCAGTGGTTTGTTCATTAAAAAATAGTCCCGTTACATTTTCAATTACTGTATCAAGGGCGCCTCCGCCTCGGTACGCAATTACAGGACAACCCGCAGCCTGCGCTTCTACAGGAATTAGCCCGAAATCTTCAATACCGGGAAAAATCAAGGCACGGGCAGATGAATAAAGCTGTTTAATTTCTTCGTCACTGACACGTCCTCTGAAGCTAATCAGGCCTGTTTTTTTATACTTTTTGATTGACTTGCTGGCACCGTCCCCTGCAATTACCAGTTTACGTCCGGAAGTCATACATGCTTCTATAGCGAGGTCTGCCCGTTTATACCCTGTAAGATGCCCGAAAAATAAATAGAAATCCTCTGTTTTTCGCTCAACAGTAAGAAATTTTTCTACTTCTACAATTGGATAAACCAGGGTTGGTTCCCTTTTATAATAGCGTCTTATTCGATTAGCCACAAAAGTAGAGTTAGCCATAAAATGGTCTACAAGGTTAGCTGAAACCACATCCCAGATTCTAAGACGCGGTGTAAATCGTTTCATAAAAAAGCGTACAAAAGCATTTGCTCTGTCATAATATTCATGGTATAGATCCCAGATATAGCGCATTGGACTGTGGCAATAACAGATATGAAAAGCATTTGGATTGGGAACAACTCCCTTGGCTGGTCCTGATTCGCTTGAAATTATCAAATCATAATCCTGTAGATTAAAATCCAAAAGAGCATTTGGCATGAGCGGCATATATAACTGGTATAGTTTTTCAGCAAAAGGCAATTTTTGAATATATGATGTATATATTTTTTTTGATTTTATGGTATCTGACATAAATTTAGGGCTGTAAACATGAGTATAAATGTCAGCGTCAGGAAACATTTCAAGCAAGACATCAATAAATTTTTCACCACCCCGGTAATTAACAAACCAATAATGAACAATGGCTACTTTCACTGAAATTCCCCCAAAACAATTTGAGATGTTCTCTTAAAATTATATTTATGGTACAACTCATCTGATAATACAATTTTTTGCGGTTTTTTGTTATATAATATCGATAAGAGTTTTTCCTTTAGATCGATAGGGTCGCCGGCTTTAAAAAAGGTCACAGGAAAGCCTGAGTATATTTCGCGGAATACAGGAATATCTGAAATAAGCGCAGGTGTTCCGCAGTACAGAGCTTCCAGTGGAGGCAAGCCGAACCCTTCATATAAACTTGGCTGGACAAGCAGAGAAGCTTCGGTTAACAGCTGTAATACTTTTTCGTCCGGCAGATAACCTTTTACTTCTATCTCATCTGAATTAAATGCAGATAACTTATTAAGGATGTTTTTATCAAAGGAACGAAAACCGCAAGCGTTACCCGCAATAACCAGTTTTTGCTTCAAGCCGCTGTCTTTTGCCATTAAAAAAGCTTCCAATAGACAATTAAGCCCCTTGTGTTTTTTGATATTCCCGATAAAGAGAATAAAATCTTTCTTTTGAATATTTTCTGACTCGCTTTTAAAACCGATGATATGCTGTTGTATTGCGCTATATGTAACTATAATAGGCTGTTTTTTTTTGGAATAATGTTCGATTCTGGATTTAGAAAATTCAGAGACAGTAAATATTTTTTTTGAACGATTAAAACAACGGTTAAAAAAAAACATTCTTGTTTTTAACCCTATACGAGAAACAAGTTCCGGCATATCAGGAAAAATAATGTCATGGATTGTTGTAAGAACTGGGACTTTTATACCGGCGGGAATATTAAAAGAAGGTGAATAAAAAAGATCGCCGCAGTTTATTTTTTTTAATAATTTAAACGGAAAAAAAAGAAGTTCAGAGAGGGAAAATGGCTTAATGTTGCATTTTAGGATTTCTGCATTGTTTTTATCATTAATTAAAAACGAAGTCAATCTTTTTGGATTGCCCAATAAATAAAAATAATTATCCGATTCAAGGAAGAATGGAAGGCATTCTTTTAAATAAACGCCAATCCCGCTTGAATCAATATGGCGGCAATCAATTGTTATTTTCATTCAAACATGATTCCACAAAGCTTAAAAGATTCGGATAATTCAAAATTTTGTCTTCTATGTTTTCTTCAGATAATAATACAGGAAAACATCCGGCGTTTATCCCCGATTGAACATCGCGGTCGTGATCCCCAACCATATAGGAAATAGAAAGATCAATGTTATATTTTTCGGCTGCTTTTAATATCATTCCGGGTTTTGGTTTTCTGCAGTTGCAGTCTGTTTTGTATTCAGTCCTCTCTCCAGGGAATCCGCGATCAGGGTGATGAGGGCAGTAAAAGAGATCATCAATATATGCGCCATGTTTTCCCAATTCTGTTTCCATTTTCATGTGTATTAAATCCAGAGTTTCAAGGTCAACATCGCCGCGGGCAATGACAGGCTGGTTTGTAATAACAATTGTCAGATACCCAAGGCTGTTTATTGTTTTTATAGCCTGAGCAGCGCCAGCAATAAGTTCAAAGTCTTCCGGCTTTGTAACAAGACCGTTAAATACATTGATTGTTCCGTCTCTATCAAGAAAAACCGCTTTTTGTTTAAAAGAAAGGTTTTTTCCCTGTACAATGCCATTTTGAATATCAGAAGTTACTTGCGACAAACGTTCCGGAGTGCCCATATCCTTTATATATTCCGGGGTAGAGTAGGCAAATATTTTTCCGCCGGAAATCGAAGGCTTTAACATATCTCTGTCAAGATCGATTTTTTCTTTTGTCTGCGGACAATTTGTTAGAAAATCTACAGACAGAATATGAACACCGGCATTTACCTGATTTTTGTACCATGTCCGTTCGTCTTCCTTGTTAATCCATCCTGTTACACGGTTTTCGCTGTCGCTGACAATAAGAGAGCTGTCAAAAGGGTGGTTATTTGGGTGAACAGCAACAGTAGCGTATGAATTATTTTTTTTGTGGAAAGCGATCATTCTGGAAAAATCCATATCAAAAATAATATCGCCGTTAATTAAAATAAAATCTTTTGATAAGTTTTCCAGTTTATAAAGGGCTCCGGCAGTTCCTAATGGCTCGGTTTCTGTAAAGTAAGAAATATTACATCCAAACTTTCTGCCATCGCCAAAATAATCTTTTATTTGCTGTCCAAGATGGCCTACAACAATTATAATTTCGGTTAAGGAGTTTCTTTTTAAACAATCAATTTGATGTTCAAGGATGGGCTTTCCGTTTACTGGAATCATCGGTTTTGGAATATCGCCTGCAATTTCTGCCATACGAGTTCCTTTTCCGCCTGCCATTATTATAGTTTTCATTCGTTGATTAAGGTAATCTCTAAAAGAAATAATCTTCCAGCATCATGCACAGGATATGATAAACAGGTAAATGTAATTCCTGAATTTTATATGTTTCGGTTTCTGGAACACAAATTGAGACATCGGCCAATTGCTTCAGTTTTCCGCCGCTCTCTCCGGTAAGACCGATAATCTTTAAATTTTTTGCCTTCGCGACAGTAGACGCTATCAACACATTTTTTGAGTTTCCTGATGTAGAAATGCCCAGAAAAACATCCTCTTTTTTCCCGTAACTATAAACTTGCTGGGCAAATGTGATATTACCGTCAATATCATTTATACAGGCAGTATTTAATGAAGCATGGCCTGAAAGCGCAATGGCGGGTAACCCAGGCTGCAAGCGGGGGACTATGTATTGTGCAATTTCAGCATCGACTTTTTTTATATCTGCAGCGAATGAATCAGGAAGTTTTCTGTTTTTTGCAAAAGTTTTCATTAATTCACCGGCAATGTGTTCAGCATCGGATGCGCTGCCTCCGTTACCGGCAATTAAAAGTTTTCCGCCTTTTTCATAGGATTCTTTGATAATCTCAAAAGCAGCGCTTATATTGTTTTTTACGCCTGTTAGATTCGGATAACGTTCAATTAGTTGTTGTAAATGGTCCATGCCTGTGTTCCTATTTCTGTAAAACCGGGTGTTAATACCATGCCCTGTTTTTCCTTTAATGCGTTAATAAGAGAAATCCGGCGGCATGGATTACAGTATATCATCATAAAACCGCCTCCGCCGGCGCCGGAAATTTTTGCCGATTCTGCTCCGTTGTCCAAAATATACTGGTACAAAGCATCCACATACGAATTTGAAATTGAAATAGCAGTATTTTTTTTTGCCTGCCAGCCTTTTAAAAGACAATCGGAAAACCCTTTGAAATCTCCTTTTAACAGAGCTTCCTTCATAAAAACTGCCTGCCTTTTTAATTCATGCATATTTTCAATATTTTTATTATCGCCTTTTTGCGTATGTTGAATTTGTTCTTTAATAATATTTGCACTTTCCCTTGAAACACCGGTATAAAACAAAACAAGCGAAGCTTCAATTTCATTTCTAATCCAGCGTTTCAGGCGTAACGGGTTTACTATGACACGTTCATCTTCATAAAACTCCATAAAATTAAAACCGCCGAATGTAGCTGCATATTGATCCTGCTTGCCGCCCTCCAGTCCAATATCTTCACGTTCGATTTTATACGCAAGAGAAGCAATATCATACTCGCCAAACGGCAGATTTAGCCATTCTTCGAAAGCTTTTATTATGGCTACTACCATTGTTGATGATGAACCAAGACCGGAACCGGCAGGAGCATCTGAATAGGTAGTCATTTTGAACGAAAGCGGTTTTTTTGCGTAATCAGATATTATCCGGTTATAAATACCGGTATGGAGCGGAAGGGCAGAAGAGTCCGGCAGTTTTTCCGCTGTTTCGTATGTTTCTTTTTTATTCAAATCCGCGGCGATAAATTCAATTTTTCCGCTTTCATTTGGTTCTATTGTACAGTAAGAGTACATATCTATAGTGGCATTTAATACATAGCCGCCGTAGAGATTGTAATAATCAGCGATGTCAGTCCCGCCGCCGGCAAGTCCCAAACGTAAAGGCGCTTTTGAACGTATAATCAATTTAAATCCTCTTTCTCCAATATTCTAACATATCTTTTATGGTCATTTCTATTGAATATTGCTGCTTCCAAAGCGTACATTTTTTTAATTTTGTTGAATCTCCAAAAATAACGGGTTCGTCCGTTGGTCTTAATAGGGCAGGGTTTACTTCAATTTCAATTTTAGCATTAGAATTATTTTTTATAATTTCTATAATATCAGAAATTAAATATATTTTATCGCCTGACACATTATAAACTTCGCCTGGTGTACCTTTTTCGGACAATAATTCAAGTGCAAGACATAAATCTCTAACATCCAAAATAGCTCTTTTTGTTGATATATTCCCAACAAGAAGTTTTTTTGTTTTACCCTTTTCAATTTCTACAACACGTCTGGTAAAATCCGAGCAAACATCATTTACTTTTCCGGGCCCTGTGGTATTAAAAATACGAACCCGGATACCGTTAAGCATTTCATTTTTATAATATTGAAATGCAAGTAAATCCTGGGCAACTTTGCTTACGCCATAAGGATGTAAAGGGAGCAAGGGCGTATCTTCATTAATCGGGACATTTTCTTCTGTAAGAGATGCGCCATACTCAGCGCTTGAGCAAGCTACAATAACCTTAGGATTATAATCTGCATTTTGTTTTCTTATCAGTTTTATTGATTCAAAAACATTTATAGTACCTATACAATTTATATCAAATGTTTCCTGAGGTTTTGTCAGGGAAACAACAGGTTGGCTCTGTGCTGCCAGATGAAATATTCTATCCGGTTTACATTTTGACAATATTTCATAAACAGAATTAAAATATCTTACATCACATTCAAATAACGATGCTTCTTTTGGCAATTCCTCGATACCAATAGTAGAATTAAAATATAGTCCCGTTACTTCATCGCCGTTTTTTATCAGGTGTTCTGCAAGATGAGATCCAATCAATCCGCCAATTCCGGTAATCAAAGAAATCATAATTTGTCCCTTATTAGGTTATATACATCTTGTGTAGCAGTATCATAGGAGTATTTTTTCAGGATTTCAGCAGGAGACTCAACAGGCTGCATTAATAGTTTATCCAAATCAATGTCAGTATTAAATGGATCGATGTAATGAGCTGTATTTCCATAAACTTCCGGCAAACTTGCAGCATTTGCCGCTATAATTTTTGCGCCGCAGGATAATGCCTCTAAAGGCGTAAGTCCAAAACCTTCATAATATGAAGGTTGGATAAACGCTTTGCATTTTTGCATTAAAGCTTTTACTTTTGAATCATCCAGGTAGCCAAGAAGGATTATATTTTGGGGGATAATAGTATTAAGTTCTTTTACTTTAACAGTAGAAAGACTTGTTCCTGATATGGCAAATATAGCTTGCGGGTGTTTTTGCGCGTATTCAAGTATCCATTTAATGTTTTTGCGTTTTGATAAACTTCCAAGAGAAAAATAAAATGGTTTTTCGCCAAGAATTGGGAAATCATTAAATACTGACAAATCAGCTTTAATAGTAGACATATGATCTGCGCTGCTGAAGATAACGTTTATTTTTGAGGGATCGATATTAAAAGTTTTACATATTTCGTTTTTGCTGAACTCAGAAACAGTTATTATTTTTTTTGCCTTTTTGGCAATTAACCGGTATTGCCAGCGGTTGTATAAACGTATTAATTTATCTTTGAAACCGGTAAAGTCTTCCGGAAAAAATTCGCAGTAAATATCGTGAAGAAAAACAATCCCCGGAGCAAATGGCAGGGCAGTGTTGCAAAATTCAAGAATGGTATATTTACGATTTGTAATTAGATACCATTGTAATGTAACCATCTGCCACAATATATTTTGTTTTTTTCTTCCATAACGGATAACATTAATGTTTTTATACTCAGGGATATTTTGTTTGTTGACAGGAATAATTATTCCAATTTCATCAGGGCCGCATAATTGATCAAGCCGTTTGGTAATTTCATGCGCATAACGCTCCATACCTGTCAGCCTGCGGCAAAGAAAATTACCATTGATAAGTATCATTTACTTAATTATCTTCCATTTTATCTTTTAAAAACGAATAATTATAATATGAAAAACAATTATGGCATCCGAATGGAAGTTTTGCTTCGTTTAATTGATAAAGAAATTCAGGATATTGTTCAAATGAAAATTTTATTGCTTCCGGCAGAGGCGGTAATTTTCCTTTTCTATAAAAAATATTCGCCCATACCTCATCTTCGTTATTTGATCCAAAATTAAAATGTAAAATAATATATCTGAATAAATAAAGAAAAAATCTGATAAAATATTTTGGAAAATTATTTTTTTTTGATTTATTAATTAATGAATTATAGAATGAATGAAACAAATGAAAAATAATTATAAAATTTATTTTAAATGTATGGTTCTTAATAAATTCATTTACATTTCTAAGAGAAAAACCGCCATTTCCAAATGACGGCGGATCAGCAAATTCCGGTAAAGTATTATCCTTATTCAGTTTCAGCCATGGTGCCCCTATGTAACTAAAACTCTTATCGCACCAGTAATCCAATTCATCCCGGAATACATAGGAATCCAGTTGATATATTAATATATAATTATAATTTATAAACTTTTTATAAAAATATTTGGAAAGTAAAAGGGCATTATATCCTGAAATATTAAAAAAATATTTTTCTTTAAAATAGTAATAGGAATAAGAAATATTATTAGCCTGACAAATGTTGTTATATTCAGAACAATCCAGGTTTTTATGTGTACGAAAATTATATGATAATTTGACAATATTTTACAGCATTGTGTTAATGATAATATTTCGTACTCATTTAATTGATTTTTGTATACCGGGATAACAATACAGCACTTGGAATTATTATTTTTCATATTTTAAAAGAAACGCTTTGCAACACCCAATATTCCCTGTTTCCAGGGGACTCTGTGCGAAATACCGGAGACATTTTTGAAACTGTCTTTATTCTCCAGGTACCACTCGTAGTTGCGTAATAACGCATCTTTGTTGGAATAACGAGGCTGCCATCCAAGTGTTTTTTTTGCCTTATCAATCGAAACAAAAGAATCTTCTGATGCTGTTTCGTAGATCCACTTATATAGAGGGGAAAGCTTTAGCGCTTCCAAAATGCGTAATGTCCAGATTATTGGCTTTTTAGGAAAAGGTACGATTTTTTTTCCGAATCCGGCTTTATCAAGAACTGCCTGCCAATCTTCTTTCATAGTTGTAAATTCTTCCGCCCCAATATTGAAAACATCATTTACTGCATCATCCGGCAGAGTAATACATAAATAGATTGCTTCGCATAAATCAAAAACATCAAGTAACTGATAGCGGTTATTTCCCTTTCCGATCATGGGGAATCCGCGTCCGTCCTGCGCCCAATCGTAAAGAAGTACAAAAGATCCTAAACGTTCCGGTCCGATAAAAGATTTTGGTCTGATTATCGGTACTATTATACCTTTATCACGGAAAGCGGCGCAGACATTTTCCGCTTCAATTTTTGCTATACCATAAGGACCAACTCCAATTAGCTTGTCAGTTTCTACTAACGGGTGGTGGTCGGGAACACCATATACTGCTGTAGAAGAAATATGAATAACACGCTTTATATTATTCTTCTGGGCGGCAATCATCACATTGCGGCTCCCGTCAACATCGGTAGTATGAATATCTTCCGGAGAATAAAGCGGAAGCGCCGCTGCGCAGTGGACAACCAGATCGCAGCCTATCATGGCTTCGGTCATGTATTCAAGATTGCGGATATCACTTTTTTTTGTGCAATAGACCGTTACCCGCTTATCACTTTTTTCCGGGTAATCGAAATCTTCTTCAAAGTCATAAGATACTACAGTGTGTCCGCGTTCCAGGAGATAGCGTATCAGATTTATCCCCAGGAATCCTGCGCCGCCCGTGATGAAATATTTTGCCATTATTCTTCCTTTATAATTTTTTTTCTGAATGAAAAATATTTGTGTCCCAAAAAACTTGTAAAAACAGGTATTGCTATACCGATAAAGTGCGCAGCTTCATCAGGGTAAAAAACAAAACCGGCTGCAGGAAATACAAGGTTACGGAACAAAAGTGAAAACAAGAGCGTTTGAGCCAACCCCAGTATATTTACAATTACAAAGCCTAATAATTGTTTTCCTGTGTTTCCTTGTTTTGCGTCAAAAACAAAAAGTTTATTTAGTGTAAATGCAGTCAGGATTCCGCAGCAATATGCAAAGACAATTGCCAATTCATACAGCATTGAAAAACTAAAAAGAATGCGTGAGCCAAAATTAACTCCAGCCGCAAAAGTATTACAGACCAGGAATAATATGAACTGCCGGGTAAAATAATCCCTGACATGAGGTTTATTCACTCGGTGACTGCTCTCACGATTTCTTTTGCAATTCTTATGCTTTCCTGAATAGAACGGTCTTCGGGATAACAATATGCTGTGTCGGCAAAATAAAATCCTTTGCGCTTATCAGATTTAATTGCCGGCAGCTTTTCCAGGAAGCCGGGTGTAACAAGCGGCTGTGCATATTCGTAGCGAAAAACCCTGATATCAAGGACTTTATCCGCAGTCATTTGAGGGTTTATCCATTGGATGTATTGTTTTGCTTTTTCTATAAATTTTTCATCCGGCTCATTGTACTTTGGGTTATCCCTGTGCAAGTAAAACGGTATATATAAAATATGATCAGGTAATTCTGTGTTTAGATTTGAAATCTCAATCATTCCAGGTATATCCATCCGCGGATCTGTAATATTGAGCCAAAAATTACCGGTCAGTTTTTCAGAAAGTTTTAAAATAATACATACAACACCGATATTGTTAAGCTTTTCCAGTTTATCTCTGTCGTCAATAGGAAGAGCAGGAGTTAGGCGGTATATATACTGAAGCGGAATTGTAGAAATCACATTATCAAACGTTTTAACTTCTCCGTTTAAAGTAATGCTGTTAACTCTGTCGCCATCGAGGTTAACCCATTCTACTTGCGCACCTGTATGGATAACACCGCCCCTTTTGATAATTTCACGTTCTAAGGCTTCAAGCACTACACGAGAGCCGCCTGAAATATATCCCATACGCTCCTGGAAAATATTTTTGCGGGATTTTGCAACTCGTGCAAGACGTGACCATAACCACGGAGCAGCGATTTGTTCTTTTAATTCATAAAATTTTAAATTAAAAAGGCTGTCCCAAAACTTGATATAACCTTTTTCGCCAACCCATTTTTTTATCCAGTTTAAAGCTGTAGTATTATCAAGTTTACGCCAGTTTTTATATTTGCTGGTACAAAACAAATGCAAGCCGTAACGGATTTTTTCGATTAAATTTGCTTTTGGAAATGCTAAAAGTTCAAACGGCCCTCCCCATTTATAAAGACAACCATTGTAATAATATCCCATTTTTGTGTCTGTCCATTTAAGCTTGTCATATATTCCAAGCTCTTTCATAAGTTCAAAAGTATAAGTATCCGGGCCGCATACAAAGTGATAGTACATTTCGATGTCGATTCCGGAAAAATCAAAATGCGCTGACATTCCTCCAAGAACTTTTTCCTTTTCAAAAAGTTCAGCATCGCAGCCCAGTTTTAATAGTTCATACGCGCAAGTCAGACCCATAGGTCCGCCGCCGATTATTGCAAATTTTTTCATTCTTCTGTCTTTATGGTTTTAAAACAATATCAGAATACTCTGATTTTGCAAAAGTCATCTTTAACGCTTCTTCAAAAGGAGTATAAGGAACATCAAAAATATCCCACCATGGGTCAGGCGTAAAATAATCACCTGCTGTAAGCGCGGCGAGCTGCTGCGATGTAAACGGCGGGTTTTTTGAAAACACTGCATAAAAATCCATAAGAAATTTGAACAGCCGGTAGGGTAGACACATGATTATCGTTTTTAGACCTTTTAGTTTTTTTATCATACGGATGATGTCAATGTAAGTGATTTCTTCACGGCCAATGATGTTGTAATTACCTTCCTTTTGCTGTTCCATAGCTGCAATTATTACTGCAGCCATATCTCTTGCCCACAACGGTTGGCGCAAATATTTGCCGTTTCCCGGTATCGGGAAAACCGGAGTTTTTGCCATAAAGCGCGAGAGCCATCCAAGGTGCTTTTTATCAAACCACCCAAACATCAATGGCGGGCGAAGTGAACAATACCTGATTCCGCATTCGTCAACCAGCTTTTCCTGAACCTTTTTTGTGTTAGTATAAAAGTCATCGGCAACAGACACAACAACGCTTGAGCTTATATGAACTATGTAAGGGATATTGTGCGATTTTGCCGCATCTAATACATTTTTTGTTGCTATTTCATTATCCCGCTGAAATTCTTTCAGCGATAGACTCGTTATCCTTGCATGGTTTTGAAGCAGGACATCGCCGTCCTTGAACGTTTCCTGCCACTGACCGCTTTCAGCCAAATCAGCTTCAATTACTTCCAAGCCCGGGTTTAATTTGCGTAATATAGCAATGTTTTCTTTGTGTTTGTCAATTGCAAGAATATTTGTGTATCCTTTTTCACGCAGAAGCAAAATCGTGTTCTGTCCAAGCAAACCCGAAGCGCCTGTGATGATAATTCTGGAGTTTTTATTCATCTTTTTCTTTTCTATTTTCATATTTAGCGAGTTACATTTTTAACAAAAACAATAATCTCTTTTTTATAAAACACTCCCTCGAACTCATCAATTAGAAAAAACTCAATTTTGTTTTCACCAATATTAAAAGATTCTTTGTCCACTCTAGTAGAAAATCCAGAATTTAAATAACTCTCAGTGCCAAAATGGTTGGCTACATCTCTTCTTACTATTGGTAAACAGGAATAATATTTATCATTAATTTTTAAAATTACTTTGTCAAATGAATGACCTGCCACTTCGTCCGCGGTCCAACCGCGTATTTCTATAAAGTCTTCATCAAGAAATAAATCTTGACTTGGACTACTATTATTAATTGAATCAAGGTTGAAATGATTAACCGCAGAAGTGTTTTCAATTAAGGAATCCAAGTCAAAAGGATAGTCTAAATAATACTTTTCCATACCAATAATTACAACATCTCTTATTAAATTGTTTCTCGGAGTCGAATAGAATGAGACTCCGATATTATTCTTAAAAAAAAGATTTTTTGCAATAATACGCACTGAAACAATATCTTGTGTAATACTACCATTGAATACATTCTGTAGATTTCCAGGGTCTGAAATATATTTTGATACGAATAAACCATTCTTTGCTACATTGTGAACAAACCGGTGACTTATTTTTCTGCCATCATTTAATATTAGTTCTATATACGGTCTATTTGTTTGAAATAAAAAGTTAACAAATCTTCCGAAAATATGATACCCTCCCCCCCAATCAATTTTCATAAAAACATATGCATTGTCTAGAAAGGGAATGGTAATTATTTCCCCAATTTTTACATCATAATTAGATATAAAAGTCAAAACTGGCTCAATGACTTGTTGTTTTCTCTCTAATACCAGAAAAGAGTCATTTCGTGCAACAGGTTCATAGTTCAGCAAAACCGTCCTAAAGGTTTCCGGTTCGTCAAATAATCCATATCTCCCATCTATAGAATGAGTTATATGTGGTCCAAATATTAAGGTTTCCGGAGCATTTTCTTTCAAAAAATGTTTTGAGGTAACTCTATCAAGTGAAGTAGTATAGTTGGAATAGCTTTGAATAACTGGTCTTGGTTGCCAATCTAGACCATATGCATATAACAATGATATATCCCATGGGAATATGTCTGTTTTTTTATTTGGTCTTATATAAGGTAGAATTTCTTCAAATTCAATATAGTCATTTCGAACACGATATTTAGAGTGTTCAATATTCTGTTCATATTCATTATAAAAATGTAATATTTCGTATCCTCTATTTCTTGGTAAAAAGTTATTTGATACTAAAATAATTATAAAAATTGCAGCAATTAAAAAATATCGAGAGGTGTTATCGCCAAACAACTTTAGTTGGTGTTTTTTATCTATCGGTTTTCCGCCAACATTGTTTTCGTAGATCATAGAAAAAACAAATAGTAAATACAAAACAATTATTGGGACGTTATTCAAGAATGCATAGGCATGGCCGTCAGCCCGTACAAATGATTGTTTGAATAATAAAAATATTTGTGGTGATAGAAAAAACATAGAAAGGAAATAATTGACTTTTTTATTAAATGCGAAATAACCCATTGTTAGTACATAAGGAATAATTATCAAAATAGCAAGAATGAAAATTCTGAAAAACAACCCTTCTGTAAAAAACACACTCATAGCCGTACTGTTGTATCCGCTAGAAATCTGTAAACTGTAATAAAAATACGTAAATAAATATTTTATATGTTGACCTGAAATAATCCATAGCAGTATAGAAAAAACGATATATGATCCGATAAAGAAAATAACAGCCATATAATTTCTTTTTAAAGAATATATCACTGCAAAAATAATTAGCAATACAAACGCAATATGGAAATAGCTAAATTTTGCATATTGTGAAATCACTAGCAAAAGTGCTGCAAATATATTGTTAATTATTAACTTTTTTTCACTAACAGTATCTTTATTGTTTAAATCACTAAAAAAATCACATAGTAATAGCGCTGCTAGAAATACAAGTTGTTCAAGATAGTCCATAGCAAGAAA
>Ga0123356_10003419_pt1 | contig 16635 bp, 8 predicted proteins | sample TergutEmb28metaG_2_FD_92546 | JGI IMG/M metagenome (GOLD analysis project Ga0123356, IMG submission 92546) | Embiratermes neotenicus P3 segment gut microbial communities from Petit-Saut dam, French Guiana - Emb289 P3 | ecosystem: Host-associated > Arthropoda: Insects > Digestive system > Gut ...
CCTTCACTATCCGGATCGGTGCGGAACCACCACATTCGAGGATCAAGTTTCATATCCCAAAACCTGCCATCTACCACCTCAAAATGATAGTCATCCGCTATAATCTTAGCGTCGACAGTCTTATCAGTTTCGTTTTCAAGGAATACGCACATGGTTCCGTCGCCGTTCGGGTCTACATCGATGACCATCCACACGTTATAGATATCGTCTTCAGTATGGCTGAACGCTCCTGTGGCTGCGGAAACCCACATGTACCCAAACCAGGTTCCGTGCCACTTTTCCTGTGCGGCGGATAATGCTGCGCCGGCTTCAGGCTCGGCAGCTTCAGGCTTAGTGGCTTTTTGCTTGGTAGCTTCAGCAGCCCCGGCAGCTTCAGCAGCCCCGGCAGCATCGGTAGCCTCGGCAGACTTAGTCCCGGCGCTGGCTTTGCCGGAACCCGCGCCGTCACTTTTTTCATAGACCATCTTTATGCCTTGTATTTCGATAGCGATCCTTATACCTTCTATCGTCCCCGCCACATCTTCGCCGTCTATGGTGATTGTGATAGTCTTTCCATCGATCTTATATGTGCCATCCATTGGTTCGTCGCCTTCATCGAGCGCCATCATAAACGTCACTTTGCCGCCGTTTCTTAACTCGATATAGAAATCATCGGCGCTCATGCCCATTTCAGAGAACATCGCGAACCAGTCATTACCTTCCGCGTCTTCCATGGCGACAACGACATATTTTCCTGTCAGCGTAGTTTCGTCACCGTTATTTTTTTTGTCTCCGCAACCCGATAGCGATAACACCAGCACGAACGCTATCAATAAGGCTAATACTTGCTTCTTCATTGCTAATACTTTCCTCCTTTAGTCTCATTTCCCCAGCATTTTTATTGTATATCAAGCATTCACCCTTCGCCCTACCCGTGACGGGTAAATTTTTGCATATAATGGTTAACTGATATAACTGTACCGATCAATAAAAAGGGTTGATCCAGCCGTTGGATATTACATGAAAAACAAGGTCAACAGATCTTGCGAACCCAGTCTTGCTTAGTAATTGAGATTTACGGTATTTTACCGTATCGGGACTGATAAATAGTTCATCCGCGATTTCTTTTGTAGTCAGATTCCTGCACATCAATCGCAGCACTTCCATCTCCCTTTCATTCAGCGGTACCTCACCCATCGGCATGGGGATGGTTTTTATTTCGGGATAACAAGTTTTACCCCGCATGACCTTGCGGGCTACTTCGACGAAGTAGTCCAGACTTTTGCTCTTAAATACAAAGGCGTGAGCGCCAGCCTCTTTCGCCCTGGGAACATAGGTTACTTCGTTAAACCCGGACATAACAATGATTTTTATATTTGGGTATGTTTCGCGCAGCCTTTTTGCCGCAGTAATACCGGAGGCGCCTCCGTCAGTGCAGACGTCCATCAACACCAGGCCCGGCTGTAACCTCTCGCAAAATATTTCCGAGTGCATCGCGGTTGACAATGTGTTGACCACCTTGAATTCGCCCGTGCTTTCCAGTGCATTGGTCAGCGCGTCACATATGAAGTCGTGGTCGTCAACGATCAGCACCTTAACCATCCATTCCACCTCCAGGCAAATCAACTGTCAGGACAAAACACGGAGTGGTGCTTACCTTGAGTGTTCCGCCATATGGCGCTATCTTTCCTCTTATCCCGCTAATTCCGCTGCCCTCAATGATAGGATGGGCCGGTGGATGCCCGTTGTCGGTTATCTCTAAATACCAGCCGTCATTTGAATGCCTGATCTGTACGGATACCATTGTGGCATATCCGTGGCGCACCGCATTTGCCACACCCTCGCCGATGATCTCCACCATAATGTATCCATTTATATCATCCTCCGGCAGTTTCCCGTCAAGGCGTATCTCCACACAGATAATTTCAAACGACTGCCGCAAACTCTCGAACTTGTCCCGCACAGAGGCTGATCCCTGGCCTGATTTCAAATCGTCCATCAAACCCTGTAATTGTGTACGAAGCATGCCGGGATCAAAGGCTTGATTATTCCGCATTGCGTGCAGCAGCAAGGTCAGCCTTCCACCCAATATATCATGGGCGCGTTGTTTCGCGCTTTGGAGTTCTCTTTCACGGCAAAGGATATGCAGGTTGGCAATCAACGCATTTATTTTCTCGCCTTTTAGCGTCAATTCATCATACTGCCGGTTGAGCTCGGCGATCAGCTTCCATCGTTCGGTTATGTCGGTTGCTGCGATTTGAGTATACGCTTTATTTTTTATTTGGATTTTCGTTTTGATAAACATCCATGCCGAATCATCAGGCAGCAAGACAACACTTTGTCCTTCAAGCTCTGCTTTTTTACAGCTCGGCTTAATCTCCCCGGAGGTAATCAATCCGTCGAACGCGCTGGCGTTCCGATGGACTTGTCCGGTTATAAGCGCCATCAGCCGTTGCATCTGAGTGTTGAAAAGTAAAATATGGCCGTCCGGATCACTAAATAAGATGCCCGTATACAGGGAATCAATCGCGTTTTTGATTGATAATGCCGATATTCCGTTTTTGATTATCTTATAACGCGATAAAGTAATAATAATACTTCGTACCAGCCAAAATACGGTCGCAGATGCAAATAGATAGGCAAAAATGCCGCCCGTCAACTGTTCTGCCAGCGGAATAGTCAGGCTTGTGAGCCCAATGGCAAGCAGCGACCACGGTTTTCGGGACAACATCATCACGATTGTTGCCAGTAAAACAATCACAATAAAAATGATGATACGTGAAGCATCGTGACCCGTCTGCGGAATCATACCGAAAAGAAAGCCCTGCATCGCCTGTCCGTGAATAAGAGAGCCGACGAATACTTGTAACAGCACAGCCACTTCTAAAAGTGTTTCAAATGTCCACCTTTGGCTGCGGGGATAACGATAAAAGCTCATAATTATCGCCAGCGTTTGCAGCAACACACACAGAATGAATAAAATGGTAATCAAATTAATGACGATCAGCGGCCATGTGAATAGTGTAATCACTGACTTTCACCTCCTAACGGAAATGAGAGGCTTATGCTGAAAGCATCGTCAAGGTCTTTGACAATAAAGCCGCCGCCTGCGGAGGCGATAGCCGCTTCAAGTTTTTTATCCATATGAAATGAATCCAAATCAACCGATGGGAACAGCCGCATAATGGTACTCTCCCGTTCAGTTCCAAAATACGCCATTATATTATCGCAACCAAGACTTGCCGACTGATTAAGCACGTAATAAAAAATGTCATAAAATAGCGTAGCGCGGCGCACAGACAGCTCCGTACTAAGCGTGTTGGTTACAGTGGTTTTAACTCCCGTATATCCCGCTATCTCTGCCAGTTCGTCTATATATACCACTAATTCATCAGCCCGCATGTTTTCGGTTTCCTTTTCAAGGAAAAACAGATTGCACCGCCGTTTGATATAGCAGAGTAGAAGTATAGACTGCGCGTGTTCATTATAGCCTGCGCTAACCTTTGGATTTTCTATCATATCGGAAAGTTTTGCCATAAATTCCGCTATTTCATTTTCCAACTGCGTGAGCAACTGCATTTTGGCGATTTCTCTGTGTTTGGAACGCTTTGCTTTTTCTTCCTCCGCGAGTACAATGTTAGCTGATTCCAATTTTCGCACAGATTCCTTTATTTCAGCATTTAAACGGTTTACGGCGCTTATATCTTCCTGCCACAGCACAGTTCCACCGGGGATTTGCGCTGCAAAATGCAGGGTATTTTCTTCATTCCCGTGTTGAAAACCGAAAGCCGAGGACAGTACGGTACTGTTTGTATTATCAACGATTTGCATACTAAATGGGGAATGGGTAAAAAGCGAACGGTATTTTGTGTTTATCGGAATCATGCCGGTTCGCATCGCAGCCTCAAAAAACATAAGGGTAAATAAGCCAGTGATTAACGTGATGTCACTTTCCCAGGCTATTGGTATTCTTGCGGAATATCCGTAGCCATACAGGGCCATCAGCGCAAAAAAGACTAACGGGAATACAAGGCCCTTTTTATGCGGGTTGCTGGCGCTCTTTATTAGCATCATAACAATTGCTGCCGCCATCGGGGCGTAGTAGGCGATCCGCGTTAGTGTATATCCAAATTCTTCGGTATAATCACCCGTCCCATGAGTTGCACTCATATCAATGTGAAAAACAAAACCGTGAAGGTCATTGGTTATGACAAGGATTACAAGAACTCCACTTATTGCAGCAAGAGCGCGCAACCAATTTGGGGGCGAATTATTATCCGGCCTGTCAATAGCCCATGCCAGCCACAAAGCAACAAGCGGCAGCGTCAACTCGAACAAATAATAACTGAACCACATATAACGTGCAAGATCATTTGCAACGGGGAGTTGGTATCTGAGCAAGCGAACGGTCATCCAGCCGATTAAGATGAATCCGGTTAGAAGCGCCGCGCTTCGGACACTCTTTTGAGAAGTCCGGTGTACCACCGATGCAAGCCACATTACTACAATGATTATATAAATCAAAGCAACATACTGATGCTGGCGGTCATCCTTAGACATGAGTAAACGGCTTCGCAGAATATCCTGTCGAATAATAACAGTCGAATCCTGACTGACAGTGATTAATCGCGCGTAGTCTGATACCTGCGCGGCATTGCTATACGCTGCCGGATCAGGATAGAGTGCGGCGTCTGAGCGTCCGTCTATAAGACGGAACCCTTGTGCAAGTAGCAAGTCATCCACGCTGCCGCTGAATATGAGTTCAGTTTTCGAAAGTAATCCTTTTTTGTAAGTCAGCGTACCCTCGCTTGGCACAACGACCTTGATATTACGCCCGCTTTTAATCAATTCCGCCGCTTGAAAATCATAGCATATCACTAAGGGAGGGTCAAATGAGTTTCTTATAAGACGGTTTTCAGCATGCAATCCTGCCAATAGTTCAGCCGACTTGTTCAGTGTGAAGTTTTCACCCTCTAAACCGTACGAAATTGCTGCCATTATCATATTATTATCTACATAGGGATTTGAACCAAAAGCATTACCGATGCCGACTTCCAAACCAGCGGAAGACAAATCGCTCCAGCTACTGATTTTTACACCCGTCCTGTCGCAGTCAACAGCGATAACTACCGTAGCTATGTACTGTGGATACCAATAGGCCGCGACGCCGGATTCCAAAGCGGAAACAGCCTGCGGGTCAAAGGCTTCGGTTATAGCGCCTGTTTTCAGGTAATAAAAGGCCCTGTTACTGGCAATCTTCATTTCATAATCAGGTAAGATTTTCGTTGCTAAATCCGGGTATGATGTGTGCTTGTAGTCGTCACAAATAATGGTGTGATTCTCTCCGGAATTTCGGGTGCATCCGACGAGGGAAAGGACACTCACGCACAGTAAAGCAAACACCACTGCCAGTCTTTTGTTATTACCTGGCCCTATGTACATATTGGATTCTCCCAAAAACAAAATTATCCTTAAAGCATCGTATTGTTTACATAAGATTATAATGTGTTCTGCAAACAAGCACAACATATAATTTTATGTTTTTTGAATAACTACCCGCTACGGGTGAGGCAGCGTGTAAATAATAGTGAAAATGTTTCTTTGCAGGCTAAATTTCTGGCGCAGCGATAGTTATCATGGTAGTTTTTTTATATCGGGTAAAGAAACGGACAATAAAATACGAATCAATAAACAGTGAGTAAAAAAGTAGATGGAGTAATCAAAAATGAAAAGAGTAGCTGTATTGATAATATTTCTTACCCTATTACTTTCGGCATGTAAAGAAAAAGAAATACTACCGGAAATAACGGAGGGTCCGGAAACAGCGGATATCTCAACTCCGGTAATACCGCCGCCATCACCAAGTCCATCGACCAAACCACCGCCATCACCGAGTCCATCAGAAACACCACCTCCTTCCGATGTCACAAAACCTGCGCTGCAAGACTTCTATCCATTATCCGATGAAAACTTCTGGTGGCACGTTGACGGGTCTACTGCGACCATACCGATGAGTCATGCGCTCTATGGGCAATTCGCGGAAAGCGACAGAGAATCGCATGAGGTGATATACCATAATAGAACACATGAAGCCTACCAAAATCTGCTTGATAGAAGGGCAGATCTCATATTCGTAACAGAACCGTCGGTGGAAGCGCAAAAGATGTTCGATGACGCGGGAGCTGAGATTGATGTTATCCCGATAGTTAAGGACGCATTCGTGTTTCTCGTTAACGATAATAATCCTGTTAGGAGCCTGACACAGCAGCAACTTCGTGATATATACTCCGGAAAAATCACAAACTGGAAGGACGTCGGCGGCGATGACTTGGAGATTATCCCTTATCAACGCGGGGAAACATCCGGCAGCCAAACGCTGTTCCTCTCGCTGCTCATGCGTGATACGAAGCCGATGCAAGCGCCGTCGGAGTATTACTATGCCGAAATGGGAGGGATTATCGACGCTGTGGCTGAGTATAAAAATGGCGATGCTACTATCGGATTTTCTGTTTTCTATTATGCTTACGTGATGTATGGAAACGATAATGTCCGTTTTCTTGAGGTCGACGGGGTGCTGCCAACGGAGGAAAGCATAATCGCCGGAGAGTACCCACTGGAAAGCCATTACTTTGCGGTGATGAGAAAGGACATACCGAACGACCACCCCGCAAGGGAGCTTGTAAGCTGGATACTCAGCGACGACGGGCAGACACTAATGCGAAGAACCGGCTATGTACCGCTTCGGAGGTTGGCTGCGCTATACAATAAAGACGGGGTTGAACCTCGATACTTCGGTGAATATGATGCAGGTATGGTATACGGCATAGGCGCAGAGTTAAGAGAACCATACAGGCCACTTGATATTTACGGGATTCCCAAGAAGTTGGATTCGGGGGGTTATTATTCGCATCCTTTGACATCTTCAGTAAAGGTTAATGCTTTACTGGATATATTTATAAGTGACACCCTCAAAAAAGAAGGATTTGAGGAGCGTATGGCTGCAAGCATGCACGAATTCGGTGTTCCGTTTAATCAGCACACGATGGAATGGGGGCGCTTCTTGACCTGTCTTGTTTACTTTGGTGAGCAGCGGGATAATTTTTTGTACGCTGATATCTATCAACCATTGGAAGCGTATGCGTCCATATGTATTGATACCGAGAAATGCGAAATAATTAACCCTTCCATAGTAGTTGGCGAACTACTGAAGCTAAAGTATATGAAAGGCGCAAAAACAGTTTACGAACGGACAGACAATGCCGGTATGTCGCCAAGACCGGATCATATACCGTCTGAGAAACATATTATTACAGCTTTGTGGGTACATTCGGAGCAAGCAATTATTATTGAAATAATGGATCAGGGAAATAGCTATCGATATGGTATCTGTACAAACCCTGATGGTTGGTATGCCGGGTCGTAGCGCTATATAAGATTACATATACATTTTCCCATACTACCGATTGATTTGCCGCAGTATTGATGGGTCTTTTATCTTACTGTCGTCTGCGAATAGCAGGATTTTTGAAATGATTTCCGCTGTTTTTGGATCGTCGTCAATAAATGGCAGGAAAATCCGGCCGCGTTGCTGGGAGTGTATCGGCAGGACGCTGATCATTGAACCTCCTGTTTGGTGGATGACTCCGCTGCCCAGATGAATAATATAGCTTGCAAGCTTACCGTCCACAAATGCGTGAGTCCCCTCAAGGCGCACGTTTTTTATGCCGAGTAAATCAAGTGTACATCTTGCGATTGCGTTGCGCATTTCTACAGTGGAGTGACTGAACTGCGGGTCAACCCTGCCCGCGTGCGCGACACTTACAACGAGGTCAACATCACGCATAGCTTCAGAGAATGCAATCTCTGATATTTCCGATATTGGCTTACGTCTTTCCCGCCCATGCCCATCGATATTGTCGTAATAAGCATAAAACTCGACCGAACTCAACGCCATTGGCTCGATTTCCGCCGGGGTGTTCCAGTCCGCGCTGATATTAAGCTCCACAAACGTATCCTGCTTGTGAAACACCTTTTGCATGGAACTGTAGCCCGCCTCGCTCCAGCGGCGTGAGGTCAACAATGTATATGCCTGCCGTTGCTGGACTTGGTTGCCCTCATACCGGCAGGTGTCATATGTATCCATCTCCTCCGGCAGCTTCAGATAAAGCTCGCGGAACACCTGCTTAAACGGCTGACGGATTTGACGCCCGAATAAATCCCGCTGCCATGCGCTCCAATTGTCACTTTTATACAGGTGTATGGGATGCGCAATCACAAGAGCGTCGCTATCCGCAAGCTCAAGGACGCTGCCGGTAATATCCTTGAGAGCTCCGTCGCGGAAGTATCCGAGAGAGTCTCCGTGACGGAAAACAAGGTTGCTTATCAGCGGGAATACGACTGGATTTTTGAAAAGCTCCCGGAGCTCCAAAGTTTCGAACGGCGACTCTTCAATCATAGCATTTTCAAGCATAATACGCGCGCGCTTATGTTGGTCGTTTTGCGACTTGCATAGTTTTTGCATCTCTGAAACGGTTTCGTCCTTCTTAAGTGCTGCCGGTACGCTTTTGAGCGGCTTGCCGTCCTTTAAGCAGACTATACACGATTTGCCATCCCCATCCACATTGATATACACGTCGAAATCCCCGATCTTTCGCGGCTCGAAAAACTGCCGGACCATTTCGAACGTAAGCGCTTCCATTGCCCAGGTTAACCGTGTAATATCAGAATACCCCGCAGTGCGCGCAAGATTGCCCATTGAAGTCTGTACTGTAAGCTTTTCGCTTTCCTGCCGTTGTTTTCCAAACTGTCGGCTCTCCTTCAGAAAACTTTGCAGGAACAGATAACGGTCGAGCAGATCGTTTTTATCCCTAAGCGGAATTAATGAGTACGCCAGCAGTAAGTCTTTGTTACGTTTTTCCCCTACCTGCCTGCGCGTATCGGGAATGTCAAGCTTGCCTCTTACCGCATCCGCAAATTTACGGGCGCGCGCGTGTTTTGCTCCTGCCGCAGTATATTTAGCCGCGTCGTATAGCAATTCAAAACGCTTTTCACCCAGCTTTTTCGATATTTTCTCAAACCACAACGCATCGAAAGCCCCCTCCCTGAGATCATAAATCGGGATTGGGGTGTATTTTTCAATCTCAGCGACAGCTTCTTTGGAGAACCATTCGTTCATATGCGCCCTGAAATACCAGCACCCTGCCTCAAAGCCGTCCCAGCCAAGATACTCGCCGATCAGCTTTGTCCACCTGTAATTATACATAGCAAGCTCCACAAGCCGGATATTTGATATATCGGTATTCTGCAACGCCTCCGCCAGTTTATCCGATGTCTCACCATCCGCAGGGCAACTGAAGAATAACAGACAACTGAGTGATTCCAGCCTGCCAATGTCCTTTTCGAAATAACAATTATAAATCCAGGAATCTTTGGCGCGGACCAGCGGGGACTCGCCAATCGCACGCAGCAACGATATTAATCTTGGGATGCCTACAACCTCTCTTATATATGGAACAAAAGGTGACGCCACAGTTACGCTGTCACCACGCGCAAGCTCAATATTCACAAGTTTATCAACAACTGTTACTATTGCCGAGCGCAGAACCGCGCGATCATCTTCAGTGTAGCGATCATCGTGCTTGTTTAGAACGTTATCATAGGCATCTCTCAAACGAAGAGGAGCATCTTTGCGACAGGTCATTTCCAGAATAAGTTCGTTAAATGGCATAAGCCCAAGATTGATAGCTTTTGCAAGCGCGAGCATCGAAAAAGCATAATAGTCGTCGGATTTTTTACACAGGCTCTCAATATGAAAGGCATACCATAACGCGAAAGCGGCTGTAAATTCTTCATCGTTTTTCCAGCTTTCAGTGATATCGAACAGGAAGCGTATATGATTGTAGGCGAAAATTGAAATATCTTCAGATTTAATGTGAACATCATCCGATTTTATCTTGACCCAGTGCTCGTCCGGCGTGATGCTGTTCCAGATATAACTGCAAAACCTCGTCGCCATGATGAACGCTTCACCCGACTGAGTGACATAAGAATTGTAGAGGACTCCAAGCACGAAAGAAACTGATGAAAAGCTATTGCGTGTAAACCTTTTCCTGACTTCGTAGAGTTGACTGCCGTATATGCGTTCAAGAATGCGCTCAAATGGTTCTATGTAAGTGTAGTCGTAAAAATCCATCTGACGGAACAGGTATAGTTGGAATAAAACGCGGGGGTCCTTTATATGTTCAGAGTAAAAACCACGCCAAACATCGGCAAGCGGTATATCGTCCAAGCCCTGAAATTCAGATTGCCACAACCAGGTGACATCATTCCCCACAAGTGCGGGTTGCCCACTGCGATCGCGATACTCAAAGTCCGCGTGCTTTTGGATGAGTTTATCGAGGATATTGAGCAATTCAGGCATCTTGTCCCATGCAAGAGGGAAGGCGTCGCGCAGGTTAAAATCACATTCAATTGCCGGGAGTGCCGGGCGGGATGTGGGATCGGCAAGACCAAAAGCGCTTTCTGTAGTATTATCATTTGATGCAGCCTTGTTTTCTGCGGTGATGTTGCCCGCCAATGTCTTTTCAGTATGGGTAGTGTCAGTGAGTCCGGAAACCAATGCTTCGGCTTGTCCGTGTATGCCTGAAAGCACACTGCTTTGTTTGATTTCCATAGCCAGGCTCAATCCGCCCTGACGCATTTCGCGGGAGGGCGATGCCAGCAAACGACGCAATGTCTCAAGAAGCTGTTCCGGTGGCTGTTTCAAAAGCAGCGTCAGTGCTTTTTGGCGCAAATCGCCGGATTTCAGCTTCAAATACCCTTCGATCTTAAGCATGTTCTCCGGAGGTATGGAAAGCTCCGACAGGCATTTAAAAGCAGCCAGGCGAGGGTAACGGGACTTATCGCCCAACGCGGTAATAAGCATGTTCCATTGTGTCTCATTTTTTGGGCAACAAAGCAGGAGATGGACAGTATTTACCCGTATTTCCGGAGACATAACATTCCAGTATTTAATATAGTCGTCAACCAGTTCGAAGTTGCGTGTCATATGGATGATACATAGCATTTTGAGTAAAAGCTGCTGACGCTTCATTGTGGTTGAGTACCAGGAAATACCGCTAAGTTCCGCCGTGACAGAATCTGTGTCCATCCGTCTCACAAGACCTGAGTAAATGTGATAAAAACGCACAGCTTCCGCTGCGTCAGTGAAAAAACTCTCCAGCTTGGGGTCATTATCATTATGATAACAATAATCGTAATCAAGTGTATTAAAAACATTATTAGGCAAATCCGATATATGTACCGGACGGAAAAAGAGGCAATCGAACGCGGAGCAAAGCTCAATATCGTCTGAATACTGCAAGAGAACCTTTTTAGCGGCTTCTTTCTGTAAAGTTTTAATGCTTGTGTTGAGCAGATAATACGCGACGACCTTCATACGATGCCTGTCGCCGCTGCTGATTATTTCACGTGTTGCGCTATATAATTGAGTTGCGTCGTAAAAAGTTATAGCCCAAAGCCCGGCAAGCAGTTCCAGAGCGTCCCTGCCTTGTATTGCTTTTTGGCGCGCTTCGGAATTTGCAAGAGACTCCGTTATAAGCGCCAGCAGCTTTGTGAAAACACGGTCGGATTTCGAGCGTTCCACCCCGAGGCCGAGCCATTTTCCAATTGCCTTTTTCACTGATGAAAACCGTATGAGGTCGTTTTTATTAACAACATCCAGGAGCTGAAGAAAGGCTTCCGGCGAATAGCTTGCCGCAGGTTCCAGAATCGCTGAACGGAGGCCTTCCTGCAGCCTTGCCGCCAGCAAGAGCTTTCCCAATTGCTCATGAAGCGTGGTGTTTCCCGCGCTCAGTACGGCTTTTATAATCGTCTTTGAGATTTGCCCACCGTCTTCGCCACCCATCAAAGTGTCTGATATATATCCTATCATCTCAGTGTTACCGCGCTCGATTTCGGCAACAAGCAGAGGAAACGCGCCACTCTTGTATGGCCACGTGTCGCCGCCTGTTCCGCTGCGGATAATCAGTATCAAGTCAAAATTTCTGAGGGAAAAATCATGGATTAAACGTAAATACATTGCCGCCTTTTCCATATGCGACTGAGGATTCGAGGAACGTATTGTTTTGAGTATAGCAAGGTGCGGCAATCGCTCAAGAAAGATATAGTAGCTATCTGTATAGCCTTTACCGAGCAGGAGAGATATGCTTTTTCTATAGGTAGCGAAAAACGCAGCTATTGTATCAGAAGGGGCGTCCTTTAGCTTTACTAATAAGAAGTCAGCAAGATCGTCAGGCGAACCCAACACCTTCGCATCAGCCTTAAGCTGATCTAGCTTTATTTTCTGATCTTCAGTCAATACTGAATCCAACGGTTTATAATATTGGATCATATACTGGAGGTAACTGAATATATCCCAATAATATGTAGTGAGAAAATCCTTATTAATGTCGTCAAGACCTTCAATTTGCTCCTGCAGCTCCATCCATTGAGAAAGCAGCAGCCCTATTCTCCTCGAATACATATCAATATCCATCGAAAATTCCGAGTACATAAGAAACCCTCCAAGTTATATAAGAGGCCCGTCAGGTTGCCTTTTTAATACCTGCCGGATAGCATTGACAGGCGTATGAATACAGCGGTGGATTCTTCTGTTAAGGTTATCTCCTGATCAAGAGAGTCGAGTGGATTACCGTCAAGGATGACCCGCACAATCCCATCTTCGAAACACTGGCGGGCATTTGTTATTGCACTGCTAACGTTCATAGCGCCGCTTTCGTGTCCGTCAAAAGATATTTTTCCGTTCAGGGACATCCCGTAAAGTTCCTGGCCGGTCAGACAGGTAAACAACCCGCGCCCCTCTTCAAATTCCTTAATACAGGTTTTGACAACTTCATCAAGGAACTCAGTTACGTTTTTAGGTCGGTTACCCAATTCAAGCAGCCGCGAAACAACTTGCGGGCTTGCTTTTGCCGCAGATTTAACCTGAACATGAATCGTCATTTTTATAACCATTCCTTTCGCTACGCTCAGGCACAAAACAACCTTCATGTTTGCTTACTGAGTCCATAAGTTACTAATGGCGCTGTTTTTATCCTTCATAGATTATTTGCATCCTGCAAGGTTTTTGGTTGCTTTTTACCGAAACCCTTCCTTGCAGATAGTATACCATATCATTGCCCTTACTGCCAGTGTTTTCAATGCTTTGTCAGCCGTTCTGTAAGGCCTAATTATAAAGGAAAGCGGACATTAAATCGTCCGCTTCCTTGCTATTGCTTATTATTCTTAGCTTTTCCGTGCCACTAAGGCAATCAGCGCAATGTCGTTGTCTGTGTCGGCTTCCAGAAATTTTACATCGAAATCTCCGCCGCCTCCGCCGTCTCCGAATTCCTTTTCAAAATTATCCACAGACCAATCTGCCCAGGGCTGCCATATGGCTTTTGGCTCGTCGATGTCATAACACGAGGTGATTTCACAAAGCCCGGTTTTAGCCCAAAGAGTATGCCACCATTTATTACTGTGAAGCGTAAATAACTCAGGAAACCATAACTTCTCCAGTGTATCCGGATATCCTTTTTCAAACTCGCGCTTAAGCCCCGGAACAACAATTCCAAATTGACCATTGGGTTTCAAAAGTTTAGAAAATACATCAGGGAAGTATGATTCGCTTGCGCCGAAGTAATGATAGCTGTCTAATGATATTGCGACGTCAAAGAAACCCTCCGCATAAGGCAACGCATGGGCTTCCGCGTGTATGGGGAATACTTTGTCCGCAACCCCGGCCTCTTCAAAGCGTCGCAAGTTATCTGTGGCGCTTATCCATAGGTCTGTAGCAAAGACGGTCACGCCGTATTCTTTTGCCAGAAATATGCTGGTGATCCCTTTGCCGCAACCCAAGTCCAGTACTTTCATATCCGGGCGCAAGTCCATGTGCTCACATAGATCCTCAAGAAGCCACAACGGATTCGGCCCCATCCAATTTTTTTCGATCCAGCTTGCGTCATACTTTTCTGTTCGGGGGTATTTTTTTATAATATTCAATTCTGATTCCTCCGTTATAGTGATTTAGGTAGTAATCACCATAAACACCGACATAATCACATCCCCTTTCGGAAGAAAATCATTCCATTTAGAAATAAGTATAGTATAAAGTGTTATATGCTGACCGTCAAGATGAAAATTAACTTGGAAATTGGATGGGATTCGTGCTATATTAGTGGTTAAGCGATAATATTTACAGCAACAGGAGCGGCATATATGCTTAATATATTTTTTCTCGGATTAATAAGCTTTTTTACGGATGTAAGTACCGAAATGGTTTACCCGCTTATTCCACTCTATCTTGTTTCAGTTTTTGGAGCAACACCGGCGCTGGTTGGCGTTATTGAAGGGATTGCGGAAAGCCTTGCGAGCCTGCTAAAAGTGTTTAGCGGTTACGTGACCGATAGATCACAAAAGAAAAAGGCTATTGCTTTTTCAGGATATGCGGGAGGCTTAATATACAAATTGGCGCTACTGTTCGCCGGGTCTTGGGTCGGTATCTTGGGAGCTCGCGTCATCGACAGGGTAGGGAAGGGCATTCGAACTGCCCCGCGTGATGTACTTGTCAGCGAAAGCGCGGAAAAGAAAAATATGGGTAGGGCGTTCGGTCTGCACAAGGCTTTGGATATGCTCGGCTCAGCGCTTGGAATATTATTTACATATTTTATTCTGCGCTCATTTAGCGGCAGCGGCGACGGTGATTTTGACTATAAGAGATTATTTACCCTGTCTATGATTCCCGCTGTATTTGGGTTACTGATGTTTGCGTTTGTTAAGCAAAAAAGCAAACCGCAGGAAAGCAAAAAGCGAGAACCGTTTTGGAAAAACTTAAGGAAAGTGGATGGACAGCTAAAGATATACTTGCTTGTGGTTTTCATTTTTACGCTGGGTAATTCTTCAAACACATTTATTTTACTTAGGGCGCAGGCGGCTGGGTTTAATACAGTTAGTGTAATTCTGCTATATTTTATTTACAATATGGTCGCTTCCATTCTGTCGCTTCCACTCGGTAGATTATCAGATAAAATAGGGCGCAAAAACCTACTGGTTCCGGGGTATGCCGCGTTTGCCCTATGCTATTTTGGATTTGCTTTTGCCAATAATAGATTTTCTATGACAGCCGTATTCGTGCTTTATGGAATCTACACCGCCATGATAGCAGGCGTTGAGCGCGCATTCGTTGCGGAAATATCGCCGCCGGACCTCAAAGGAACAATGCTCGGCTTGCACTCCACAGTCGCAGGAATTGCCCTCTTACCCGCAAGTGTGATTGCGGGGTTGTTATGGAACGCTTTGGGCGAACAAATACCGTTTATTTTCGGCGCGAGTTTATCCTTATTGGCAGCTCTAATTTTACTGATTTTCATGAAAAATACGCGCGCTTACGCAGCAAAATAAGCAGTTTAGATTCTACTGAAATTAGGAGGTCAACATTGCCTCAAATTCAGCTTCGGTTAGCGTCCTGACGCCGAGGCTTTGGGCTTTACCGAGCTTGCTTCCCGCGTTTTCGCCCGCTATGAGAAAATCCGTATTCTTGCTAACGGAACTGCCGGGTTTCGCGCCAAGAGAGAGCAGTTTTTCTTGAATTCCTTCGCGTGAATAGTTTATCAGCTTGCCGGTGGCTACCACCGTTTTGCCGAAGAAAGCATTACTGGTATTCGTATCGGTATTTTCCATCTCTTTTTCGAGCGTAATATGTTTCAGCAGCGGGCGCCAGAGTTTTGCTTCGGACTCGTCCGCATACCAGGCGTATATGTTGTCGTTTAATGTCTGTCCGAAATCCTGAATCTGTGTGAAGTCAAATCCGGACAAGATCGCGCTCTCAAAGGCATCCCAATCCCCATGGAAATATCCGTTAAGAGCTCGCCCTGTTGTGCGCCCCACCATCGGGATGCCCAGAGCGGCGATGAGTTGGCTTAATGTACAGTTCCGGCTGTTATCGATGGACTTTTGAATTTTATCAAACAGTTTTACGCCAAAACCCGGCGTATTAACAAACGCCTCGCGGTGCAATTCAAGCTCGTATAAATCTCCGAAATCCTTTACCCATCCGCTGTTGATGAATTTTTCCAGGGTTTTTTCGCTGATGCCGGGGATGTTCATGCGGGTCTTGCCGCAGAAATGTACGAATTTTCGTATCAGTTTGGCAGGGCATGAAGGTTCATCGCAATATAGCAGGCGGGTGCCGCTTTCGGACGCTTTGATCACCAGACCGGAATCGCAGCACGGGCATTTATCCGGGTATTCAAGCGTACCGCTGCGAGTGATATTCTCGGCTAATTGCGGGATTATCATATTGGCTTTGTAGATTCTTACTTTGTCGCCGATTCCCAGAGCAAACTTATCAAAGTTGTCGAGGTTATGCAGATAAGCGCGGTTGACGATCGTACCGTCGATCTCGGTATCGGCGAACATGCCCGTCAGGCTGACAACGCCGGTCCGGGTAGTCGCCAATTCCAAGCCGAGAAAAACCGTGTCATATAACTTGTCTTCCCATTTGAGCCCAATAAGCCGGTTTGTATGATGACCGGTCTCTCCGAGGGATCTACCGTATTCGAGGTCGTCGTATTCAACGATCAGCCCGTCGACCGGGAAGCTGAAATGACCGGGGTCAAA